>ERZ773194.993-NODE-993-length-33581-cov-4.316053_pt1 | contig 33581 bp, 41 predicted proteins | sample MGYA00511240_ERZ773194 | MGnify/ENA primary metagenome ERZ773194 (study PRJEB29015, sample SAMEA2737774) | human gut metagenome | biome: human gut; feature: human-associated habitat; material: faeces | place: China | collected 2012 ... | reverse complement strand
AAATTTTGCCGAAAAGATGCGTTGTTAGGCTTAGTGTCAACACGACCTAATACGAAGGAGGAAAAAATATGTTTCAGTACAATACAATAGAAGAAGCTGTTCAGGCACTTAGGAACGGCGAAATTATCCTTGTGACAGATGATGAGAACCGTGAAAATGAAGGAGACATGATATGTGCCGCAGAATTTGCGACAACTGAAAATGTAAACTTCATGGCTGCTCATGCAAAGGGACTTATCTGTATGCCTATGAGTATCGAACTTTGCCAAAAACTTCATCTGCCGCAAATGGTGGATTACAACACTGATAATCACTCAACGGCATTTACCGTTTCTATCGACCATATTGATACCACAACAGGTATTTCTGCTAAGGAGCGCGGTCTTACTGCAAGAAAGTGTGTCGAAGATAACGCAAGGCCAGAGGACTTTCGCCGTCCGGGTCATATGTTTCCGCTCACTGCAAAGAAAAACGGAGTACTCGAACGCGAGGGGCATACAGAGGCTACCGTTGATCTTATGCGCATTGCAGGACTAAAGGAGTGCGGACTCTGCTGTGAGATCATGCGGGATGACGGAACTATGATGCGAGCAAAGGAACTTCAGGAAAAGGCTCAGGAATGGGGATTGAAATTCATTACTATACAGTCTTTGAAAGAATATCGCAAGTGCCATGATAATCTTGTAGAACTTGTTGCAAATACGAAACTTCCAACCAAATACGGAGAATTTCGTGCGCTTGGCTATGTGAACAAGCTTAACGGAGAGCACCATGTAGCTCTTGTCAAGGGTGACATCGGTGACGGAAAAGATATACTCTGCCGCGTACATTCAGAGTGCCTGACAGGTGATGCGTTTGGTTCGCTCAAATGCGACTGCGGTCAGCAATTTGCCTCAGCTATGACGCAAATTGAAAAAGAGGGCAGGGGAGTTCTTCTTTACATGAGGCAGGAAGGCAGAGGTATCGGACTGATAAACAAACTGCGCGCATATGAACTTCAGGATAAAGGTATGGACACGCTTGAGGCTAACATAGCGCTCGGATTTCCGGGAGATATGCGTGAATACTATATCGGTGCTCAGATTCTTCGTGATCTCGGCTGCAAAACGCTGCGTCTGCTTACAAACAATCCCGAAAAGGTCTACGGACTCAGTGGTTTCGGGATTGAAATAAAAGAACGTGTACCAATTCAGATGGACGCAACGGCATACGATCTTTTTTATTTGAAAACAAAACGTGATAAAATGGGGCACATCCTCAATTATTAATAAATTTAAAAATTCAGGAGTATTATTATGAAGATTTATGAAGGAAAGCTTATTTCAAAGGACACAAGAATCGGTATCGTGGTTGCTCGTTTCAACGAGTTTATCACTTCAAAGCTTCTTGGCGGAGCAATCGACACACTTAAAAGACATGATGTCAATGAGGATTCCATTGATGTGGCATGGGTTCCGGGAGCATTTGAGATCCCGCTTATAGCTTCAAAAATGGCAAAATCCGGCAAATATGATGCAGTTATATGTCTGGGAGCTATTATCAGGGGAAGTACATCGCATTACGATCTCGTATGCAATGAGGCTGCAAAGGGAATTGCACAGGTATCACTCCAGAGTGACATTCCTGTTATGTTTGGCGTTATCACGACAGAAAATATTGAACAGGCAATTGAGCGTGCTGGCTCTAAGGCGGGCAACAAGGGAAGTGAATGTGCTGAGGGTGCAATTGAGATGATAAACCTTATCAGAGAGATCGAGGACTAATGGTGAACCTGATTTTTGATTACGACGGAACAATACACAATTCCATGAAAACTTATGCTCCTGCATTCCGCGGAACAATGAAGTGGCTTTCGGATAATGGGTATATTGAGCATAAGGAATATGCTGACAGTGAGATAAGCTGTTGGCTTGGCTTTAATTCGACCGATATGTGGGGTAGATTTCACCCCGAGCTTGCTCATGATATCAAGGAAAAGGCAAGAAAAATGCTTGGGGAAGATATGGCTCGCCGCGTTGAGAATGGTGAAGGCGCTCTGTTTGAAGGAGTTCCTGAGATGTTTGCACAGCTAAGAGCAAAGAATTACAGAATCATTTTCCTTAGTAATTGCCGCGTTCACTACATGGAGCGACATAAAAGAGTTTTTGGCCTCGATAAGTATTTTGACGATTTTTATTGCTGTGAGCAATATGATTTTATCCCCAAATATGAGATTTTCCGCAAAATAAAGCCTGACTATACAGGAGATTTTATCGTGATAGGCGACAGATTTCATGATATAGAAACTGCCACCAAAAATGGATTAAAGTCAATAGGCTGCGGATATGGATACGGTTCTTTGGATGAACTTTCCGCTGCGGATATAATTGTGAATTCGCCTAAGGAAATCCCAAACGCTGTAGAAAAATTAATAGGATAGCAAAAAATGCTGTACATTCTCGTACAGCATTTTTATTTTTATTAAAGTAAGAAACTGAGATCCCTATTACTTCATACCGTATTTTTTAAGGAGATTTTCGATCTTCTCGTGAGGATCAATAATTTTACCGATAGAAACATCGTGGTTGATAGCTTCAATGAAATATGCGATATACTTGGAAACATCAACCTCATGGAACCAAGGCCTGCTGAGAAGCTCAGGAGATCTGTAAGTAAGATTAGTGCCGAATACACCGCTTATTACGCCCTCTTCATAAGCCTTGTCAAACTTCTCAAGACCGTTTGTGAAAATAGCATATGTAGCATAAGTGAAGATCCTGTCTGCCTTTTTCTTCTTGAGGTTGTATGCAAGGTCAAGCATTGATTCTCCTGATGAAATGATATCATCAGCAACAAAAACGTCCTTGCCCTCAACAGGATTACCAAGATACTCGTGAGCGATAATCGGGTTTCTTCCGTTAACAATAGTCGAGTAGTCTCTTCTCTTGTAGAACATACCCATATCAACGCCAAGAACAGAAGCATAATACATATTTCTATTGAGTGCGCCTTCATCAGGGCTTACTACCATGAACTTTTCCTTTGTGAAGTCAATGTCCTTGATATCTCTGAACATAGCCTTGAGAACCTGATATGTAGGCATTACGTTATCAAATCCCATTAACGGAACTGCGTTCTGAACTCTTGGGTCATGTGCGTCAAAGGTTACAATATTTGAAACACCCATGGCTTCAAGTTCCTGAAGAGCACACGCACAGTCAAGAGACTCACGGTAACTTCTTCTATGCTGACGTCCGCCATAGAGAATAGGCATGATAACATTTACACGGTGAGCCTTACCGCTCGCCGCCTGAATGATTCTCTTGAGATCCTGAAAATGGTCATCAGGGGACATAGAATTTTCTTTTCCAAAGTAATCATACTTGACATTGTAGTTGCCAACATCGAGGATAATAAAGAGATCCTTACCTCTTACTGTAGACTTGATAAGACCCTTACCGTCACCTGAAGAAAATCTGGGGCACTCGCTCTCAACGAGGAAAGTATCAACGTTAACGCCGCCTTTGCCTGCCCAGTCAACGAGGTAATCGTCTATCTTTTTGCCGAGTTCGGTCACGCTGTTCATAGCAATAACACCGATAGGCGCAACCGTTGAATCTCTGCCGAACAAAATTTCACTTGAAGCTGTCATAAAAATATTTTCACACCGATTGGCGTGATACTCCTTTCGATTTTAATGATCCGGTCGGATGCTTATTTACAGAAAGATTCGATGTATCTTTCGATATCACCTGTAATTATCTCTTTCGCAACATCTGCATGATCAACCTCGTTTACGGCTGTTGTTTTGTTTTCAAGTTCCTTGTATACTTTGAAGAAATGTGTCATTTCATCGAAAACGTGCGCAGGGAGTTCCTGAATGTCCTTGTACATATTGTAATTTGGGTCATCAAACGGGATAGCTATGATCTTGTCGTCTCTTCTGTCGTTGTCAAGCATTCTGATAACACCGATAGGGTAACATCTTACAAGTGTCATGGGTCCCAGTTTTTCCGAACAAAGAACCAAAACATCAAGCGGGTCATTATCATCAGAATAAGTTCTTGGAATAAATCCATAGTTTGCCGGATAGTGCGTTGAAGTATGAAGGATTCGATCCATTCTTATAAGACCGGTTTCCTTATCAAGTTCATACTTGATCTTACTTCCTTTTTCAATTTCGATTACTGCAATAAAATCGTCTGGGTTGATTCTTTTTGGAGAAATCTTGTGCCAGATATTCATATATTTCCTCCGCCTCATTCCGGAAATATTAAAAAATTCCGGTTATTATAAGTTATCTCTTACTAATTAAGTATACCATTTTTTGAAGATTTGTCAATATAAGCGGGAATTTTCGGCAAATGGCATAAATTCTCGCTTATATCGGGCATTTTTCGCATTATTAAAGCGATTTTGTCATATATTGCTTATCTTATTTACAGCTTCGTTGAGCCAGTCTCCCTCAAAGAGCTCGACCGTACCCTGATCGCATTGTTTTGCAAGTTCAGTACAGATAGGAAGCTTCGCAAGAACAGGAATGTTATACTGCGCTGCGATTTCCTCAATGTGGCTTTCACCGTAAATATTGTGTCTCTTTCCGCAATCAGGACATTCAAAATAGCTCATATTCTCGATGATTCCGATAATCGGAATATTCATAAGCTTCGCCATTTTTACCGCTTTTTCAACTATCATTGATACAAGTTCCTGCGGGGAAGTAACGATAACGATTCCGTCAACGGGAAGCGATTGGAAAACAGTAAGCGGAACATCGCCTGTTCCCGGAGGCATATCAACAAAAAGATAGTCGATATCTTTCCAGATAACATCTGTCCAGAACTGCTTGACAACGCCTGCGATAACAGGGCCTCTCCAGACAACAGGGTCGGACTCATTTTCAAGCAGGAGATTTACTGACATAACATCTATTCCAAGCTTGCTCTTTACAGGAATAATTCCAAACTCGCAGGCATCAGCCTTATCGTGAACGCCAAAAGCCTTTGGAACAGACGGTCCTGTTATATCTGCATCAAGGATACCAACGTTTTTGCCGAGTCTCTTCATGGAGACTGCAAGCAGAGACGAAACTAAGGTTTTGCCTACTCCCCCTTTACCGCTTACAACACCGATAACCTTTCCTATATTACTCATTTTATTAGGCTCTTCAAGCATACTCTTAGGCTGACTGTTGCAGTTGCCTGCGCTCGGACAGCTTGAGCAATTCTGAGGATTACAATTTTCGCTCATTTCTAAGCCCTCCTTAATAATATTTTCTATATTTATTATACCCCTTTTTTTTACAATAGTCAATAAACAAAGAGTAAATATCAAAAAAACCGCAGAGTAAACGTTCCCTGCGGTTTTGATATTTTTAATTTTCTCTCAGATCCTTGCGTATGACCGTTCCTTTTGGGAATGTCATGTCACACGGAAACGAGAACTTCATCATTGCGTGGTTAGCTGTTTCAATAGACTCGTCATTATCATTGTACAGCGTATCAAGCTTTAATGTTACAGGCTTTGAAAGGGGAGCAAGAAGTTCAACGGTATCACCTGCAAAGAAACGATTACGCTGAGTACAGTACACTCTGCCGTCTCTGCAATCTTCAACAACAGCCACAACATCGTAATTGCGTATATAGCCGCTGTTTTCATAATACTGTGATTCCTGTGGTCTGCCAAAAAAGAATCCGTTAGAATATTTTCTGTGGCTGACCTTATAGACTTCGTCCTTTATCCAGTCGGGGAGTATGAAATTATCCGGATTTTTGTAATACTCATCTACAGCCATTCTATAAGCATTTGTCACAACAGCAACATAGTATGCGGATTTGGCTCTTCCCTCTATTTTAAGACTTGTTACACCGGCTTCTGCAAGCTTGTCTATGTGTTCTATCATGCACATATCCTTAGCGTTGAGAATATACGTCCCATTCTCATCTTCAAAAATCGGAAAGTATTCTCCCGGGCGTTTTTCCTCCATAAGGTGATATCCCCAGCGACAAGGCTGAGCGCACTCACCTCGGTTTGCATCACGTCCGACAAGATACTGCGACAGCAGACATCTGCCCGAAAATGAAACACACATAGCTCCGTGCACGAATACCTCGATATCAAGGTCGGAATCAGTTTTCGCACGAATTTCGGCAATTTCCTCAAGTGAAAGTTCTCTTGCAAGAACTACTCTTTTAGCGCCCATATTATAAAACTCGCGTGCAGTAGCATAATTAACTATACCCGTCTGCGTTGAGATATGTATTTCCATATCAGGAGCAAGCCGCTTTATCATCATGAGAAGTCCGACATCAGCAACTATTAAAGCGTCAACACCTGCCTCAACGGCTTCTTCAAGGAACTTTTCAAACATTGGTATCTCATTATTTCTGGGGAGCGTATTGCAGGTGAGATAAACTTTTACGCCTCGCTCATGAGCTGCGGAAACAGCTTTCACAAGCTGTTCAAAATCAAAGTTTCCGGGGGAGGAACGCATACCAAACTGCTTTCTGCCGAGATAGATCGCATCAGCACCGTAGTTGAGAGCTGCACCGAAACGTTCTTCATCACCGGCAGGAGCAAGAACTTCAAGATTCTGCATTATTGTTCCTCCTTAATTCTCTGTATCATCAGCAGTAGCTTCTGCTGCTTTCTGTTCAGCATACTGTTCTTCTACTATAGCCTGATTAGCTTCATGTTCTTCAAGTGTCTCTGAGAAATATGTCTGTCCTGTATTAATGTTTGCAATAAAGTAGAAGTATGGCGACTGGAAGTTAGCCAAAACAGCATCAATCGCTTCAAGCCCCGGGTTGCAGATAGCTCCGGGGGGGAGACCTGCTCCCTTGTATGTGTCATAAGCATCAATTATTGTTTCGTCATAAACTTCCATATGCGGCTTAATTACGTCATTTGCGTAGTTACTTGTAGGATCTGACTGGAGAAGCGGGAATATATCCTGATTGTTGTATCTGTTCCAGAAAACAGAGGCAACAAGTGTCATTGTATCGACTGAAGCTGCTTCTTTCTGAACGATCGAGGCAAATGTAATGAGCTGATCAAGAGAGAGTCCAAGCTTTTCCATTTGAGCATATCTTTCGTCAGTCATCTTGGAATTGAAGTTGTTGTAGATTTTCTGACAAACCTGCTCGGGATCCATATTGCTATAGAAGTAATAAGTATCAGGGAACACATAGCCTTCCATTCTGTTGAATTTCAAACTTGTATCCACAGGCAGTCTTTGCTCAAATTCAAATCCATATCCGCCTGAATTGAAGTAGAATATGAAGTCCTCTGCCGAGCAAACTCCGTTTTCTTCAAGAATGTTCGCAGCGTCGTAAATCGTAATACCTTCGGGGAAAGTAACTTCGACAGTTTCCTTTTCCTCCTCCTCGTAATCTGTAAGCTTTGAAATGATAGTTTCATAAGCCATATTAGGACTGAGAAAATGCTCGCCCGCAATATAGGTATCGTTAGATTTTCTGAGCTTCATAAACAGCTTAAAGCATTCGGGCGACTTGATGATTCCTTCTTCATGAAGCATCTGAGCAATCTGATCGGTAGTTTCACCCTCCTGAATCACGATAAGGTGCGTTGTGTCTCCTTTTCCAATACCAAGCATATCCTTGCCGAATGCAATTATCACAAGCGATAAGCATATTGATACAGCGAAAATAAATACTGTAAGAATAAGTACGCCCGGAAGTCTGTTTCTTTTCCTCTTTCTTTTTCTTTTTTTACCTTTTGGAGGAATGGTTGACGCAGGACGTACATTTCTCTGCGGTGTCTCAATACTTGGTTCTTCCTCAATTTCTGCGTGAGAAACAGACTGCGTTGATGAAACAGGGTCGGGAACTTGCTGAGTTTCCTCAATTGCGGGATCATCAATAAAATTTGTTTCAGTAATAGTTTCCTGTTCAGCGGGTTCTTCCGGTTGAATACTCCTTGAATCAAGCTCGTTAAGTATGTCATTAATAACGTCATTGTTTTTGTTATCAGGCATTACACAGCACCGTCCTTTCTTCGGTTACAATATAATTAACTGCAATGTCGTGTTCTCCGATGGGCAGCTTATCAGTAATAACAGCCTCATAAGCCAAGGCTGTTTTAATAATATACGGGTGAGAAGCCAAAAATCTGTCATAAAAACCGCCTCCGTAACCGAGCCGTGCTCCACTTTCTGCGAACGCAAGTCCGGGCACAATACACACGGTTTTGTCAGTGACAGTTGGCCGGGACAGGGAAGTATCAGGCTCACATATCCCGTAAGCACCGCTTTTCAACTCGTCCAACGACTTTATACAATGAAAAGTCATGTTGCCTTCACTCTGACATTTTGGAAAAGCTACCGTTTTGCCTTGACTAAGCAGTACTTCCGATATTTTCCATGTGTCAGGCTCAGAGCCAAATGAAGCAAATAGCAGAACAGCATCTGCTTCAGTGATTTTTCTCTCGGAGAGCAGCCTTGCTGCGATCAATGTATCTTTTTCCTGACTTTTGGCAGATTTCCTTACAGAAGAAAAATACTTGCGAAGTTCCTTTTTATCGTACATATCAATCGCAGAGAATAGCGGCACGGAGTTTATCGCTCTCAGCCTTTGAAACTACCTTTTCTACGAGTTTCAATCCAAAATCTACAGCAACACCTGCTCCGCGAGCAGTAACATAGATATCGTCATCTGCAACGGAAGTATTGCCGATAACCGCACCCTCAAGCTGAGGCTCAAATCCCTCATAGCAAACCGCGGTTTTGCCGTTAAGCAATCCCTTATGACCGAGAATCGACGGAGCAGCACAAATTGCGCCGATAAACTTTCTGTTTTTAACACAATAGTCAATTGCAGACTGAACGTACTCCGACTTTTCCAGATTAATGGTTCCCGGCATACCTCCGGGGAGAACTATCATTTCAAGCTCATCATTGAGTGAGATTTCCTCCGCAGTAATATCTGCTGTTACCGGTATTCCATGTGAACCCTTTATAGTCTTATTTCCTACACCGACAGTAATAACATTTCTGCCGCTTCTTCTGAGAAGATCAATAGGTGCAATAGCTTCGGTTTCTTCAAAGCCCTCTGCAAGAAAAACATAGATCATGGTATTTATCCTTTCATTTAAAAATTACAGTATATTTGTCAAGAAGAAAAGCCGGACGATAAGAAAGCTTTGATTTGCGCAATCCCTCTATTCCGAGATCTTCTTCGCGATTTATATATTTATATCCGCTGGCGGCGGATCGTGCAAACAGGTTGTTGATACCTGCGTATATTCCGCTGTACTGAGTGTCAGCCTTTTCAATATGAACACAGAATGTGTCAGAATTTATACCCTCACCAATTGTGAAAGCTGCAATCTTGCCATTTATTCTTATGATGCCGCCCGATAGTCCAAACTGCTCAAAATAATTGAAAAAGGTGTGTATTGCATACTGTTCAGCAACGAATGAATGATCGTTTTGTGAGGATTTTTCATTGTACGCCAATACGCTGAATGTAATACAGTCGTCAAAATCCTTTTCGGTGATAGAACTATACTCATAATTCAGTTCATTAAAACGTGCAAGATGATTTCGCTTGCCATGGTACTTTTTTCCTGCAAGTTCTATCAAATCAACTGAATTATATATATAATCACTGTCATCACGGTCAAAAGAATATGAGAAACTTTCGCCGTAAGTTTCTTTGAACCATTCAAGCGATGATTCGGTAAGACCCGTAATTTTAAGCGGCTTTCCAAGTGAATCAGTATATTTTCTCATTTCGGCTATGAGTTCACTCAAATCGCCTTTTCCCGACGGAAAAGTAAATGCGGGAATCATGTCACTCGTATCAAATGCACAGGAGATGTAAAAATCCTTAAAGAAAGTAATTTTAGAGTCAGCCAATCTTCTCCATGCCATATTGTTGGCAAAGGAGTATTCGCAGCCTCTGAAATCCGAAGCTCTCAAAGCAGCGGTTATTCTCTCTTTATCAGATATCTGGATCTCTCTGAATTCCAGCATATAATTCCTCCGTTTACATATTATTGGTCAGCAGAAGTACTTCCTTTAATTTTATTGTAATGATCTTTAACTTCCTGCATTTTACCACATGACATTTTTCCCTCGGGACATTTACCCTCAGCAACGCACGAAGGCCCTGCATGGGAAAAGATGTGCGGAGCAACTTCAAGGCAAAGCCTTAGCATTTCTTCGGCTACTGTGCGGATTTCCCATTGAGCTCTTCGACAGCAGCGATGGCGGAAAAAGTTAAAGAGCGAACGTACATTCATTGTTACTACAATTTTAGTTTCACAAGCATTCGGAAGCAAAAAGCGTGCATCTTCGCAAGCAAGTTTTTTTGCTTTTGAAACTGCGTTCTTTTCATCAAGCCCTTCTGAAACAAGTTCAGCCGTGTGTTTTTTTGTCAGGATATCCGCAATTTTTTCATAACTCTGCGAGATTTCCTGCATAATTCTGTCAAATTCAGTTTTTGCCTCGGGAATGGCTTCAATATCAGGCGGAGTTATGAAATCAAATCCGTTTTCATTTACATAGCGCTGACTCTTCTGTGAGTATGAGGCAATACGATGTCTTACAAGCTGATGAGAACAGGCACGCGAAATGCCTTCGATCCCAAAAGTAAAGGAAACGTGTTCCATTACGCTTTCATGCCCGATAGAAACGAGCATATCAATAAAGCTTTCAATTTTATCTTCAGTAAGTCCCTTGCGGAGAGAATCAATATCGCTGCTGGAATAGCAAAGCTTAGCAGCAGTAGCGACAAGCTTTTCCGGTTCAGGAGTATGTGCAATGAGATCTACTTTAATCATCATCGTACCTCCTCGTGTTTTATTGCATATATTTTTATTTTACCATTTCTGAAGTATTAAGTCAAGGCAAACATAAAAATAAATTTGGGCATCTTGAAAAAACATCAATATTTGTATTGCCATTTTATTAATTTTGTGGTATAATAAATGCATTATTATTAATTTGGAGCGGTAAATAGTTGGACTAACGCTTCAAAAGGAGGAAAACATGGAAAAAAGAAACTCATTTTCCAGTTCGCTGGGCTTTGTGCTCGCGGCTGCTGGAAGTGCGGTGGGACTGGGCAACATCTGGCGTTTCCCTTATCTTGCTGCAAAGGACGGAGGAGGTCTGTTCCTTGCCATTTACATTGTACTTGCCCTCACATTCGGCTTTACAATGATAGTGACTGAAACCGCTATAGGAAGAAAGACCAAGCAAAGCGCGCTTACAGCTTATGGAGCTATTCACAAAAAATCAAAGTGGATCGGTGTATTTGCGTGCCTTGTTCCGTTTATGATACTGCCTTATTATTGTATTATAGGCGGTTGGGTTCTCAAGTATACAGTAACATTTATAAGCGGAAATGGTGTGGCTGCCGCTCAGGACGGATATTTTACGGGTTTTATTACTGACACATTTCCGCCTATAATTTTTGACGTTATTTTTCTTGCTGCTACAGCATTTGTAATTTTCCTTGGTGTAAATAAGGGTATCGAATCTCTTTCAAAAATTCTTATGCCCATACTTCTTATAATGGTAATCGGAATTTCAATTTTCTCACTTACTATTAAAAGCGGTGAGCACTCCGGTCTTGACGGACTCAAAGTTTATCTTGTTCCTGATTTTTCAGGTATTACTTTAAAGACACTCTTTATTACGATTATGGACGCTATGGGTCAGCTATTTTACAGTATAAGTGTTGCCATGGGTATTATGGTAACATATGGCTCGTACTTCAAGGATGACTGCAACCTCGTAAAATCAGTAAACAGAATTGAGATCTTTGATACGGTCGTAGCTTTTCTCGCAGGCGTAATGATCATTCCGGCAGTTTATGTTTTCTTTGGAAAAGAGGGAATGAACGCCGGCCCCGGACTCATGTTCGTATCGCTTCCGAAGGTATTTGCTGAAATGGGAGCAATCGGTAACGTTATCGGTGCTGTATTCTTTATCATGGTACTTCTTGCTGCTCTCACCAGTGCAATGTCAGTGCTTGAAGCGGTTGTTGCAAGCCTTATCGATACATTCGGCTGGAGCAGAAGAAAGGCAACTATCACCGAATCATTAGTTGCTCTTGTGATTGGTATCGTTATATGCCTTGGATATAATAAGTTCTACTTTGAAGTATCACTCCCGAATGCTGCTCACGGAGAAAAGGGACAGATGCTTGATATTATGGACTATGTAAGCAATAACATTCTCATGCCTATAGTTGCTATCGGAACCTGTATCCTTGTAGGCTGGATCGTAAAGCCTAAAACAATAATTGATGAAGCAACAAAAAACGGTGAAAAATTTGCTCGTAAAGGTATTTACGTTGTTATGATAAAGTATGTTTCACCTGTGCTTCTTCTCTTCCTGCTCCTTGGTGCGTTAGGCTTGTTTAATAAGGTGATGTGATGAGAAAAAAAGACTTCCTGAATGGTCTCGTACAAGGTATCCCTATTGCTTTGGGATACCTGTCCGTTTCCTTTGGCTTTGGCATTATGGCAGTCAGAGCGGGGCTTTCTGTTACAGATGCCTCGCTTATTTCTTTGCTTAATGTAACTTCCGCGGGACAGGCTGCGGGCGTTGATATAATTGCTTCAAATGGTACGATCATAGAAATGATACTTGTTCAGCTTACAATTAATATAAGGTATGCTCTCATGGCTCTGTCTCTTTCGCAGAAACTCGACAGCAGCTTTACATTTCCAAAACGATTGATCGCAGCTTACGGCATAACAGATGAAATTTTTGGACTTTGTATCGCTCAAAAGGGGAGACTAAGACCGTTCATAATGTACGGAATAATCTTTATATCCGTCCTTGGTTGGGTTCTCGGTACATTCCTGGGAGCTGCTGCAGGAGAAATACTTCCTAAGTCTATTACGACTGCACTTGGCATAATACTCTACGGAATGTTCATAGCTATAATAATTCCGCCGTCACGCAAGTCAAAAAACGTGCTTTTCGTCGTTATACTTGCTGCAATTTGCAGTATCTTGTTCAAATTCCTGCTTCCAATGATCTCATCGGGATTCAGCGTAATTATCTGTGCAATAGTTTCTTCGGTAATAAGCGCAATAGTATTTCCAAAGGAGGACGTTGAAACATGAGCATAGCAATTTACATAGCTGTTATGGCAGGAGTAACATATCTTATCCGAGTTATTCCGTTTGCTTTTTTCAGAAAACAAATAACTTCAAAATTTTTAAACAGCCTGCTCTATTACATTCCTTATGCTGTTTTGAGTGCAATGACATTTCCTGCTATCTTCTACAGCACAGGAAATACCATTACCGCTTCGATCGGTACGGCGATCGCATTGGTACTCGCATACTTCGACTTACCATTGATCGTTGTTGCTCTATCTGCCTCGCTAGCAGCATGGATAGGCGGATTAATTATCCTATAAATGCAAAAAGACCTGCCGCGTTATGCAGCAGGTCTTTAATATTACTTATTTCTCTTAGCTTCGATTTCAGCAAGAGCATCCTTGCGTGAAAGATTCATTCTGCCCTGACGGTCAAATTCGAGTACCTTAACTACGATCTCATCGCCTACAGAAACAACATCTTCAACCTTTTCCACTCTCTGCTTATCAAGCTTAGAGATGTGAACAAGACCTTCAACGCCGGGAACTATCTCAACAAATGCGCCGATTTCGATGATTTTTACAACTTTGCCTCTGTAAATTGCACCAACTTCAGCTCCATTAGCGATAGTATTTACGATCTGGAGTGCTTTCTTTGCACCATTGCCGTCAATACCGCTGATGAATACATTACCATCATCGTTGATGTCAATCTTTACGTTGCAGTCAGCAGATATCTTCTGGATAACCTTGCCGCCTGAACCGATAACTTCACGTATCTTGTCTGTCGGAACCTTTGTCTGGAGCATCTTGGGAGCATACTCGTTAACTTCTTCTCTTGCATGAGGAATAGCCTTGAGCATAATATCATCGAGAATGTGAATACGAGCCTTTCTTGTCTTTTCAAAAGCTTCCTTAATAATTGCAGGTGTAAGTCCGTCAACCTTGATATCCACCTGAATAGCTGTGATACCCTTATGAGTACCGCCAACCTTAAAGTCCATATCGCCAAAGAAGTCCTCAAGACCCTGAATGTCAACCATTGTCATGAAGTCATCACTGTCGGGGAGAGTGATAAGTCCGCAGGAGATTCCGGCAACAGGAGCCTTGATCGGAACTCCGGCATCCATAAGTGCGAGTGTGGAGCCACAAATCGAACCCTGAGAAGTAGAACCGTTAGAAGAAAGAACCTCGGAAACAAGTCTCATAGCGTAGGGAAATTCCTCAACAGGGGGAATTACAGGAGCAAGTGCTCTTTCAGCAAGTGCGCCATGACCAATCTCACGTCTTCCGGGGCCTCTGCTTGGCTTGGTTTCGCCTACAGAATAGCTCGGGAAATTGTACTGGTGCATATATCTCTTTGTTTCTTCCTCGTCAAGGCCGTCGAGCTTCTGAGCATCACTTACAGGGCCAAGGGTTGCAATTGTAAGAACCTGTGTCTGACCTCTTGTAAAGAGTCCGGAGCCGTGAACGCGGGGGAGAACACCTACTTCTGCAGCAAGGGGACGAATTTCATCAATACCTCTGCCGTCAACACGCTTACCCTCATAGAGCCATGCACGAACGATCTTTTTCTGAAGCTTGTATATGCACTCATCGATCATAGCAATCTGTTCAGGGTAAACCTCATCGAACTTAGCGTGTATATCATCAACAATGGGAGCAAGTCTCTCGTCACGAACATTCTTATCGTTTGTGTCAAGAGCGAATTTAACGCGGTCTGAAGCGAATTCCTCAATAGCGTCAAACATATCGTGGTCTACTTCCTGAGATTCAAAAGCAAACTTGGGCTTGCCGATCTGAGCACGGATATCGCTGATGAAAGCGACCATCTTCTTGATCTCCTCATGACCCTTGAGAATAGCCTCAAGCATTGTGTCCTCGGGGACTTCGTTTGCACCTGCTTCAATCATAACTATCTTTTCAGCAGTACCTGCAACTGTAAGTGTGAGATCTGTCTTAGCGCGCTGTTCAAGTGTAGGATTGAGGACTATTTCACCGTCAACAAGACCAACATTTATTCCTGCGATAGGGCCATTCCACGGGATATCGGAGATTGAAATTGCAATTGATGTAGCGATCATGCCTGCAATTTCGGGTGAGTTATCAGGCTCTACAGCAAGGACAGTCATAACAACTGAAACATCATTTCTCATATCCTTGGGGAAGAGGGGACGGATAGGTCTGTCTACGCAGCGAGAAGTAAGGATAGCCTTTTCAGTAGGCTTGCCCTCTCTTTTTGTGAAAGAGCCGGGAATCTTGCCAACGGAATAGAGTCTCTCCTCGTAGTCAACTGAAAGCGGGAAGAAGTCAACGCCTTCTCTGGGCTTTTTACTTGCAGTAACATTAGCCATTACAACGGTTTCACCGTAGCGAACCCAGCATGAACCGTTTGCAAGTCCGCAGGTTTTGCCTGTTTCTACAACGAGAGGTCTGCCGGCATATGTGGTTTCAAAAGTTCTGTATTTTTCAAACATAAAAAATCCTCCGTTTTAAAATTTGCTATCAGTTCGGAGATTTTAGAAGTTAGAGGCAGGAAGTAAGCAGTTATCTTACTGCTTGCCTCTGACTTCTAATCTCTGACCGCTGATAGACTTAAAGGCAGAAGGGTAGAACCCCACTGCCTTAAGGTTAATGAAATTACTTACGAAGACCGAGCTTCTCGACGATAGCACGATATCTGTTAATATCCTTCTTCTTGAGATAGCTGAGGAGATTACGTCTGTGACCAACCATCTTGAGAAGACCTCTTCTTGAGTGATGATCGTTCTTGTGAGACTTGAGATGTTCAGTAAGGTCGTTGATTCTTCTTGTAAGAATAGCGATCTGAACTTCAGGGGATCCTGTGTCGTTTTCGTGAGTTCTGTTAGCTTCGATAACAGCAGTCTTTTCATCCTTCAATAACATTTGAAGCACCTCTTAATAAAATATTCCGTTAACTTAGATTAGGGTGGAAATCGAGGACTTGCCCATGTCCAAGTACACGGTGATAATATTATATCACATTATTTCCCGCTTGTAAAGTGCTTTTTCGCAATTTCAGGAAAATATTTTTGCAGTTTTCAGGTTTATAATTTTTACCGCAGGTGTTTCTTTAGAAAATATGGTTGACTATTGTATATATTTGTGGTAAAATGTAATTATACTTATGATTATGGACAGGAGGCTGTAAATATGAAATCAGATGAAATCAATTATGTCTGGACGGATAAGAAAAGAACTCTTTTTGGACTTCCTCTGTCATTTACCCGTTATTTCCTTACAGAAACGAAGTTTATTACGAGAACGGGTTTCCTCAGCGTTGAAGAGGACGAGATAGATTTGTATAAGATCATAGATAAAAAAATGCGTAAGCCTTTTTTGCAGCGTATCTTCGGCTGCGGTACTATTATTATATATAGTAAGGACGCGGACACTCCCTCCAAGGAGGTTCACGCCATAAAACACGTTCGTCAGGTTTCAGAGCTTATCGATACATATCTCAACAAAATGCGCGATAAGTACGGCATCCGCGGCAGAGATATGATGGGATCCCATGACGGACACGATCATTATGATGATATCGGCGATCCCGATGATCCATTCAATGATGAATTTTAATTTCGGGGAGACTAAGCAGAATGATATCCTTTATAGTAGAAAAACAATCCTGTTGGGACAGACTCAAAGCTGAAAAAAGACCGATTTTCATTTACGGAATGGGTGACGGCGCATTGAAGATAATGTCTGTTTTCAAGCAGCGTAATATCACAGTTTCGGGAATTTTTGCAAGTGATGACTTTGTGCGCGGTCACTCCTTTGAAGGTTTCAAGGTTCATAAGCTTTCCGAAATTGAGGAAATGGTAAACGACTTTGTTGTAGTGCTTGCTTTTGCGGCAGGTTATCAGGAAATCGTTGACAAAATACAAGATATTGCTTCAAGACACACACTTTATGTACCTGATGTTCCTGTTGTCGGCAATGGATTGTTTACTTATGAATACTGCATGGAAAATGCCGAAAAGATACAGCAGGTTTATGATATGCTCGCTGACGACTATTCCAGAAAAGTCTACGCCAACATCATAAATTTCAAAATCAGTGGAAAAATCGAATACCTTTCAGCCGTAACCACTCCCAAGTCGGAGATCTATAAAAAAATCATAAAACCCGGACTAAATGAAGTTTATGTCGACCTTGGAGCATATAACGGTGATACGATAAAAGAGATGCTCGAATTCACCCATGGAAAATATGCTGCAATTTACGCACTCGAACCTGATAAGAAGAATTTCAAGAAACTCTCAAAGTTTGTAAGCGGAATGCCTCATGTATTTGCCTATAATGCCGCTGCTTGGTGTGTTGATTCCGAGCTCCCGTTTGCTGCAAAAGCAGGCAGGCAGTCGGCAATAACGGCAGGTTCAGAAACAATGGTTTCAGCTTTGTCTGTGGACAATATCCTTGGTGAACGCCCTGCCACTATCATTAAAATGGACGTTGAAGGCTTTGAACGCGAAGCAATATGGGGTTCAGCTCTCACTATTTCGCATCATACGCCAAAACTCATGGTTTCGCTTTACCATCGCAACGAGGATATTTTTGAACTTCCGCTTCTGATAAGAAAACTCAATCCAAGCTACAAATTCTACATAAGACATCAGTTGTATATTCCGGCGTGGGAAACCAATCTCTATACAACACTATAATAATAAAAATCAGCGGCAGTCAACTGACTGCCGCTTTTTCTTTTTGTTATATTAACTTTCTCTCATCACAATATTCGCACTCAAGAAGTGTATCATCTCCGCTTGAACGGAAACTCTTCGGGAGATACTCCTCGTGGTTTGTAATACATCTTGGATTATCGCAGCGAACACCGGGATAAATTTTGCCTTTAAGTGTTTCTGAAGGCTTTTTCTCTTCGAGAATAGTCTTAATGAGTGCCATTCTGACGTACATTCCGTATTTAGCCTGCTTGAAGTACATCGCTCTTGCGTCATCATCAACATCTATTGTGATTTCATCAACTCTCGGCAGAGGATGCATAACGATCATATCCTTTTTAGCACTCTGCATTTTGATACGATCAAGGACATAAGTGTCCTTTTGCGCGAGGTACTCCTCTTCGCTTGCGAAGCGCTCCTGCTGAATACGTGTCATATAGAGAACATCAAGTTTGCCAATAGCTTCTTCAAGAGTGTTAACTTCCTCAAAGGTGCTGCCGTTTGCCTTGATTATATCCTTTATGTATGCAGGCATTCCAAGCTCGGAAGTTGAAATGAAAACAAATTTATTGTTTTCAAAACGTGACAATGCCTTGCAAAGAGAGTGAACGGTTCTTCCGTTGACAAGATCTCCGCACATACCTATTGTAAGACCTGAAAGCGTTTTTTTCTCGATTTTAAGCGTAAGCAGATCGGTGAGGGTCTGAGTAGGGTGGAGGTGTCCGCCGTCTCCGGCATTGATAACCGGACAGTCAGTCGTGAGTGAAGCAGCCTTTGCAGCACCTGCGATAGGGTGACGGATTACGAGAACATCAGCATAATTGCTCACGATTTTTGTCGTGTCCTTGATCGTTTCGCCCTTTGAAACAGATGAATTTGCCGGATTATCAAATCCGATAATACGTCCGCCAAGACGAAGCATAGCGGTCTGGAAAGACATCTGTGTGCGGGTTGATGGCTCATAGAATAGTGTGGCCATGATCTTGCCGTCACATTCATGGGCATAAGCCGCAGGATTTTTGTAAATATTTTCACCAAGTTCAACGATTTTAGTCCACCACGATACAGGGTAGTCACTCAAATCAATAAGGTGCTGATACTCTGAATACATATTTAACCTCCTGAAAATGTTTTATAATATGAAAAGCTTTTAAAAAGCAAATTCATCAGTATTTTCCGTTGTTTTCAAAATATACCTTATACCATACAAGGAATATATAGATCGTCCAGATTTTACGGCTGTTATCAGCCTTTCCCGATCTATGGTCATCAAGCAGTTTTATAAGCGGAGCAGTATTAAAGAATTGCTTAGAACTCTGACTTTCAAAAGCACTGCGGACAACATTATAGTATTTATCTTCTCTCAGCCATACACGAATGGGTACAGGGAAACCAAGCTTTTTCTTTGCAGCAGTTTGCGCAGTCTGCTTAGGTGTATCTTTTTTGGCAGCAAGACGCATAGCGTACTTTGTAATATACTTTGTTTCCTCAGTACTCTTATCATGAGTAACGCGGTATTTCGTAGGAATTCTCTCAGCGACCTTCATTACTTCCTTATCAAGGAAGGGAACTCTCAATTCAAGAGAATTCGCCATACTCATTTTATCCGCTTTAAGCAGAATGTCACCTGCCATCCAAAGGTGCAGATCAAGATACTGCATTTTTGTTACATCATCTTTTGATTTTACATTATCATAAAATGGCTTTGTGATCGACATAGGGTCAGGAGCGGAAGTCTTGATTTTCAGCAGAGACTTTCTCTCACTTGGAGTAAACATATAGGCATTTCCTATGAAACGTTCCTCAACTGTTTTGCCTTTGCGAACAAAGAAGTTAACTCCGCGCTTTGCAGGAAGCTTTGAAGCAATATTTCCGACAGCGCGCTTAAATGATCTCGGAAGCTTGTCGTAAACAGTTCCGTCTGGATCGCTGTAAACATTATAACCGCCGAATATTTCATCTGCGCCCTCTCCTGAAAGTACTACTTTTAACTTTTCGGAAGCTATATTGCAGACAAAGTAGAGCGCAACAGCGGCAGGATCTGCAAGCGGTTCGTCCATATGATACTGGATCATTGAAAGGCTTCCCCAGTACTCATCAGGGGAAATAACCTTGCTCGTGTTTTCCTTGCCTATAGCCTTGGAGAAACGTTTTGCCCAACCAATTTCGTTGTATTTTTCATCTTTGCCGAAGCCAACGGTAAATGTCTTATCAACATCAGCCACGGCAGCAACGTAACTCGAATCAACTCCACTTGAAAGGAAAGAACCTACTTCAACATCAGCGATTTTATGAGCTTCAACCGAATCATGGAAAGTATCGGAAATATTTTCCACGCATTCGTCAAGCGTAAGCGAGTTGTCAGCGTTAAAATGAACGTCCCAATACCGTTTCATTTCAAAATTACCCTTATTGTATTTAAAATAATGTGCAGGCGGCAGTTTGTAAACATTTTTAAAGAAAGTTTCGTTAGTAGGGGAGTACTGGAAGGTGAGATAGCTTTCCAATACAGAAGTATTGAGTTCTTTCTTAAAAGCAGGGTGTTCGAGAAAGCTTTTTATTTCCGAACCGAACATATAAGTGCCACCCATTTTGGCATAATACATCGGCTTTATGCCAAAAAAGTCACGCGCTCCGAAAAGTTCTTCCTTGTTTTTGTCCCAGATAAGGAACGAAAACATTCCTCTGAGCTTAGCAAGAAGCTTTTCGCCGTATTCTTTGTAACCATACAGAAGAACTTCCGTATCTGTTTTAGAGCGGAATTTGTAGCCTGCTTCAAGCAACTGCTTACGAAGCGGCTGATAATTGTAAATTTCTCCGTTAAATACAATGACGAGTGAGCCGTCATCGCTGATGATAGGCTGGTCACCCTGAGAACTTACATCAATGATGCTAAGTCTGCGATGACCAAGAGCAATCTTATCATCGACATATTTACCCTCAGCGTCAGGTCCTCTATGCTTGATGCGATCCATCATTCTTCCGAGAACTTCGCTTGAATTATCAATATCGTTTGTAAAACCGACAATTCCGCACATAAAAACACTACCTTCCGTAAAGCTTATAAACTTATGCCTAAAATATTATACTACACTTTTTTCAAATTTGCAACACATTTACTCTAATTTAATAAAAAAACTATTCCTTGTGAGTATCTGATTTAATATTAGAAAGGGGATTGCTTTCTACAGCGTTGCGTACATCATCATTACTGAGATGAGTATAGATTTCAGTAGTGGAAACATTAGCGTGTCCCAAGAGTTCTTTTAAAGTAAGCACGTCAGCATCACCGTATTGATACATCAGTGTAGCTGCTGTATGGCGCAGCTTATGAGTAGTTATGCCTTTTCCGTCAAGTCCTGCGGCTGTCAGTGTATCTTCTACTATCTGCTGAACCCGTCGCTTGGATATTCTTTTGTTTTGATTGCTTATGAATAGTGCAGGTTCAGCAGCGGCTTTCGGATTGTTGGTTCTTATTTCGAGATAGTCATTAAGCGCACTAACGCAAGCGGAATTAAGGTAAACCATTCGTTCCTTATTGCCTTTGCCCAAAACTTTTAATTTATTATCGTAGAAGTCAATATCTTTTATATTGATTCCGACAAGCTCGCTAAGTCGCATTCCGCAATTCAGAAATAACGTTATAATGCAGTAATTACGCTTTGATTCGCTTTTATCTGACGCTTGGAGAAGCCTCATGCTGTCGTTTAAGTTAAGAAATTTCGGTAATGACTTCTTAGGAGTCGGCACATCTAAATCCTGTGCAGGATTGCTGTCGATAACTTTCAAAACCTTATGCAGATATTTGAAAAAGCTACGCAACGATGAAACTTTTCTATACCTGGCACGATCTGCGTTTTTCCGCTCATCTGATGCATAGTATATGAAACTATAGATATCAGACACGGAAATTTTCTTTAGCTCCGATATAGTCATTGAAGATATATCCGCATCATCTATACACATGTCATGTGTGTTTGCGTATATGTATTTTAAGAATAGTCTTATATCAAGATAATATTCTTCAATAGTCCGTTCAGACAGCATTTGCACAATTTTAATGTGCACAAGGTAATCATTCAGAAATTCCGGATTTTCTTTATTATTGTAGTTATTCATCATACTCCGCTCCCGCAGATTCAAGCTGGTCATATCCCAAATCACTTAGTGTTTGTTTAATAACATTTGTATCTCCATATGTTCTTATAACATTATATCCGGCGGTAGAAAGAGCATTATTTACAAATTCATCTCTTTTTTGTCTGTCGCTTCTTTGATGTGAATAATCATCTAATTCTATTAATGCAACTATTCTCATATTATCAGAAATTGCAAAATCAATGTGTTTCGATTTTATCTTTCCAAACAGTGCCCACCATTCTTTACCTTTAATATCATCATTTATTTCAATCAAGTCTGCAAGCCTGATTTTGGCAAGTATCTGCAAGTTGAGTGGCTCAGTTACTGCTTTTAACTTATTATAAAAATAATATTCGTTTTTGGTAAGCAGATACTTAGAGTGAAATGGATATTCATCATGATAATTATTTCCATAATTATCATGATCTTCTTCATCTCTGCTATTTTTTTTCTTTACCAAAAGATACTCGATTATCATTACTAAAATTACAGCTATAAAAACTACCATTATATTCATGACTAAAACTCCTTGATATTATCGTATTAAAAAATCTTATCCAAAGTTTCACCAAACTTACATTTGGTGAAACTTTACTTGATTTCCCTTTTCATTTAGTATACCATGATTTTCTATAATTTTCAAGTATTAACATTAATCAAATTATTTTTTTTGTGCATTTTCCCAAAATTCATTGAACTCCCTGAGCTCTTCCTCAGTAGGTTCATCTTCTGGACGTCCCTTATCGAATCCTAAAATGCAACCGAATTCAAAAGAGAAATCATACAGATCTTCAAGCGTTTCAACCCAGTCAGGATACTTAATCCAACCATAAGGACATTCCTGACAATACTTGACAACCGGATCTATACAGCGTTTAGGCTTATCTTTCATTATAAATTCTCCTTAAATAAACTATCTTCAAATTTGTCAAATTTCTCACTTATATCTTTATCCATACGAAGCAACAACAAAATATCATTAGACACTTTCTGAAACGTGTTAAGCCGCTCAATTGCAAGAGCAAGCTCATGACAATCAATTGTATCAATTCTGCGATATCTTAAATTCTGTTGAAGCTGTTGGACTTCTTGCTCCAGAGCGGTAAGATTATTGATAAAGTACCGCCACAGCAACTCTACTTCTTTATTTTTCATGCTTCACCAATTACTTCAAGAATATTTTGACCGTGTTTTTCATAATCACGAAGTAAAGATTTATATTTAGGGTTAAGTTCTCTACCTTTTCGCGACTGTTCAACAGAAGAAAGCAACTGATCAGCGCCGACAATAGCAACCACGGTTGATATAGCACCTGACATATTCTCAGTTACATAAGAATACAAATTACTGAAATTATAGGTTGAACCAGGTTTATAAAAAATCGAACGTTTTTCAACAGATTCAAGAAAATCAAGCCAATATTGAGCAGTTTTAATCATAGACCTATTAGAGGTATTTTTAGATTCTACGATATAACGGAGATAATTATTCAAAACTTCCCAATACAAAACTTGAATAGATTTATCAGACATAATAAAACCTAAAGCATTTTCATGACGAAGCTGTATTTCGGCACGCACCCAATGCGGACACTCATCTTCCGAAAGATTTTGCTCCATACGTTTATCATATATACGAATATAAACATTAGATTTTTGTGAACCGTGATTAACAGCTAAACCCTCATTACCCTCAATAACTTCCCATTTTGAAAAACGTGAAACAAAATTTAATTTTCTTGTCTCACGAGCAAGAAGCGGAAGATCTAAAACAAAATTAAAGTCATTATAAGCAATATCAACACGAGTAACCCGCATTTGACAAAGTTCCTTATTATCGGAATAATTTTCAAGAACCGTTTTAAAAATCTTTTCATAATCACCATGACCATAATCTTCAAAAGAGCGACAACCTTTACCGCTCATTTCACAACACACGCCCATATCAGGACGACCATTATATAAAATGGAAATACCCTCAAAATATAAGCAATCCATATAACCATAACGGCCATGAGAAAGCTTTTCAAATTTTACACTTTCAAGACCTAAAAGAGAAATTAAAGATAAAGGAGAATCAATTTTTGAAGAAAAAGAAAGCCAGTCATAAACAATAGTATTTTGATCAAATGTTGTCATAGAAACACCCCAAGAAAATATAATATTTAGGTTGTACCCCCCTGTTAGCACACGGGGGTTAAACTGTGAGAGTAATTCCCACAGCAATAATTGATTAGTATGCATTGAGAAGGGAAGCCCCAAAGGGGACTCCCCTTCTCAATGCCTGCGCCTAGACTTCTTAAAAGCTTTTTGAGCCTCTTTAGAACCGTCTGAAAACGAATCAAAAGAGCCTTGATTTCTCAAAATCTCCTCATCTGACAAATACTCAGCAGTTAAAAGACCTTGTATAAGCTCGGAAGTATCATACAAATGACGAGAGAAATCTTTTTGAATTGCAACATAAGTACTTTGAACACGAGGAACATAAAGCCTATTAACTGTATAAGCTTCATATTCATCAATGTCATAAGTAAGACCCGTAAGCATACGAGAAAATGGGTGCGCGAAGCTTGCGCTACATTCTGTTACAGTAGCAGTAATATCGCGAATTTGTTTGTCAAGCAAGTTAAACCTTTGCACAGTTGCTAAAATCATCATGTGCCGCTTGCGTACTTGACATAAATGCTGAAATACTGGCTTTGGAACGCTATTTTTACCACTAGAAAAATCACGCGAATTAAACAAAGTTCCTATTTCATCGATAAGAACAAGCGTATTATTCGGAGCGTTCAAGATATCCTGAGCAGTTCGCAGAGGAATAATATTAGTATGCTCGGGAAAATTAGTCAAGTTTATATTAGTCAAGACATTAAGCTGCGGATATTTTTTACACATCTTATAGGCTTTAATCGTCATAAGACTGGTCTTACCTTGTCCAAATTTGCCTGTGAAAAGATGTATTCCCCAACCAGGAAAAAGGAGAACTTTTCTATAAAAAAAATAAATTAGCTTATCATAAACAATATAATAAATAAACTCAGGAAACAAAAAGAACTTTTTTATCACTAAAGCAATAATATACATTATCTAAGACCCCCAGTAAGAAAAGATCTAAGGACTGTAAAAAGATATTTCACAAACCACCATATAAACCACAGAGCGGCTATAAACTGTAAGACCATAAGAAAGCACTCATAGTCAGACTGCGGAACATAGTCAAGATTCACGCCAAGAGAAAGAAATAGTTGATGAATTACGTTGTCTATCATCGGACTCACTTTCACTCACCTCACTTTCTTCATGTTCCGCAGGTTCGGCAACAGAAGCCGACGGAACTATATTTATTCGTTCTTCTGCATCGTGCCACTTCTTGACATCAAACAGAAAGACAAAAAATTCAAGTATCATACATATGATAAAAATGAAAAGTATCATAGCTAAGAGAAATTTAAACATAAAGTATACCCCCAATAGAAAATAAAAAAACAAAGTGACAAAGAACTAAAAGAACTACAGATAAAAAACGATACCCACGATATTGAAACAAATCAAAACAACCTTGAAGCGGAAAGCGAAACGCAAAACCAAGAAAAACAATAGCTAAAGCTTTGAAAAAAGATACAACAAAAGAATACATTAAAAACCTCCTAATTTATCATCTTTGCAACGAAGCAAAGAACAATATCTAAAACAAGAAAGGCAATAAAAACTTGGAAGATACTAAAAGAAAAAGGACCAAAAGAAAGCTGAACATTCATAAAACGTAAAACATAAGAAATTATTAATCTAATATCTTCCAAAAAATCAACCCCTTATTATACTGATAACATGAAAAGTAACTCTAACAATTATAAAACAAAACCATACACCGAGGAAAATTAAAAGATAATTATCAAAATTAACTTTAGAAACAATAGAAGAAATTAAAGAAACACAAGTACTTCCCAAAGATTCAGCACCATTAAAAATACTTGACCATAATTTTTCTATCGTATCAGAACACCAACCAAAAACAGTTTGAAATAATTTTATAATAATATCAAATAACTCATCAGTCAAAGTATCTAAAATATTATCCATTAATGCAACCTCCGAAGAATAGCAAAAACTAAAATAGAAACTAAACTTAAACTTACAACTTCCAACAAAATAGAGGGAAAAAAGCCTAAAGCAGCACTCAAAAAAGAAAAGAAAGCAGAAGAAGAAGCTAAAAGATTAGAGAATGAAAAAGACGATTTTCCACCATATGAAGAAGAAGAACTATAATTATAATTCTTATTAACCCAAGAATTAGGATCATTATATAAGTCAACATGACCTATTGTAGTTTTGCCAGTAGCAAGATCTGTTTTAGCATCATAAGAATAACGATATTTTTCTTGATAAGATATACCCATAGAACCATCATAAGGTAAACCTGTAGAAGATTTAGCATTAGGATCATAAGTTATATCAGAATATTGAAGCATTTTAAAATCTTCATCATAGTGAAACTTGTACTTCTGATCTATTTCTTTATAGACAGGATTAGCAGGATAACCCTCTTGAGACGGTGTATCTTCAGAAGTCATAAGATTAGTAGAAGGAGCGTCATAATCACACTTATAAGCCCAAACATGAACCTTATAATCAGAACCTTCAACAAGATTAATCATAGAAAAAGGGAAAGATTCGGAAAAAGATTCTCCAGAATTAAGATAATGCCATTCAGTCACTTTATTATACAACGCAACATTCTGAGGAGAATACATACCGTCAGCGCCTTCGGTATCTATAACAGAATAAACTTGACCATTTGAATAATAAACAAAAACAGGATCATCATCATAATGAGTTTCAAAATATGTTTTTTTATTTGTAGAATCAAATTTACCGTTACGAGTAGTTACAGGATTAGCAAGATCAATCCAAAATTTATATTGAATAGGAAAAGACGAGTTATTAACAATAGAAAACTTTAAATCCTGCAAAAGCGAAGAACTGCCATTAACTGAAACTCTACGATCAACATCACCTTTCAAGTCAGGATAAAAGGAAACTTCAACATCAAGAACGGGCTCGGTACTAAACATATTCGTCTGAAAGTCAATTATAGTAGCACCCTTGTCAAATTGCTCAAAACCACTAAAACCGCCACCACTACAAGAAACTATCTGAGTATCAGAATTATAAGTAATAGTTTCTATAGAAGAAGATTGACCCTTTTTAAGGTCATATGAAGAGCCAGTATCACGCAAAAGATAGTAACTATAATTCGGAAATTTAGTAAAAGTAATCGTGTAAGTGTTTCCTGACTTAACATAAGTCGGTTCAACATCAGTATAAAAGTAATAAACTTGCGAGTGATAGCCGCCATTCCACGGTATCCAGTAGTTATAATATAAATAATACTGTCCCACATTTTCCTTCTGCATTTCCGCAAGCGTTATAGTGTATTTATCCCCGACCTGTGAAACAGAAGCCGCAAAAGAGGAGAGCGGAACACAGTTCAAAAGCATGAAAAATGCAATAGAAATTACTAAAGATATTTTTTTAAACATACTTTTCAAATAAAAAACCTCCTAACATCAGTCAGGAGGTAAAAAAGCACTCGGTCAGAATTGGCAGTCTGCCCCCTGCCTTTTTATTAAATTGAATTAAGTACGGCGGACTCTACGGAAAAGACCAATACCACCGCCGACAAGCGCCATACCTATAAAAGCCATGGCAATGGGCTGACCTGTTACCATGCTAACAGCAGAGGTAAAGATAGAAGTAACATTTTGAAGCGCTGTAGAAATCAAACCAGCATCACCCTCAGCCGCAACAGTAAACATTTCAAACATAATTACACCCCCTTTCAATGAAATAATAAAAATTACTTAACCGTGTAAAAATTATCAGTAGGATAACCGAGTTCAAGACAGCCGTTATTGGGGTCATAACGAACTATATAATTATCGTCATTTGAATCACGAACATCTTTAGGAATAAACTTGTAAACGTTTTTGAAATACTTTTTGAATTCATCCAAAGTACACTGAATAAACATTAGACTACCTCCTCACTTAACATCAAGGGGACGAATGGCGCAAACACTCATAGCGCCGTCTTTATTCGGGCAGTAGTCAAGCTGTACAGAAGTATTGATAAGCTTGTCAAGATAGCCGTCAAGCTGTCCGATATTCTGTAAATTAAGCATTCTCAGAAGATCAGAAGCTTTAAGCTTTTCATTGAACGGAAAAAAGCCGACTCTCACCTGAGAATTGCCTGCGTCCGTAATGAAGTAAAGAATGCGGTTGTTATACGGTACGAGCTCACCCGTGCTTTTGTTTGTGAAGTCACCGGAACTTATTTCGAAACCGGTCAATATTGTTTTGCTCATTTTTTACCTTTCTCCCCTATCGGCTATGGGGTTACCGTTTTTAAACACTTTTAATCAGTAGGAGAAGAAGTAATTTCTTTGATATGAGCTATTGCAGAAAGAAACTCTTGAGCAATCTCGTTATAGTAAGAAACAAGCTCGGGATGCTCATTAATTATCATCTTTCTTACTTCCTGCATCTCTTTAGTATGCTGGACGTTACGAAGCAACTCAATTATTCTATTGCCTTCCTCATAGCTGTATATCATTTTAATATACCTCCTGTCTTACCGTTCTATCACACATATGTGTGATTACAATATTATAATAACATTATTGTGTGAAAATGTCAATACAATCACACAAATATGTTATTATAATAAAAGTAGAAAAATGGAGAAAGAAATTATGAAATATAACCAAATATTAAGAAATTTAAGGGAAGATGCAGATTTAAAGCAAAAAGATATAAGTGAAAAACTATACTTAGGAAAAAATACATATTACAATTACGAAAAAGGAACAAGAGAAATTCCGTTTTCATTAATAATTGAATTAGCAAAGCTATATGAAGTATCAATAGACTACATAGCAGGGATTACAAATGATAAAGGGGGTATGCATAAAAACAGTGAAGAAGAAGCGGAAATTTTAAGACTATATAACTCTCTTGACGATAAGAGAAAAGGGAAAGCCGAACTATTTCTTGAACAGCTTGCAAAACAGCAAAGCAAGGAAAATAAAATTAATGAAGTTGAAAATAATATTTCAATCAATCAGCAGAACAACGGAACGGCAACAATTAACATCAATAACAAGGGATAAAGGGGTAATTAAAAATGGAAAGAATAATTAGGAAAAACAAAAACAGAAAAGAAGATTCATATTTTCAAGTTATAGGTGCAAAAGAATTGAAGTTCGCACATCTAATAGAAAGCAGTGAAGAAGAATATATGATAACCGCTAAAATAATAATTCCCAAAACATCAAAAATGATAGAGAAAATGAAAATGAAAAATAAATCTCCAATAACACAAATGCTTGAAGAAATAGAAAGACAACGTAACAAAGATATAAAAGAAGGAAAAATGGAAAGAAGTTTATATGAAATAGAATAAATAGCTCCCACTATATCCCCCAAGGGGGACAAATAAAGCACTTCCGACAGATTGAAAAGCATTGAAACTATTGAAACGCTCTAAAAGCTGGGCGTTCCAACAGTTCCAACCCTTTTCAACAATCGAAAGCGCTTGCGAGAGAAACTCTCGCGCTCTCCTATCTGACATAGACATATTAAACATAAAGAAAACCGCTAAGAATTATTCTCAGCGGTTTTTTATACTTTTCAACATAGTATCGGAGCTTCTATACAACTTACATTTGGTGAAACTTTACTTGATTTCCCTTTTCACTTAGTATACCATGATTTTCTATAATTTTCAAGTATATTCGCAAGAGATAAAAATCCCCAACAATTTATGCTGAGGATTTTTACGATATCTTTACTTTTCGTTTGCAAGTACATATTTTTTATACATAACTCCGTATATTACGATCAACGAAATTCCAAGAACAGCCATAGCAGTTTGCACAGCAATAAAGGCTTCTGTAAATTCATACATCATACTTGTATAAGCTGTAAAGACCTGCTGCTGTTTTATTGAGAACGAATCATAGTACTTGGTCACGGCGAGATAAACAGAAGGTGTCAGACCTAAAATTGCCGATACAAGTGCAGATGTTCCTGCCCAATAGTACACAACGAGTTTGTTTTTTAAATTTATTAAAAGTAGCAATACAATCAATACTACATCAGTTGCAGCCAAAGCAATTGTAAGCGGTGTTTTGAAGCTGTAAAGCTTTGACAGTTTTGACAGAACTCCATGGTTGTCCAGCGCTGAAAGCTTATACACATCGCAGTAAGATGAAATCGTGCCATAAGCTCCATCTATGGTTTCGGCAAGTTTCTGATCATAGATCTCGTCTTTTGCATGACCTGATTCGTCCGCATAATTACTGAAGAAATCTTCGATACTCTTTTCAAGCTGATCGTTCTCAACACGTTTAACCTGCATTTTTTCGCCTGACTTAAGTGATTTAAATCCGGCATTTATATAACTTTCTTCTACAGAAATAATATAATCTTCTGAAATTGCATCCATATAGACTTCCGCCGGAATTCCGGTAGAATTATATTTACTTTTATAATTTTTTTCAATTTCAGTATATATGCCTTTTTCAAGAGCGTTCTTTTTGGCAAGACTTATGCAACTATTTGCGTTGATATTGATATCTGTAAGGGCTATTACCGCTGTTCCGATAAATGTGAACACAAGAACGATCGATATCAGTAAAGAGGGGAGATATGAACTGATTTTTTTCATTTCGACTCCTCCCCTATTTGATTATAAAATTTACTTTCTGTAATTTCGCATACAACACCTACACGCTTGTCCGAAGTTCCGAAAACATCTTTCTGACAAGTGTACAGTGTAAGTTTTGTATCTTTAGAAGGCGCTACATATTTCGTTTCCGATTTGTTGAATGAAATCAGTTCCTTTACTGTGCATTCAAATTCGCCATAATTTGTGTATACGGTAAGGGTATCACCTTCCTTGAGGTTCTTGAGTTCGGCAAAATAGGTATCTTCATGCGCGCTGATTACTGAATTGCCACTGCTTCCGATAAGTGAAGAACCTGACGACTGACAAGCGCCTTTTTCAAACAGTTCCGATTCGCTTCCCCAGTATACCGGAACATCAACACTGAATGAGTTACTCTTTATGATTGCAAAGAGTTCGCCGAACTGAGGATAGATCAACTCCCCTGTCTCCCATGTCTGACCATTGTAATCGGTTACAATATTATTATCCCTTATTACAAGTCCCGAATTCGTATCAGGAGTATTTTTAAGCTCGTCCATAAAGGCAAGATTTGCATATACTTTTATTTTATCAGCAGGCTTTATAAGAACGAGCATCAAAATTCCGACACATATTATAAGGACGATTATCGGAGTCAATATGTGAATGGGAACATAGCTTTTTTTATTATTTTTCATTTATTTTCTCAGGCTTTCTGAAAGAATAGCGGGTTACGAATGTAAGGATTATGAGCGCTGCAAGAAAGAGTGCTCCGGCCGCAATATAGAGCGGTGTTCTGTCATAACCTGTGTCCTCGACAGTTATACCGGAAGTAGAGCGTCCCAGCAGCTCGCCATCGCTGTTTCTCATTGCAACTGTAAGCGAATCATCACTCAGATCCTCAACAGTGAGATTCAGTCCCATTGCTCCGGCAGCTTTTGAAAGTTCTCCTACAACTTCTGCCTTTTGTTCGGCAGGCATTTGCTTGAGCATACTTCTGTACTCCTCAGGCGTAAGACTATTGATAATTGCCTGCTGCTGCTCAGTAGTAAATGATCTGATATAGTTTACTTTTTCCTCATAGGACATATTAATGAAGTTGCTGTGAGATATTCTCTCAAAGGAACTTCCGTCGTCTGCCTTAATGGTTATTGGTGATGTATTTTGAGCTGTGGTTGTAGTTGCAGGCTGACCTTGTGAATTTGTTCCTGTCGCAGTCACATTTCCTGCTCCTGCGTTAGATGCATTGTTTGCTGTTGTTACTGTCTGTGCAGGTTCAGCAGTAGTCACCGAAGTTGTTACCTGCGGCCCCGGTTCGATTATCTGATTTCCTGAACGGCGAAGGTATTCAATTACCTGATCAAGTTTTTCGGGCGGATATGCCTCAGGGTCAGAATAATACTCGTTATAGCCTTGCTGGATCTGTTCTTCTGAGTAGCCGTATGAACGTGCTAAAGCTGCAACTTCATCTGCTGTAGCAGCATTCGCAGAAGCGGAAACAAAGAACATTCCTGAAAGAGCAGTTGCAACTGCCATTGAATTTACAATAAATTTTTTTATCATGATATCCCTCCAGATATTCATTATACATAATGCATTATATCATGTTTTGACTTTGATGTCAAGAATCGCAGATGTCTATCAATTGCTTTTCATTTTCTGTACACAAAAAGCATTCCTTTCAATAATAAAGGAATGCTTTTATAGTACTGCCGTTATTTTGATATCAGAATCTTCCTTAGCAAAGCTGTATCAAGTGAATTAAGCCTGCCATTTGAGTCAATATCGTAATTTATTTCATCATCACTTGTGATAGATGATGAATTATTTAAAATGAACTGCTGGAGTTTAACGAGATCTGCAATCTTGTACTTGTACTTAGTTGGGGCTATAGCCGTAGTAGTGGAAGATGTTTCCGATACAGTAGTTGATGTGGTTATCGAAGTGGTTGTTGTAATGGTAGTTGTAGTAGTCGTTGTGATCGATGGTGAACTTCCGCTCAAATAATTGCTTATTATATCTGTCCAATACGCACCCATGAGACTATATCCGATATTGTTCGGATGAACGCCATCCTTGAGTTGTTCCTTTACATCTGTGATCGCGCTGTTTACATTGCCTGAATAGAGATTTGGATATGTGCCTTGAAGCTGTGAAACAGTATCGCTGACAATTTCATTGTAAGAGTCAACGGTCGCTTTTACGTTGACTTCAACCACATCATCGCTGTACGAAGTCTGCCAATCATCTGAGTGACGATAATTATTGAACCACTGGTAAACATCGGATCTATTCGGATCAAGATAAGGAATCGACGTAACAAACAGAGCAGAATCAGACGGCAACTGTTCCATTATGTAAGTTACAAGCTCAGAAAGTCTCTCACCTGATGATTCTATTTCGTGCTTGTCCAAAACATCATTAGTTCCGATTTGCAGAATAACGATATCAGGAGTTGTTTGGGCAATGCAGTCTGTTGATTTAAGCGTTTCAAGGATACCGCTCCTGCCGGGATACTCCTTTATTGCATATCCACTGTATCCTGTATTAGCATCATCATATGAAAAGCTCTCCCCTGTAACCTCATCAGTATAAGTGGGTCTCCAGTCAGAATTGCTGTTTGAGCCAACCATATCAATGTCATAACCTTTTTCGGTGAGATTGTGGTATAAGAACTTTCTATATGAACCGGCAACTCCGTAACCGTCAGTAATAGAATCTCCTATGCACATTATTTTAACAGGATCACTTGTTCCTGTTTCCTCCGCCTCAGAAAAAACAGGGTAAGCAAATAATGCAGAACTTAATGTTGTAGCAGCAATTACCGCTGTTGCAGCTTTTTTTATCATGCAAATGCGCCTCCATAAGAATTTTTATAAAACAAAAAGCGGAAACGTATTTGTTTCCGCTTGGCGTGCCTGGAGGGATTCGAACCCCCGACCTACTGGTTCGTAGCCAGTCACTCTATCCAGCTG
>ERZ773194.984-NODE-984-length-33840-cov-3.466272_pt1 | contig 33840 bp, 18 predicted proteins | sample MGYA00511240_ERZ773194 | MGnify/ENA primary metagenome ERZ773194 (study PRJEB29015, sample SAMEA2737774) | human gut metagenome | biome: human gut; feature: human-associated habitat; material: faeces | place: China | collected 2012 ... | reverse complement strand
GGTAATTGGACTCCTTACTACTGTGTAGGACTGCTGACTGCCGATACTGACAGCGATCTGCTGAATCCGGCTTCTTGGAAAAAGGCACCGGAGCCTGTGTTTAAGCAAGCACCGGAAAATCATGTATATGGACCCGGTAGTATCTGTTTTATTCCTTCACCTGACGGTAAGGAATGGTATATGCTTTATCACGCCCGCAAGAGTTTGTATGATATGCTTGTTTTGGATAGCCGGACGCCGCGTATGCAGAAAATAGAGTGGGATAAGGAAGGAATCCCTGTTTTAGGAATTCCGCAGAAAGAAGGATTCCCGCTTCGCAAACCGTCAGGCACTCCTGAACGCAAATGAAAATAGGGGGCGTACTTTTTGCAATACGCCCGTTTTATTCAAAAAGAGCCCGTTTCTTTCTTTTCTTATTCAAATGGTCTTCTTTTTCACGAAAAGAAAAATTCTCATCTTTTATTGAATGTTTTTTTTCCTTTTTTTTAGTGCGTATTACTTATGTTTGCAACGTAATCTATTAAATAAATCAACTAATGTAAAACGCGCAATGAGAAATGAAAATCTATTGTCCTTTCTTCTTATAAAGAGAAGAATTTTAAAATTACTGGCTATAAAATATGCATACAGTTTAATTGTTTTATGCGGAATTAGTTTTATGGCATGTTCAGATGATGATCCCGTAAAAAAGAATCCTTATCTGCAAACGAGCACCCGTGCTATGCTGAAAGAGGTAGTGGAAGTGGTGTTTAACAATATCGATAGTAATACTGACATTACTGTCGACTTTGGTGACGGAACGGTCAAGGAAGGGAAAGCTGCTACGCCTATCACTCATGCTTATACACAAAGTGGTGACTACACGATGTTAGTGACAGCGGGTGAGCGCGTAGTACAGAAAAGGATCCGTATTTACGACCTATTGGCGCTGACAGAAGCCATGAAGCAATTCAGGGATGCAGATAACAAAATGGTATGGGCTATGACGCATCGCTCTCATACAACAGACAAGACTATTCCCGAAAATTCGGTATCTGCTGTAGAAGCTGCCATCAATGCAGGAGCGGATGTGATTGAATGTGACACTCATCTCACAAGCGATGGAGTAGTTATGGTGTGCCATGACCAGACAATCAATGCTACGACTAACGGCACAGGGGATATTACGAAAATGACTTATGCTGAAATTCAGCAATATAATCTGTTGGACCGGAATGGAAGGGTGACCGATGAGAAGATGCCCACATTGGAAGAGTTTCTGAAAGCAGGGCGTGGAAAAATATATTTCAATCTGGATTATTCTCCACGTACAGCCTCTACCCAAGAAGTGATGAATGTTGTCAAGGAACTGGATATGATGGAACAAGTCTTTTTCTATTGTAACAGTAGCCAGAAAGCAGAAGAAGTGTTGTCTATTTCTAAAAAGGCACACGTGTACACATGGGCACAAAGCGCTTACAAACCTCTGGTTGGGCTTCCGGGCAATTACTTCGTGCAATATTCTTATGCTCCCGACGGGCAAAGTACTCCTATAGGAACTGCCGTCAGTGAGGGAATGATTCCTACAGTCAATATGCTTCATGTATTATCCGGATTGATACCTGAATATGATATAAATACGACTTATCTGGATGAGCTTCTTCAGATTTATCCTGAAGTACGTATGATACAGACAGATGCACCGGAAGTATTAATCTCCGCTTTACAAGCAAGAGGATTGCGTTAACTTTATCATCTAACATAAAATCATTTATTTATGAAGAATATTCATTTCAAAACGTGTACCTGTCTGTTAGGTATACTGCTGATACTGTTTTCCGGTATACAGGTAAAGGGAGCTTCTTTGGAAGTTCAGCAGGAAAGTAAGGTGTCAGGTACGGTGACGGACGAAAAGGGCGAACCAGTTATTGGCGCTTCCGTAGTAGTCGTAGAATCGAAGCAGGGTACTATTACAGATATAGACGGTAAATTTCTGGTGAACGTACCTAAGAATGGACACCTGAAAGTGTCTTATATCGGTTATGAAACACAAGAAGTGGCTGTTAAAAACGGCCAGTTATTGAAGATCGTATTGAAAGAAGAATCGACCGCTTTGAATGAAGTGGTAGTGGTGGGTTACGGTACGATGAAACGGAAAGAAATGACTTCGGCTATTTCGCATATAGGTGCGAAAGATCTGAATCAGATATCCAGCCTCGATGCCTCCATGCTTTTGCAGGGGAAAGTTTCCAGCGTTTCGGTTTCTAACACAGCTCTGGCCGATCCGAACAATCAAGGAAGTATTCAGATTCGTGGTGTCTCTTCCCGTAATGCAGGTTTAGGACCGTTAATTGTGGTAGACGGAGTGCCGGGAGGTGATATGACGAATATTAACCCTGCCGATATTGAATCGATTGATGTATTGAAAGACGGTGCTGCTTCTGCGATCTATGGTACGCGGGGTAGTAACGGGGTTATCCTGATTAATCTAAAGAAAGGGACCAAAGATGGACAGGTTCATACAACCTATAGTACTTCCGTTACTTTTAATAAAGCTAAAAAAGAACTCGACATCATGAATGCGGAAGAATACCGTGCTTATCGCACAGTGTCTAATCCGCTTTCCGATATGGGAGCTGATTCAGACTGGTTTGATGCCGTTACTCAATTGGGGGTGACTCACATGCATACATTGACATTTTCCGGCGGTAATGCGAGAACCAACTATCGGGTGACCGCCGACTATCGTAATGCCCGTGGTATTGATTTGCGTTCCGACCGTCGTGAATATGGAGCACGTGCCAATATTAACCATACAACCAAAGACGGGCTATTCACGTTTTCTGCTAATATAACTCCTCGTGTTATCGACCGGAACAAATCAGCCAATGTATATAGCAATGCTATTAAAAACAATCCGACAATGCCTATTTATGATTCGGAATCGGCTAATGGGTACTATCGTTTTCCCAGTGGAACGGAAGGTTCTAATATCGTAGAGCAATTGAATGAAGAAGAGAATGGTACGGAAATTAAGTTGCTGGAATGGAATGCTACGGCTGCCGTTAATCTGCTGCCTCTGTTTAATCCGAAGAATCCGGACATGGTATTGAAGTCGCAGGTCACTATTTCTCAATATCAAGTTGATAAATTTAACGGATGGTTTACACCGTCTACTTATGGTTCTAACGTAAATGATGGTGTCACCGGAAAAGCCAGCCGTGACTTCGACAAAAGTACGACTAACAATCTGGAATGGGTAACAAATTTCTCTACACGTATCAAGAATCATCAGATCCGTGCAATGGTGGGGTATAGCTATAATTATGGTGTAAATTCCGGAATGTCTGCTGAAAACTGGAATTTCTCTTCGGATGGATTGACGTATAATAATCTGGGTTCCGGGCTGGAAGCGGCAAAAGATGGAAAAACAATGATGGGCTCCTATAAGAATGACCATAAGTTAATCAGCTTCTTCGGACGTGTTAATTATGATTGGAAAGAGCGCTACCTGTTTACTTTTTCTTTACGCCACGAAGGGTCTTCCCGCTTTGGCGAGAATCATAAATGGGGCAATTTCCCGGCTGTATCTGTCGGTTGGCGTATCTCGGATGAGAAGTTTATGAAAGGACTTTCATGGATTGATGACTTGAAAGTACGTTATGACTATGGGGTGACAGGTAATCAGGAAATAGGAAATTATAATTCTCTGGCTACTTACCGGGCTTTCGGTTGGTATCAATACAATGGTAACCGTTTTCATGTATGGGGACCGAGCAAAAATACGAACTCGGAATTGCGCTGGGAGAAAGGACATAATCAGAATGTGGGTTTGGACTTCTCACTCTTCTCACACAAAGTGACCGGTTCATTTAACTATTTCCATCGTAAACAAAGTGATTTGCTCGGAGATTATTCTGTACCGGTACCACCTAACTTGTTCTCCACCATCTATACCAATGTAGGTACATTGCGTAATACCGGTTTCGAACTTGATGTTACAGTAAATGCTGTCCGGACAAAGGATTTCACTTATAGTTTCACATTAGTGGGGGCTACTAATAACAATAAGTTTGTCAGTTTTTCCAACGATATATATAAAGGACAAAAATATTACTCTACCTGTAGCATGGCGAATCCGAATAATCCGGGATATTTGCAGCGGATTGAAGAGGGGGAACGTATTGGTAACTACTTTACATATCGTTATGCAGGAGTGGATAAAAAAGGTGACTGGCTGATTTATGATAAAAAGGGGAATGTGATTCCTGTAGCCCAAGGTACGGAAGAGGATAAGTCTGTGACCGGAAACGGTTTGCCGAAATTCACCGGCTCTATGACGCATAACTTCACTTATAAGAACTTTGATTTGTCTGTTGCCCTCCGTGGTGCTGCCGGGTTTGACATATTCAACGTGCATGATTTCTATTTCGGATTGCAGAGCATGACTACCAACCAGTTGACGACCGCTTATTCGAAGAATGCACATATCACGACAGGTAAGAATGTGATTACCGACTACTTCATTGAACCGGGTGATTATCTGAAGATAGACAACGTCACTTTAGGATATACCATGAACCTGAATAAGAAATATATTGAAAAGATACGTTTGTTCGGTACGGCCAACAATCTTTATACGTTTACGAAGTTTACCGGTGTAGATCCTTCTACCTACGAAGTGAACGGACTGACACCGGGTACTTTCGGAGGAGGATATAACTATTATCCGTCTGCTTTTCAGTTTATTTTAGGATTACAAGTAAGTTTCTAATAAAAGACGATTATGAAAATAACAAAATATATCATTGGATTAGGGATAATGGCAGGTACAGTCATTAGTTTGCCATCCTGTACAGATCTGTCGGAAACGGTGTATGATCAGGTCATGTCTCAAAACTATTATAATACCAAACAGGATGTTATCAACGCCGTTTTTCGTCCGTTTGAGCATATCTATGAATCCATTGTCAGACGTCATGAACACGAAGAACTGACAGGGGATCAGTTGATAACGCCTACTCGGGGAACTTGGTGGTATGATGGCGGTAAATGGGAAAAATATCATTATCATCAATACGATGACATTAATCAGGAAGACTGGACAAACGAGTGGGAAGGCATGTATGGCGGTATCGGTCAATGCAATCTGGTGTTGGATGATTTGTCTCAATTGAATCCTTCTAAATTTAATTTAAGTGACAGTGAGTTTGATAGTTTTAAAGCGCAACTACGTTGTATGAGAGCTTACTGTTATCTTCGCCTGCTTAATAGTTACCGTAATTGTATCTTAACTACGACTTCTGACCAAGCGGTCAATGAACAGCCGGAAAACCGGAAGCAGGTATCTCCACAGGTTATGTTTGATTTTATCGAAAGTGAGTTGAGAGATGTCTGTCTGGTAGCTTTACCTTCCAAAATCGGACAATCTGGTAATGGCGGTCAACAAGGACAATTTACTAAAGCGGGGGCTGCTGCATTGCTGGTACGTCTTTATTTAAATGCGGAAAAGTGGATTGGACAGCCTAAATGGCAGGAATGTATTGATATGTGTGAGCGTATTACCGGAGGAGAATTCGGCTATTATGCAATCGCTGATAACTGGTACGAACCTTTTGACTGGAATAATGAAATGTGTAATGAAGTAATCCTCGGTTTTCCCGGTTCTTATGGACTGACTAGCTGGCATCTGAAAAATGATAAGAGAACAGTTTACGGGCGGGCCCTTCCTTATGGTTGTGAGAAATACCTGAAAATTGAAGGAGATGGCAGCCGAAATCCCAAATATGCACTTTCGCCAAGTTATAATAACCAGCAACCACGTGCATTGTTTGATTATGAATTGGGCATGGTTACGCAGAAATTCGCCAAGTATGCGGGCGATAAACGTTATAAACAATATGTAAATACGAGTAATAATACACGGGAAGGTATGTTCTTCATGGAAGGGAAAATAGCTAATTCCAGTATTAGTGGGGGATATGCCAAGAATCCGGATAATCAATATGTCCTTTACCTACTTGATCAAGTGGGACGTTTTGAAGGTAACGCAGAATCCGGTTATATTGCCAACCCGAATTATCAGGAGTCTAAACTGGGAAACGGAGATTTCAACTCGGGGCTTTACTGTGTGAAGTATCCTTTCTATCCGTTTGATGGAGGATATTTTATAGAGTCGGATTATACGGAAATCCGTTTGGCGGAGATTATTTATTCGCAGGCGGAATGCCTTCTTCGTCTCGGACAGGCAGGCGAGGCCGGCAAGCTGTTGAACAGCGTGCGTAAACGCAACTATGAAAACTTTACTGCAGATATCGCTTATCAGCCGGAAGGTAACGTGGTACTTGATCTAAAAGAAATGCTTGATGAATGGGGGCGGGAATTTCTTGCGGAGAGCCGTCGTCGTACGGATTTGATCCGCTTCGGAAGATTTCAGGATGCATGGTGGGACAAGAAACGGGATGCAGATACTCATTATGAATTGTTCCCGTTTTCACAGACCCAATTGGAGCAGAATGAATATCTGAAACAGAATCCCGGTTATCCGGATATTGCCCGTTAAGCGGTGAACTGTAATTATTTCAATTTAGTGTACAAGTTTAAAATGAAGAAAAATGAAAAATAAGTTGCTCACAATATCAAAGATTGGGCTTTTGGCCTTCACTATTTTAGTGAGCCAGGCGTGTCAGGAAGATTATGAGATGGTTGATCCTCCGATGATTACTGATTATGATGATGATCTGGATGAAGAAGTTGTCTTGCAAAAAGGACTGGAAAGTTATTTTGTAACTCAATTCGGTGAAGGGGACATGGATGGTACTTCATGGGATCAGGCAATGGATGTAGCTGGTTTTCGCAAATTATTGAGTGGATCTATCGATCTGTCCAAGAGTACTATTTACATGAGCCAGGGAAAATATGTGATGTCCGAGACCGGAGGACTCGGGGTGATTATCCGCAAAGACATTAAAGCGATCAAAGGAGGATATAGTTTGTTGAGCGAAGGGACAGATCTGACTAATCGTCGTATTGATACGTATAAGACAGTGATCAGCGGAGATGTAAACGGTAATAATCAGGCTGATTCCGGTGATTGCGGACTATTGTTGGTGAAAGGAGGGATTATTGGGATTGAAGGAGTTACTTTTCAATATGGGTACCTTTCTAATAATGATGCCAAGTCTAACGAGTGTGGTAGCGGAATTTATATCAATGGTAACGTCAATAGCACCTCTGTCGAATTAACGGATTGTATTATCAGGGATTGTAAAACGGAAGCTGTCAACGGGCAAGGAGGAGTAGCGGGAGGTACAGCTATTCTTATTGCTTCCGGGAGCTCGAAACTGAACAATGTGAAGTTTCTGGATAATGCGGCGGATAGCCGTGGCGGAGCAATACGGTGTAACAGCAATAAGGCTGTTGTGTTTATGAATAATTGCCTGATAACTGGCAATTCAGTAAGAGAACTTTTTGGGGTCGGTATTCAGATATCATCGGGACATATTTGTATGAATAACACAACCATTGTCGGAAATCCGGGAAAAGGTGCTGCTTTAAACGGGGGAGGTAGTTTCATGCTCGCTAATAGTACGATTGTAGGGCATGATATTGATCAGGAGTATGGCGCCTTTCGATGTGAAACCTCTATTGATGGTGATACTAAGTTTATTAATAACCTGTTGATTTCCGAGAATTCTACCGCTCCAAGCTTCATTTTGAATGGAGCGAATAAAGAAGCTTACTCCATGGGATATAACTTGTATCAGCGAGTTAATAATTTCACAATGGACGTTTCTGATACTGCTTATCCTACCCTTGTGAATGGCAACCTGACGGAAGAGGGTGTTTATAAGTGGAATATTGACCAGATCGGACAGGTGGGTGGTTATGCTACCAAACAAGCTGTAATCAATGCTGTGAAAAGTTTCAATCCTGCTGCTTCTCCTATGGTTAATTTAGGTGAGGTATTCGTGGAATGGATGGGTGAAGATGCTTTCGGATTGGATCAGCGTGGCGTGACACGCAATCCTGATAAGATGCAAATGGGAGCTTATGATGCTGTATTGTCCAACTGAATCTTTAAAAAGTAATTGTGATATGAAAAACAAATTTTATATAATGACCGCTTTGGTCATTAGTCTGACAGGCTGTTCAAACATTGAAGACGGGACGCAGCCGACCGGCAACTTTCCCGAAGATCATATAATCCGTATTGTGACAGAAGTGAATGCGCCTGTGTCGCGTGCCGGATATGATGCAAGTAATCTGGAGAGTTTTGGACTGATCATTCATAACAGTGAAAACATTGCTTATGATTATAATTCGCAAATGGTAAAATCTAATAATGACTGGAATACGGCGGACGGGCAACAAATGCTTTGGGATAATGCAAGAACTCCGGTAACAGTAGTGGCGTATGCTCCTTACATTTCGGAAGCTAGTTTAGACACTCCGTTAGCTATCAACATACAAAGCAACCAAACTACTGAAGAAAATGTGATTGCTTCTGATTTCCTGTTGACTAAATCAATAGTTGATCCGAAACAGGATCTCACCGCAGATGGTAGATTGAAAGTTACTTTGGATCATGCCATGAGCAAGCTGATTATAAAAGTGACGGTAAATAATGGTATGGAAGATGCGGCGATCAGTAAACTGGGCGATATGGCTGTAAATGGTACAATAGCGGGTGGTATTTGTGATTTGTCAGTGCCGGAACCGGTAGTCATTCCACGGGAAGATGCTGTAGCTACAACTATCGCCCCCTATAAGGGTACGGATGGGTATGAATGCATTCTTCTCCCGCAAACAATAATAGAAGGCTTTTCTGTCAATTTCAGTTATGACGGAAAATTGTATATATGGACTGCCGAAGAGCCCATTGAGTTGCAAAAGGGAGTAGAGCATACGCTGACACTGAATGTAAATGAAACGGCACGGTTGGCTACCATGCAAATGAAATATCGGGCAACCGGTCAGATTATCGATCAGAAATAAAAAGGAGGAGATGAGTTATGAAAATTACTAAACATATATTGGCTGCATGTATATTAACGGGTATGGCAGCTTGTGATACGGATAAAGAGATAGCCGTGTTCAATGAAGACTCCGGTGCAATCAAGATCAATGCTGTTATTGATGCTGCATATACCCGTAGTAATCCTACAGGAACAAATGAACAGCAAATGCAATTTAATAATGGAGACCAGATTCTGTTGAGTTGCGAAGATGGTAGTGTGACTTATATGTTGTCTGGAGGGCAATGGGCTCCTACGGATAACTATTATCTTAGGTGGGGAAATGAACCTGTTACTTATTCTGCCTTTTATCCGGTGACTGAAGGAACAAGCGTAGCCAACTTCTCTCTTCCTATTAATCAGCAGAGTTTGGAAAATCTGGCGAGCGCAGACTACATGACTTGCACAGTAGAAGATGCTATAAATGAGGGATCAGGTGTCCTTCATCTGAATATGAACCGGAGAATGGCGAAAGTTATCATGACATTGGACGATATAGACTCACAAAGTAAAGCTCTAGGAGTTAAAATCGGTTCCTATCAGGGATATACGGACGGAAATGTTTCATCGGGAACTGCACTTGTTTCACCGTATGTCACCATTCCTGAAGGAGGGAAAGCCGGACAAAGCGGATGTAAATATACGGCGATCGTAGCTCCGGGAACTGCAAATCCTAATAGTACTTTCGTTTCTTTAAATTACAAGGGGGAAGATCTGGTATTGCCGGGCATTCCTGCAATAAAGGCCGGATTTTGTTATGAATTTACTTTGAAAGTAGAAGGTTCGGTCATTAGATTGAGTGAACCGATTGTCACTCCATGGGAGACTGGTACAATCAATGGGGGAGATGCAACGGAATTGCAATTGGACGCTTATTATGTGAAAGAGCATGCTACAGGGAATGCTACCGGTATGGATTGGGATAATGCAATGGGAGTAGACGGGTTACGCAATCTATTGAGAACTAACACTAACAGTGCGATCACGACTGCGAATGCTAAGAAATTGGATGGTAAGAATATCTATGTGGCAGGCGGTACCTATTTGATAGCAGATCAGGAAGCCGGTCTGAAAATAGAGTATAGCGGATATAGTAAACAAGTCGAAATAAAGGTTGTGTGTGGATATGATCCTCAAAGTACCCGGAAGGATTTAAGCAAGCGTGATCCTGTCCGGTATCTGACTACTTTCACAGGAGATGCAAATAATAACGGCATTGCGGATGCGGGTGATTATTCCTTGTTTACATTAGGAAACCAGATAGATATTACATTTGAAGGTTGTACGTTCTCTTGCGGTTATCATCCCAATGAGAAAATAAATGGCTATAGTGGTGGATTCCTGATTGCGAATGGTAGCAGTGGCAATGCAACATTACAGTTGAATCATTGTATCATTGAAAAGTGCTATAATGCGGGAGTAAATGGTTCAGGTGAGGCTGGTGGTTCCGGTATATTCATGTATAAGGGGACAGCCAAACTAAATCATGTGCAGTTGAGAAACAACAAGGCATCTTCGCGTGGAGGCGCAATTCGTGTCAATGACAGTGGGAGTATTCTTTTTATGAATAATTGCTCCATTACAGGCAATGAAGGCGGACAGTTCGGTTATGCTATTCAAATGTCAAACGGTCATTTATGTATGAATAATACAACTGTTACCAATAATAGTGGTAGAGATGGAACCATTAACGGCGCGGGGAGTATGTTGATTGTAAACTCTACCATTATCGAGGATGGTGCTCAAAATAGCGGGGCTGTTATTCGTTGTGAATCCTGGCCGGCCCGGCAATCATTCTTGATGAATAATATCATCCTGAATAAAAATGCAGCTAATCCGGTTGTTGAAATGTCCGGTGATGATACTCGCCATTTGACATCCAAAGGGTATAATCTGATGGGCGGTACGATCATGCCTGCATCAACCAACAAGTTTACAACATCAGAGTTTGATAAGTATAACAGTACGATTAGCTCTTTAAATGTCGTATGGGATGCCAATCGTTCTGTCTATACTTGGGACGGGAATGTGAATGAGTTTACCCGGACTGCTGCCGACGCTGTTAAGAATGCGATCACAACCGGCTTTAAACCGGATAGTTGTCCTTTCCAGAATTTAGGTGAGGAGTTTGGAAAATGGTTGGATGAGATGGATGCTTTTTCCACTGACCAGTTGGGGAATCCGCGTGATAAAAATGCGATGTGGCCGGGAGCTTATCAAGAATAATGATACAATTTATTTAAACGAATGACAATGAAAAACTACAAACTGATATGGTTAGGGATATTCTGTTGTTTGCAACCTCTTATATTGTTTGCGCAACGGGGAGAAATGATCCGTAAGGCATTTTTAGATCCGAAGTCCGATCAGGTGTTAGTCGTGGCACACCGGGGGAACTGGCGGAGTGCACCGGAAAATTCCGTAGCGGCAATTGATAGTGCCATACAAATGGGAGTGGATATTGTGGAGATTGATATTCACAAGACTAAAGACGGACAATTAATATTGATGCACGATGACCGTGTAGACCGGACAACCAATGGTAAAGGATTGATTAAGGATTATACATTGGCAGAAATCAAGAAGTTGAAACTGAAAGATAAGGATGGAAATCTGACAGAACATATTGTTCCAACATTGGAAGAGGCATTGTTGGCAGGCAAAGGTCAGATTATGTTTAACTTGGATAAGGCGTATTCTGTGTTTGACGAGGTATACGCTGTGCTCGAGAAAACCGGAACTGCCAGTTTGGTGATAATGAAAGGAGGCCAGCCGGTGGAAACTGTCAAAAGTGAGTTTGGAGATTATCTGGATAAAGTGATTTACATACCGGTGATAGGACTTGACGGAAAGGATGGCGAAAAGAAGGTCAGGGACTATATGACACAGCTGCATCCTGCTGCCTTCGAATTGGTTTATTCGGATTCTTCCAGTCCTTTGCCTCGAAAAGTGAAATCGATTATTCTGGGAAAGAGTCGGATTTGGTACAATACGTTGTGGGCTTCTCTTGCGGGAGGACATGAAGACGATCAGGCTTTAAAAGATCCGGATGGAAACTATGGATATCTGATTGAAGAGCTAGGGGCACGGATTCTCCAGACTGATCGTCCGGGATTCATGCTGGATTATTTGAGAAAAAAGGGATTGCATGATTAATCGTCTGAAGACAATGAGGTAAATGTATTGTTTGGCACACAGATAACGTCGATGAGATCAATAGACGTTATCTGTGTTGTTTTTATCTATTCTCCAAGTGAAAATAATTTTGAGATTTGGCTTGGGTTACTAAAATAGCTATATTTGACTCGCTGAATCGACATGGGTATATAATATGAAAAAAGCAATAATAGCATTTATCAGTCTTATTATTTTTTGTATTGAGCCATTAATGGCATCTGCAGAGTTTTCTTTTAAGAAATATCAAGTAGAAAACGGATTGTCTCATAACACAACTTGGTGTGCAATTCAAGATAGTTATGGCTTTTTATGGATAGGTACGAGTAATGGGTTGAACTGCTATTATGGTAGCGGAAATAAAATTTATCGGAATGTTCTAAATGACAAATATTCTTTAGGGAACAACTTTGTCGGTTCTTTGATGGAAGAGGGTGAAGACCTTTGGATAGGAACAAGTTCCGGGCTATACATTTATGATCGCTCTGACGATCATTTCTTGTATTTTGATAAGACAACTAAATATGGAGTATTCATTAGTTGCGAAGTCAAGAAAATCGTAAAAACTAAAAATGGTTTGATTTGGATAGCTACTTTGGGACAAGGCATCTTTATTTATGATCCGGTAAAAGACGTTCTGACTCAAAATAGTATCCGGACTTTTTTTGCCTGGGATATTTGCCAAGGTACGGATTCTCTTGTCTATGTCTCTTCTATGCAGGAGGGATTATTGTGCTTTGATGAACAAGGAACTTTTCTGCAAAGTTATCCGGTTTCATTCGAATTGAATATTGGCAATCAGAGGATTAACTGTCTCCATAGTATTGATCATGAAATTTGGTGCGGTGTGGGGACGAATTCGTTAGGGTGCTATCAGGAAGGAAGTCAGGAATTAAAAATATATAATACGTCTGCAGAGAGTTTCAGTTCTATTCTTTGTCTGATGGACTATAACGGGAAAGAAATGCTGGTTGGTACAGACAATGGCATTTATTTATTTGACCGTGAGCGTAAGACATTTCGTAGGGGAGACTCTCCGTTTGGTTTATGGGCTTTGAGCGATCCGACTGTACACGCGATGATGCGGGATAATGAAGGTACACTTTGGGTAATGACTAATTCCGGTGGAATAAATTACATGTCTAAACAGTCGAAGCGTTTTTCTACTTATTCTCTGTCTTTGACGGGGATGGAAAAAGCAGATAAGGAGATAGGACCTTTCTGTGAAGATCGGGAGAAGAATGTTTGGGTGGGAACCCGGAATGGATTGTGGTTTTTCAATTCACAAACTCATTCTTTTCATGAGTATTTTTTGAAGAAATCAAATATAAAATACGATATACGTAGTTTGTTGTTGGAGGGCGATAATCTTTGGGTAGGAACTTATGCTGAAGGATTGCATGTGTTAAATCTGAAGACAGGGAATATTAAAAGTTATACTTATTCCCGTGATATTCCGAATACACTTTGCAGTAATGATGTATTAAGCCTTTTTAAAGATCGTAAAGGAGAAATCTTTGTCGGAACAAGCTGGGGATTATGTCGTTATAATCCACAATCGGATAATTTTATAACTGTGATAAATGTCGGTGCTATGGCTTCTGTAACTGATATTTATGAGGATATGTACAATAGTCTTTGGGTTGCGACCTCAAATAGTGGTGTCTTTCGTTATAATACAGTGAACGATCGTTGGGAACATTTTGAACATATACGTGAAGATACAACAACTATTACCAGTAATTCTGTGATTACATTGTTTGAAGATATGAAAGGAACAATGTGGTTTGGAACCAATGGAGGAGGATTATGCTCATTCTCCAAAGATACGGAGACTTTCATTGACTTCGACCCGGAAAATACATTGTTGCCTAATAAGGTAATTTTCTCTATAGAACAGGATCGGACCGGTGATTTTTGGATTTCCTGTAATGCCGGATTATGCCGCATTAATCCCGTGTCTCAAAAGAACTTTCACTTATTTACCGTAAATGATGGTTTGCAAGGTAATCAGTTTACTGCACAGTCTTCATTGAGATCGTCCACAGGGAAGTTCTATTTTGGAGGAATCAATGGTTTCAATGTATTTGAACCGGGGCAGTTTACGGATAATACCTATCTTCCCCCTGTTTATGTTACTGATATTAGTTTCCCTTATTTGACAGATGAACAAGAAGTGAAACGGCTGCTTCGTTTAGATAAGCCCTTCTATAAAGCAGATAAGATCCAATTACCCTATACAAATAATAGTTTTACAGTACGTTTTGTTGCACTTAGTTATGAAGATCCACACAGAAATCGTTATACTTATATGTTGAAAGGTATTGATAAGGAGTGGATACATTCATCTAATAATACGGCCTCATACACCAATCTTCCAGCTGGGGAATATGAGTTTTTAGTTTGTGGCTCTAACAATGACCATCACTGGAATGAGAAAGCGGCTTCCTTATGGATTGTGATAACTCCGCCCTGGTGGCGGACTAGTGTCGCTTATTTTATGTATATACTATTATTTCTGTGTACAGCTTGCTATATTGGTTGGCGTTGGAATCTCTATGTCAAGCGTAAATATAAACGTCGTATGGAGGATTATCAGGTTGCCAAGGAAAAAGAGATGTATAAATCGAAAATCAATTTTTTTATCAATCTGGTACATGAAATACGTACTCCTCTTAGTCTGATTCGGCTCCCTCTGGAAAAGTTGAGGGAAGAGGAAAAAGAAGAAAGAAAAGAAAAATACCTTTCGGTGATGGATAAGAATGTAAATTATCTGTTGGGAATAACGAATCAGTTACTTGATTTTCAGAAGATGGAGAGTGGAGCATTGCAACTTAGCATGAAGGAGTGTAGTATTAATGCGTTGATGAGTGATATATTCAATCAGTTCAATGGTTCTGTAGATTTGCAAGGGTTAACAATCTGTCTTAGTTTACCTCCTGAAGAAATTAGTGTGATGATTGATTCGGAGAAAGTTAGTAAAATTTTGGTAAACTTGGTAGGAAATGCTATTAAATATGCAAAATCTCAAGTCGAGATGCGGCTAATATTATTGGGCGATAGGGTAAATATAATAGTGAGTGATGATGGCCCCGGAGTCCCTGAAGGTCAGCAAAATAAGATATTTCAGGCTTTCTATCAATTGCCGGATGATCCGGTGGCAACGTCTACAGGTACAGGGATTGGTTTGGCATTTGCCAAATCTTTGGCAGAAGCTCATCATGGAACTTTATCATTAGAAAATAGGATGGAAGGTGGTTCCTCATTTATATTGTCTTTGCCGTTGGAAACAGTAGTAACGGAAAGTATTCCGAATGAATTTGCTGAAATGCAGATGATAGATGTGGAAGGAAAAAAAATGCCGGATTCGGAGTTTGGAAATAAGAGATTCATTGTTTTGTTGGTGGAAGATAATGTCGAGTTATTAAATTTGACCAGAGAATCTCTAAGTGATTGGTTTAAAGTTTTTTCTGCCTGCAATGGAAAAGAAGCACTGGAAATACTTTCACGTGAGAGTATTGATGTCATTGTAAGTGATATTATGATGCCCGAAATGAATGGTCTTGAACTATGCAACTATATAAAATCAGATCTAGTTTACTCTCATATTCCCGTTATCTTGTTGACAGCGAAGACAACGTTAGACTCAAAAGCGGAAGGTTTTGAAAATGGTGCTGATGCATATATTGAGAAACCATTCTCTATTAAGCAGCTCCATAAACAAATCGAAAACTTATTAAAACTGCGACTGGCCTTCCATAAGTTGATGATTAATCTTTCTGGAAGTCCGGCTTCTTCATTGGCGGATTTTGCTCTTTCACAAAAAGATGTAGAATTTATAGAGAGGGTAAATACGATTTTGTCGGAACTGCTTGCTGATGAGAGTTGCTCGATAGATTTGTTAGCAGAGCAGATGAATATGAGTCGTTCTAATTTTTCCCGGAAGATAAAGGCTCTGTCTGGTATGCCGCCTCATGATTATATAAAGAACTTTCGGTTGAATAAGTCGACTGAACTAATCATGAGTGGTATACGAATAGCTGAAGTTGCCGAACAGTTAGGGTTTACTACTTCTTCGTATTTTGCAAAGTGTTTTAAAGAAAAGTTTGGGGTATTACCGAAAGATTATAAAGGATAACAGCTAGTTCCTATCACTCGTGGGGGTGCCAGACGGCTTTTGAAGCAGGGTGCTTTCCTTTTGGGGGATTCCTAAAATGGGAATTCCATTTTCATCCCATTCTATCTTTTGTATGCGTGTTGTCCGACCGTCCAAAACGAACATGTCACGAAGGGCGTTTCGAGCGTGGTAAAGTATATACCATTCTTTCTTGTCGGGTGAAGGTATGAAACACAGGCTACCGGGGCCATACACATGATTCTCTGGTGCTTGTTTGAATACAGGTTCCAGAGATTTCTTCCATGAATTCGGGTTGAGAAGATCGCTGTTAGCATCAGCTGTTAATAACCCTACACAATAATAAGGTGTCCAGTTACCGCTTGCAGAGTAATATATTAATAATTTGTCTTTGTTTTTGGAACGGAAAAATTGTGGAGCTTCATTCACATGGATAGGATAACCGGTTTTATTGCCATCTACACTGATCCATTGACATTCCCATTCGTATTCAGGTTTGGATATTAATATACGGTCTGAGGCTAGTGTCCATGGATTTTTCATTTCAGCGATATAGATACATTGGGTTTCTTGATAAATTCTTCTGGTTTCCCATCCGCACCAGATTAGATAACGTTTGCCATTATGCTCGAAAGGATTAGCATGAATAGCCAAGTTATTATTTTTATCGGTCGATATTCTTCCTTTCATGACAAACTCTCCTTTCATAGGATCGGGAGATTCATTTTCTAGCACATATATCTGACGATTGTCTATATTACCATCATCAGCAGCGCAATAGATATACCATTTATTGTCCATATAGTGTATCTCTGGTCCCCAAAGATGAGATATACCAGGGGCATTTTGGGGCGAATATACGTTTTTTTTGGCTGCTTCTGCCAGTTGTGTTATATCGTCAGTTTCCCATAATATGATACAGTCTGCTAAACTTTGAGTATAGTAATATTTTCCTTCATGAAAGATGGCCCATGGTTCGGATCCTCCACCTATGACAGGATTTGTGTAGAAAAGTGTAGAGTCAATGCCTGTTTGTTTATCAGTCTTTTTGCTTTGGCATGATAGACAAACGATAAGCAATATTAAAAATAAGCAATTTTGAAATTTCATAGTGCTTTCTTTGCTAAAATACTTGCAAAGAAAGCACAAATTATTTAATTCTAGAGCTGTTTGATTAGTTTTTATTGTTTGTTAGTTAGGAATTAGCCTATAATTAATGCCCTCCTTTCTATATTTGTAATTAATAAACCTTTGGGCCCATTGACTATTAAATCTTATTATTAACTAAATTTATTATTATGATGAACAGGACAGGAAAAAGAATGAATGTTGTTAAGGCATTTTGTTTACTTGCTTTGCTTGGTTGTTTCATCGGTTGTAAAGACGATGAAAAGAGAAAGGAGCAAGCTTTTGATAACAGTTTGCCTATTGAAATTGTGGGCTTCGAGCCCAGGGAAGTCACTCCAAGAACACAGTTACTTATTTATGGAAAAAACTTCGGTAATGATCCTTCCTTGATTAACTTGAAGTTGGGAGGCGTGGAGACTAGAGTCGTAAACTGTAACAATGAGTGCATATATTGTATGGTACCTCGCAATGCCGATAAAGGGACTATAGAAATTTCTATTGGTGATCAAGCTGCTATAGCTCCTGACAGATTTACTTATATAGCCAATACGCAGGTTACTACGTTATGTGGCTATGTGGATGAGACTGGGCGATATGAAGTGAAGGATGGCCCATTCAGTGATTGTGGTTTGAATTCGCCTACATGGCTGAGCATTGATCCTAAGAACCCTAATCATATTTATATGATTGAGGATAAAAGTAGTATTCGTTTGATCGACATGGAGGTACAAGAACTGACTACAGTGGCAACGGTGGGGCAGTTGAATATTCAAGATCCGCGTTCTTTATGCTGGAGTCTGACTGGTGATACTCTATTTGTGAGTAATTATTCCAATGGTGATTCTCCGATTGTTGTCACTATGCTTTTGCGTAGCGAAGGATTTAAGAAAGCTCATTCGCTTTTTTCCGGTTATAAATGGGTTATTTCGGCAACTATTCATCCACAGACGGGTGACATCTATTTTGCTCAGGAATCGGATGCCACTATCAAACGCTATAATATGGCAACAAAAGAAGTGGAAACAATGTTTTCTGTGGGTGGAAACTGGATATGGATGTATGTTTACTTTCATCCTTCCGGTGACTTTGCCTATCTCATGCGTCCGCGTGAAGGAACTATCTTCAAATGCCAGTTTAACAAGACGACAAACTGGCTGGAACTGCCGAGTATCTATGTTGGAAATTGGAATCAGGGATACAATGAAGGTGTAGGAACGAATGTCCGTATGGGGGTGATGTGGCAGGGCACTTTTGTGAAAAATGAGAAATACATAGAGCAGCATAAAGACGATATCTATGACTTTTATGTGGCAGATGGAGAATTGTATGATAACCACCCTGGAGATCTGATATGGAAGGTCACTCCTAATGCCGAGGCCATCCGATACGCAGGGCGTGGAAGCGTGGCAATGGATAATAGCCATTTCGGATACGTTGACGGCGATTTGCTTCAGGAAGCCCGTTTCAACGGACCGCACAGTATTGCCTTTGATGAAGTGAATAAGATATTTTATATTGGTGATCAGCATAATCACCGTATCCGTCAGATTATTGTGGAATAAAAAATAGTATGAAAAACATGAAACAACAATTCTTAGTTATAATAGCCGCTCTATGTTGTTTTGCGGCAGGAATTTCGGCTCAGCAGTCCACCCATAGGCAGATTGTTGTGACTGGAGTGGTTACGGATGAAAATCAAGAACCGCTCATCGGGGCTAATGTGTCCGTTAAAGACGTACCGGGGTTGGGTTCTATCACGAACATAAATGGTAAATTTAGCATTAAAATGCAACCATATAATCGTTTAATTTTCTCTTACATTGGTTATGAGACACAAGAGATCCTTGTGAGAGAAGAGCGCACAGTGAACGTAGTAATGAAAGAAAAAACCGAAACGACATTGGATGAAGTAGTGATTACTGCTACAGGTGCACAGAAGAAACTAACGGTGACCGGAGCCGTGTCTACTATCAATGTAGAACAATTAAGAACCTCTCCTACAGGTAGTATTTCCAACTCTTTGGCAGGGAATGTTGCAGGTATAATAGCACGTCAGACTAGCGGGCAGCCGGGAAAAAATGTTTCTGAATTTTGGATTCGTGGTATCTCTACGTTTGGAGCGGGGTCAAGTGCATTAGTGCTGGTCGATGGTTTTGAACGTGATATGAATGAATTGAATTATGAAGATATCGAATCCTTCACCGTATTGAAAGATGCTTCGGCAACGGCTATTTATGGTTCGCGTGGTGCTAATGGTGTAGTCTTGATTACTACCCGTCGTGGTAAGATCAATAAAATAACTGTTGATGCGAAAGTGGAGACAATTTACAATACACGTACATTTACTCCTGATTTTGTAGACGGTATTACTTATGCTAATCTGGCTAATGAGGCGCGCAGAACCCGTAATCTCGAACCTATTTATAGTGGAAATGAACTAAAAATTCTCACACAAGGACTAGACCCCGATTTATTACCGAATGTGGACTGGATGGACACCTTGTTAAAAAATGGAGCTATGAGTTATCGGGCAACATTGAATTTGAGTGGCGGTGGACAGAATGCACGTTATTTCGTTTCGGGCAGTTATCTTGACGAAGGTGGTATGTATAAAGTAGACAAATCACTGAATGAGGACTATAACACCAATAGTAACAATAAGCGTTGGAACTACCGTATGAATGCGGATATTGATGTAACACGTACTACTTTGTTGCAAGTGGGTATCGGTGGTTCGCTAAAAAAAATGAATGAATCGGGTATGACTTCACATGAGATCTGGAATAGCATTTTAAATCAAACTCCTACTAGCATGCCCATTATGTACTCCAATGGATATACTCCTACCAATTCGGACGGCGATATTAACCCATGGGTAGCTTCCACTCAATGTGGGTATAATGAACAGTGGTGGAATAATATTCAGACTAATATTACTTTGAATCAAAAATTAGATTTCATTACGAAAGGATTGAATTTTATAGGGCGTTTTGGTTTTGACACAGATAACTATAATTTTATCAAGCGTTATAAATGTCCGGCTTTATGGAGTGCGGATCGCTTTAGAAAAGATGATGGTACTATCAATTTTACGCGAAAGCGGGCAGAACAAGAAATGACCCAGACTTCCGGCAATACGGGTGAACGAAAAGAGTACTTTGAAGCCGAACTCCAGTATAACCGGAATTTTAAATCCCATATTCTTAGCGGGACATTGAAATATACACAGGATTCAAAGGTGAAAACCCAGGAGATTGGTAATGATATCAAGAATTCGCTCCCTATGCGCCATCAAGGGTTGGCTGGAAGAATTGCCTATAATTGGAATTATCGCTATTTTCTGAATTTCAATTTCGGATATACCGGTTCTGAGAATTTTGCTGCGGGTCATCAATTTGGTTTCTTCCCGGCCTATTCTGTGGCATGGAATATAGCAGAAGAACCCTTTGTCAAGAAGAACCTGAAGTGGGTAAATATGTTTAAAGTACGTTATTCTTGGGGTAAGGTCGGTAACGATAAAATGTATGAAGCTAATGGTACTACACTGATACGTTTTCCTTATTTATATACAATCGGTTATGGGGGTGCTCCCAATCCCAATATTTGGGGAGACAATGCCGGTTATTATTCTGCCTTCGGAGGATATAACTGGGCGGATTATGGTTATGAAAAGTATGGAACCACTCTTTTTCAGGGATTACGTTATACGTCTTATGCTAATGACGGTGTGACATGGGAAATCGCCACCAAGCATGACATCGGATTAGATATGAGTTTGTTTGACGATAAATTCACCTTGACAATAGACTACTTCCATGAAGACCGTAAGGGCATCTTCATGTACCGTAGATATCTTCCTGCCACAGCAGGTGTAGAAAATGGGATGACACTTCCGCAAGCTAATGTGGGGAAAGTTCTCTCAAAAGGAGTGGATGGAAACTTTGCATATAAGCAGCAGGTTGGGAGTGTCCAACTCACCATGCGGGGAAACATGACTCTATCGAAAAATGAAGTGAAAGATAAAGATGAACAGAACAATGTTTATCCTTATTTAATGGAACAGGAATACCGTGTGAATCAGGCGAAAGGTCTTATAGCGTTGGGATTGTTCAAGGATTATACAGACATTCGTAATAGTCCGCAGCAAACTTTCGGTGCCTACCAACCGGGTGACATCAAGTATAAGGATGTCAATGGTGATGGAATTATTTCTGATATGGATAGGGTAGCCATTGGAGCGACTACCGTCCCCAATTTGATTTATGGTATGGGTATTTCCGCTCAGTGGAAAGGGCTAGATGTTAATCTGCATTTTCAAGGAGCAGGTAAGTCTTCTTTCTTTATCAATGGAAGCGGTGTCCGTCCTTTCGTCAACGGTAGCAAAGGCAATATATTAAAAGACGTCGTAGCCGGCCGTTGGATTTCAAGAGATGAATCGGGCACTGAATCCACAGAAAATGTGCGGGCAGAATATCCCCGGTTAAGTTATGGCGGAAGTAACAACAACTATCAAGAATCCTCTTTCTGGTTGCGTGATGGCTCTTATGTGCGTTTGAAGACTTTGGAAATAGGCTATACCTTGCCTAAGCCTCTCGTCAACAAGATGCATTTCAATAATGTACGCATTTATTTAATTGGTACCAATTTGCTTACTTGGTCAAAGTTCAAGATGTGGGATCCGGAGATGAACAGTTCGAATGGAGCAGCTTATCCGTTATCTAAATCTATCACAGTGGGATTAAATGTAAACTTATAAAAAATGAAAAGTATGAAATGGTTATATAATACTGGTGCTATACTATTTATGGTCTGCTATCTGGCATCGTGTAGCGATTATTTGGAGGTGGAACATAATTTCAAGGACCGCCTGACGATTGAGAAAGTGTTTACGAACAGGGATTATACGGATTCGTGGCTTTCCAACACTTATTCATATCTCAGAGACCAAAATCAGGATATTGGTGGAAAAGAGAGTGTGCCGACTAATTTTGCCGATGATATTTATTGGGCAGATTGGAATAATTGGGGGAATAAGAATATAGCAGGTGGTTATTATTCTTATTTCCGAAATGTGGAGTATAATGAGGATTGGATGCAAGAGACTTATACTAATTGCTATTTGGGTATCAATAAAGCATGTGTTTTTTTGAAGTATATCCACATGAATACGCAGCTGACAGAGGAAGAAAGGCTTGATTATGCAGCACAGGCACGCTTTGTGCGAGCTTACTATTACTGGTTGCTTTTGCGTAAGTATGGTCCCATTCCTTTGATTCCGGATGCCGGAGAAGATTATACACAGGATTATGATGCATTAGCCCGTCCGCGTAATACGTATGACGAATGCGTGGAATATATCACATCCGAGATGGTGTTGGCAGCCAAGGATCTTCCTTTGGAGCGAGGAGCCAACAATATAGCGCGTCCTACCCGTGGAGCTGCTTTAGCCACCCGTGCCAAAGTCCTTTTATATGCCGCCAGCCCGTTGATGAATGGCAATACCGATTCTTATGCACAACAAATGGTAGATGACGAAGGAAATCGTTTGCTTTCTGCCGAATACGATGAATCGAAATGGGCAAGGGCAGCTGCTGCTGCAAGAGATGTGATGGAGTTACCGGGAAATAATAATGGTCATCGCTATCAATTGTATGTCAAGAATCGTATAAGAGGTGGCGGTACGGACGATTATCCGGAGACCATCGAGCCGTTTGATGATAATAACTTCTCCAAAAAAAGTTGGCCGGACGGATATGCCGACATTGATCCTTTTGAGTCATATCGTTCTGTTTTTAATGGCGAACTCTCTGCTTATGCAAATCCGGAACTTATTTTTTCACGTGTGGATAACATAACGGTCGATCATAGTGGAGAAGGAACTAACTCACCGGATGGCATTGCAAACATGGTATTGCATCAGTTGCCGACGGTGGCCGGAGGATGGAGTATGCATGGAATGACACAGAAACAATGTGACTCCTACTACATGGCCGACGGTACTGATTGTCCGGGTAAAGATAAAGAGATAGGGCGGGGAGATGGAAGTGCCCGATTAAGCGGTTATGTGACCAGTGAAGATGTAGATGCCGGTCGCTACAAACCTTTGCGCGCCGGAGTTTCTTTACAATATGCCAATCGTGAACCCCGTTTCTATGCATCAGTCGCTTTCAATGGCAGTGTGTGGAATATGTCTTCATTGAATGGAAAAGATGGAGCTGCCAGTCCTAACCAGCAAGTCTGGTATTATCGTGGGACTTCCGAAGGATACAATGGCGGCAATCGTATATTTACAGGTATCGGTATCAAAAAATATGTGAACCCTTATGATGCTAAATACCAAAACAGTTTTTATTACAGGCAAAAAACAGAGACTGCTATTCGCTATGCGGAAATCCTATTGATTTATGCCGAAGCATTAAATGAACTGGATGGAAGTTATGACATCCCATCCTGGGATGGCTCGGCAATGTACACATTAAGACGTGATGTGAATGAACTGAAAAAAGGTATCCAGCCTGTTCGTATTCGTGCAGGTGTGCCTGATTATACCTCTTCCGAGTATCAGAATAAAGAAATGTTCCGGAAGAAACTCAAGCGCGAACGTCAGATAGAGTTTATGGGCGAGAACCACCGCTATTACGATTTAAGACGTTGGAAAGATGCTCCTCAGGAGGAAGAAACATTGATTTACGGATGCAATATGCTGATGGATGAAGCTCGCCGCGATTTGTTTCATACGCCGGTGGCAATTATGTCGTTGCCTGTCCGCTTTGTAGAAAAAAGCTATTTCTGGCCCTTTAGTCACGGACAGTTACAGCGCAATAAGCGGCTGACTCAAAACCCCGGTTGGACTTACTATGATTAACCTTTATAATAAAATGAATATGAAAGAAAGAATATATTATCCGTTACTTGCTGTTTTGATGGTATTGTTTTGCGCAGCTTGTAATGAAGAATGGACTGACGAACAATATGAACACTATGTTTCATTTAAGGCGCCGATGAATTATGCAAAAGGAGTGACTGATATTTATGTAAAATACAAGCCGAATGGCATGGTAACCTATCAGTTACCTCTCATTATGAGTGGCTCTACAATGGCCGGAAGTGATACGGAGGTACAGGTGGCGATAGATTCAGACACCTTGAAAAGTATCAACTGGGAGTATTTTCATAATAGAAAGGATTTGTATTACAGAGAGCTTACCTCCGGTTATTATGAGTTGAATGATATGAAAGTAATGATTCCAGCAGGCGATTGCATGGGGATTTTGGACATCAATTTTAAACTGAGTGGAATTGATTTGGTCGACAAATGGGTATTGCCGCTCACAATTGCAGAAAGTCCGACCGGCAGTTATGAGCCTCATCCAAGGAAGAATTACAAGAAAGCATTATTGCGTGTGATTCCTTTCAATGATTACTCAGGTACCTATTCTACCACAACTATGCAAGTAGGCTTTAAGGATGCCGGTAATAAAATGACTACTAATGAACGTACTGCATTTGTGGTAGACGAGCATTCCATATTCTTCTATGCAGGCTTGATAAACGAAGAGGAACTGGAACGCAGAAAGTACAAGATTATTTTCACGCTCAATGCCGACGGGACAGTTACCCTTTCTGCCCCCGATCCGGACATTCATTTCAAACTGATAAAAAATCCGACATGGAAAGTGACGGAGAAGATGGACGCATCATTGCCATATCTCAAACATAAGACGATTACTATTGAGAATTTCAAATATGAGTTTGATGATGTCACTTCTGTCCCGGGCACTCCTATAAGTTATACGGTTGAAGGGACAGTCAATATGGAGCGTAAAATTAATATTCAGATTCCGGATGAAGATCAGGCAATCGAATGGTGATAATTTGTAAGTCGGAGTGATATGTATAAATGGATTATATTAATGTCGGGATTATTTGCGTCACTGATCGCTTGTGCCAAAGTTAAGTTATCTCCTTTATTTTCCGATAATATGGTACTTCAGCAAGAGGCTGAAGTACCTGTTTGGGGAAAAGCATCTCCAGAAATGCGAGTTATAGTGATTCCTTCATGGAGTGGGGAGAAATATGAGAATATAGCTGACAGGACGGGTAATTGGAAAGTAAACATCAAAATCCCAAAAGCCGGGGGACCTTATCATTTAGAAATAATAGATGGAGAAAAAGTAAGATTGGAGAATGTAATGATTGGTGAAGTATGGCTTTGTTCCGGTCAGTCGAATATGCAAATGCCAGTAGAAGGATGGGGCAAAGTAAAAAACTATCAACAAGAGGTGGCACAGGCCAATTACCCGAATATACGCTTGATGACTGTGAGTAATACTATTAGTCTAAGTCCGTCGCAGGAGTTTACTGCTGTCGGAGGAGGATGGCAAGTGTGTTCATCGGGTACTATCCGGGAGTTTTCAGCAGCAGCCTATTTTTTCGGTAGGGAAATAGCACGCACGCAGCAGGTACCGGTAGGACTTATCTGTGCCCATTGGGGCGGTACTAATATAGAGTCGTGGATAAGTGCTCAAGCATTGGGCGAAGTTCCCGATTTTGTTGAGCAATTGAAGCTTATCCGAAGATTGGGAAACAAGGATTGTGATTTACAGGCGGAGGAAGAACAAAGGCAGGCAAAGATTTTGTCGTTAGATAAAGGAATGAGAAATGGAAAGCCTTTTTGGAATACTCTTTCTTATAATGACGAAGGATGGATATCTCATTCTTTCCCCGGAAATATCGAAAAGACTTTTCCTGATTTTGATGGTATTGTTTGGGGGCGAAAGACGGTGGATATTCCAGAACAATGGGAGGGAAAACCGTTGAGTTTACACATGGGGTATGTGGATGACGAGGATATTACTTATTTTAACGGAATCGAGATAGGGAGCACGAAAGGATATACTCATTCCCGTACTTATGAAATACCGGGTAATTTAGTAAAAGCGGGCAAAGCTGTAATTACTGTTCGTATCGTGGATACTGGAGGAGGGTGTGGCATCGGAGGTGAAATGAAGTTAAGCAAAGATGTCGGAGACTGGATTCTTATATCTGGTGAATGGAAGTGTAAAGTTGCCGCTCAATCTCATATTGATCCGGTGTTTGAGATGAATCCGAATGTGCAAACAGTGCTTTATAATGGGATGATTCATCCATTAGCACCTTACAAATTTCGTGGGGTTATTTGGTATCAGGGAGAGAATAATGTAGGGCGTGCTACACAATATAGGATATTGCTTCCATTACTTATTCAGAGCTGGCGTGAGGAATGGGGGAATGATTTTCCTTTCTACCTTGTGCAATTGGCTAATTATTTAGAGAGAGCAGATGAACCGGGAGACTCACAGTGGGCTGAATTACGAGAAGCGCAGCGCCAGACAGCTTTGTATTATGACAATGTGGGTATGGCCGTTACCATAGACATCGGCGATATGAATGATATTCATCCCAAAAACAAACAGGAAGTAGGGCGTAGACTTGCCTTATTAGCACGTGCCGATACCTATGGTGAGCGGATTGTTTGTAGTGGTCCGGTTTATCAGACTTACCGTGTGAAAGGAGACAAGGTTATTCTCTCTTTTGAGTGTGCAGACGGAGGATTAAAAACGTCTGATGGGAAAAAATTGACAGGGTTTGCCATAGCAGGGATAGACGGAAAATATCATTGGGCGGAAGCTGAAATCTGTGGAAATGAAATCATTGTATCATCGGAAATGGTAAAACATCCTTTGGCTGTTCGCTATGGATGGGGAGATAATCCTACATGTAACTTAATTAACGGTGCAGGATTACCGGCCTCTTCATTTCAAACTTTACGTTAAACTTAAAAAAAACAAGAAAAATGAAGAAACTTAACTTTTTATTTTTAGGCTTATTATCTTTTATGCCAATTTGGGGATGTAACGATGATGATTCATTACCGGAGGCTGTTGTTGAAGTCAAGGAAGGGCATAATGAAGATATTGTATCAGTCATTGATTATGATATTAAGAATGATGGAACACTGATTGGTTCTCAACTTAATAATTTGGTCGGTCAGTCTTATGGGAAAACGCTTTATTTTCCTGCCGGAACTTATAACTTGACGGAGCCTATCGTTCTGCCATTGGAATATACCAAAAATGTAAATCTTATTTTTGATAAGAATGCAACGGTTAAAAGTGATGTCCATTTGGAAGCATTGATTAAAGTAGGTTATTCAGAAACCTATTTTACCGATGTTTCACACCGGCGATTCTCTTATATTGAAGGAGGAATTCTGGATTGTTATAATGCAGATAATGGAATTCTAGTAAACGGAAGGAAGCAGTTGGTGCAGATACGTACGATGAGTCTGGTGCGAGGACGTAATACACATATCCGCATACACGTTCCTGAAGGTATTGGAACTGGTGGAACGGGTAGCTCGGATACAAAGATAGATAATGTAACAATTCAAGGCATCTCTTCGAATGATAATGTATACGGTATCTATATAGATGAATCTTGTTGTGATTGTAAGATATCTGACACTTTTATTTATTGTACAAAAGAAGCTTTAGTTACGAAATCTGCCGGTCATATATTGAACAATGTACATATTCTTTCTTGGGATACTACCGGAGGGACCCATCTTGAGGATGGTAAGAATTACCGTTCAACAGTCGGAATACGTATAGCTAGTGGCGGATTTTTTGTTTTCAATCAAATCTATTATGATACGATTGATAGAGGAATCGTCGTGAATGAGGGTTATAGTCCGGATTTGATGCTGGACCAACAGATTTCTTTTTCATATTTGAATAATTTTGGAACCAGCTTTATTCAGGCAGAAGGGAATAACCCCAATTTGAAAGTGAAGTTGTCCAATTCTACTTTTACTGTATTAAATGATAATTTTAAGATTCTAGATTGTCCTGTTGATTTGGTGGGATGGGATATTGCGGATAAGTTTTCTTTCCTGAATTGTGTAGTTGCTAATTCGCAGCGCTTGTATCCTTACGAAACGACTTTGATGCAGAAGCTTAGAGGGGTAAGTTCTGACGGGATAATATGGACAACTTTAGCTAATTATGATACGAATTGGAATGTATTAGGGGCTGTCATTTCTTCTCCAATGCGGAATACCCTTGAGATAGATTTAGCCGATAATTTGACTGTAAAACTTAATTTTATGTTTAAAGGTGTTGAACCTCTCTTGCAAGGTTATGAAGTGCTGGGAGAGGGAGTAGAGGATATTGAATTTGGATATGCTGTTTCCGGTCAGTTCTGTGTGTTGCTGTTCAGGGCAAAAAGGAGTGCTTCTTTCAATCCGATCATTTACGATACATTAGGTTCTGGGCGGTTTATGCCGACTCCGTATAAAGGCAAAAAATATACGCTTGTTGATTATGGGTTAAGTGATTCGGATATTAAGATTTTATCTCGTTAATGTAAGTATCTAAATAATGAAGTGATTATATAATAAGTAATAAACATGAAATATCAATACTTGTTATTAGGCGTTCTATATGGGTTGTTATTGTCTTCCTGTTCATTGTCGGCTGAAGAAGGAGATAAAGAGATGGATCGATATATTGCCAATCTGATGGGAAAGATGACACTGCACGAGAAGTTGGGCCAATTGAATCTTCCTTCCGGGGGTGATTTGGTTACTGGTAATGTAAATAGTGCCGAACTTACGAAAATGGTTCGTAACCAGGAGATTGGAGGCTTTTTTAATGTGAAAGGAATAAGAAAGATTGTTGATTTGCAGCGTATAGCCATTGATTCTACCCGTTTGGGAATTCCTTTGCTGGTAGGAGCTGATGTTATCCACGGTTATGAAACCATTTTCCCGATTCCTTTAGCGCTTTCTTGTAGCTGGGACACACTAGCTGTTGAACGTATGGCACGCATTTCTGCTGTAGAAGCCAGTGCGGATGGTATTTGCTGGACATTCAGCCCGATGGTTGACATTTGTCGCGACAGTCGTTGGGGGCGTATTGCAGAAGGTAGTGGTGAAGACCCTTATTTGGGTTCCCTGTTAGCAAAAGCCTATGTACGCGGTTATCAGGGAAATAATATGCAGGGAAAAAACGAAATTCTTTCCTGTGTAAAACACTTTGCATTATATGGCGCATCCGAATCAGGGAAGGACTATAATGTGGTTGATATGAGTCGCCAACGTATGTATAATGAATATCTTGCCCCATACAAGGCAGCTGTTGAGGCAGGTGTGGGTAGTGTGATGAGTTCTTTCAATTTGGTGGACGGCATTCCGGCTACGGCTAATAAATGGTTACTGACCGATTTGCTCCGGAATGAATGGGGCTTTTGTGGGTTGTTAGTGACGGATTATAATTCTATCGCTGAAATGTCCTCACATGGGGTTGCTCCTTTGAAAGAGGCTTCTGTACGTGCTTTACAGGCGGGTACGGATATGGATATGGTTTCTTGCGGTTTTCTGAATACATTGGAAGAATCTCTGAAAGAAGGGAAAGTTACGGAAGAACAGATTAATGCCGCTTGTCGCCGTGTATTGGAAGCAAAATATAAATTGGGCTTGTTCTCTGCCCCGTATAAATACTGTGATACCCTGCGTGTGGAAAAAGAACTTTATACGACTGCTCATCGCGCGGTGGCGCGTGAAATCGCAGCTGAAACATTTGTTCTGTTGAAGAATGAGGATCATCTGCTTCCGCTCGAACGGAAAGGTAAGATTGCTTTAATTGGTCCTATGGCTGATGCCCGTAATAATATGTGTGGGATGTGGAGTATGACGTGTACTCCTTCCCGTCACGGGACATTATTGGAGGGAATTCGTTCGGCAGCAGGTGATAAGGCTGAAATACTGTATGCGAGAGGTAGCAATATATATCATGATGCGGAACTTGAAAAAGGAGGAGCTGGTATCCGTCCGTTAGAACGCGGCAATGAACTGCAATTGTTGGATGAAGCTTTGCATACGGCTGCCCGTGCAGATGTGATTGTTGCGGCTTTGGGAGAATGTGCTGAAATGAGTGGTGAATCGGCTTCACGTACGGAACTAGGGATTCCTGATGCTCAACAGGATTTGTTGAAGGCGCTGGTGAAGACGGGTAAGCCCGTAGTGTTGCTTCTTTTTACAGGGCGTCCGTTAGTTCTGAACTGGGAGGATGCCAATGTTCATTCTATCTTGAATGTCTGGTTCGGTGGAAGTGAAACAGGCGATGCTATTGCTGATGTATTGTTCGGTAAAGTGACTCCGGGCGGCAAGCTGACTACGACTTTTCCCCGTTCAGTGGGACAGCTTCCTCTGTACTATAATCATTTGAATACAGGTCGTCCCGATCCTGACAGTCATTCTTTTAACCGTTACTCCAGTAACTATCTGGATATGAGTAACGAACCTCTTTATCCTTTTGGGTACGGTTTGAGTTATACAAATTTCTCTTATGGGAATTTGCAACTTAGTTCGGATGTACTGTCCAGAAATGGGGAGTTGACAGTGTCTGTGACTGTAACCAATGACGGAGATTTTGACGGATATGAGATCGTACAAATGTATCTGCATGATATTTACGCTGAAATATCTCGTCCAGTGAAAGAGCTGAAAGGCTTTGAGCGTATCTTCTTGAAAAAAGGAGAGAGTCGTGAAGTTAAGTTTGTTATCACGGAAGACGATTTGAGATTTTATAATTCAGGATTACAATACGTTTATGAACCGGGAGAATTTGATGTCATGGTAGGAGCAAACTCTCGTGATGTGCAGACTGAACGTTTTAGGGCAGATTGATCGTATATAAACTTTCTTTTTCTAAGATGTAAATATTCTTTTGATTATAACTAAATTATGGTTGCCGCTTTGGACTACAAAACAGAAACTTTCGGTTGTAGCTAAAGGCGGCAACGTTGTGATTGGAAGTTCCGTTTATCATTTGAACTTAAAGATGCTTGACTTATCTTTTTATTTAGGATTTAGTTGTTTACCATTCGCAATTTGGTTGCAGGTACATTATTTAACTGCAAACTTAACTATTTTTCAGTTCAAAATGTGTATTTTCGCCCGTTAAATAGTAAACATGCATTTATGAATATTCAAGTTATCAATAAATCGAAGCATCCGCTTCCGGCTTATGCCACCGAATTGTCCGCAGGAATGGATATCCGTGCTAATCTTTCTGAACCTATCACATTGGAACCGTTGCAACGTTGTCTGGTGCCGACAGGATTGTATATCGCTCTGCCGAAGGGATTTGAGGCGCAAGTTCGTCCGCGTAGCGGGCTGGCGATAAAGAAAGGTATCACAGTACTTAATTCTCCGGGTACGATTGATGCGGATTATCGTGGAGAAGTTTGTGTCATTTTAGTCAATCTCTCGTCCCAGGCTTTTGTTATTGAAGATGGCGAACGTATCGCGCAGATGGTGATAGCAAAGCACGAACAGCCTGTATGGCAGGAAGTGGAGGTGCTGGATGAAACGGAACGCGGTGCCGGTGGCTTCGGACATACCGGAGTATGATGAATGCTTAATCGAAAAAATAGAATGAAGATAAAAATAGGATGGCTGTTCGTGACGGTGTTAGTACTCACTTCGTGTGGGGGAACTCGTTCTATGCGTACAGCAAAAACAGCAGTGAAGGCAGATGCATCCTTTTCGGTAAAAGAATCATTGCTTCCTGCTGAACAACAGCGTAAATATGACTACTTCTTTTTGGAAGCCATGCGGATGAAAGAAAAGAATGAGTATGATGCGGCATTTGGTTTGTTACAGCATTGTCTGGATATCAATCCGAACGCTTCTTCGGCGCTTTATGAAATATCGCAGTATTATATGTTCCTCCGCCAGGTGCCGCAAGGTCAGGCGGCTTTGGAGCAGGCGGTGGCTTTTGCTCCTGATAATTTCTGGTATAGCCAGGGGCTGGTTAGCCTGTATCAGCAACAGAACGAGTTGGATAAGGCTGTAACGTTGCTTGAGAAAATGGTAACCCGTTTCCCGTCAAAGCAGGAGCCTTTGTTCAGTCTTCTTGATATTTACAGTCGTCAGGAGAAATATAATGATGTCATTTCTACATTGAACCGCTTAGAGAAACGCTTGGGTAAGAATGAGCAGCTTTCTATGGAGAAATTCCGTATTTATCTTCAGATGAAAGATGATAAAAAAGCATTCAGGGAGATAGAAAGTCTGGTGCAGGAATATCCGATGGACATGCGCTATCAAGTGATACTGGGGGATGTATATCTGCAAAACGGAAAGAAGCAGGAAGCATACGAAGCGTACCAAAAGGTATTGGCTGTGGAACCGGATAATCCGATGGCGCTTTTCTCGATGGCTTCCTATTATGATCAGACTGGACAGAAAGAATTGTATCAGCAACAATTGGACACATTATTGCTGAATAAGAAAGTGGCGCCTGATACTAAAATTAATGTGATGCGTCAGATTATTGTGGAGAATGAGCAATCGGTCGCTAAAGACAGTACCCAAGTGATAGCCCTGTTTGATCGGATTATGAAACTGGACCAGGATGATCCGCAGATTCCCATGCTTTATGCACAGTATCTATTGTCGAAGAATATGGAACCGGAAGCAGTGCCTGTATTGGAACAGGTGGTTGATTTAGATCCCACGAATAAGGCTGCCCGCTTGATGTTGGTCAGCGCTGCCGTGAAAAAGGAAGACTACAAGCAGATTATAAAAGTCTGCGAGCCGGGCATTGAAGCTACTCCGGATGCATTGGAACTTTATTATTATCTGGCTATTGCCTATCATCAGGCAGAGCAGACAGACAGTGTGTTGAGTATTTGTAGCAGGGCATTAGAGCATATTACACCCGATACCCGAAAAGAGGTCATTTCGGATTTCTATTCAATTATGGGGGATATCTATCATACCAAAAAGCAAATGAAGGAAGCTTATGCTGCCTACGATTCAGCTTTGGTGTATAACCCTTCCAACATCGGTGCGTTGAATAATTATGCCTATTATCTGTCTGTAGAACGGCGTGATTTGGATAAAGCGGAAGAAATGAGTTATAAGACCGTAAAGGCAGAACCTAATAATTCGACTTATCTCGATACGTATGCCTGGATTCTTTTTGAGAAAGGCAACTATGCTGAGGCTCGTATTTATATTGATAATGCAATGAAGAGTGATGGAGGGAAAAGTGATGTGATAGTGGAGCATTGCGGGGATATTTATTTTATGACGGGTGATGTGGAAGGCGCACTGGGATATTGGAAGAAGGCATTGGAGATGGGTAGTGAGTCGAAAACATTGAAGCAGAAAATAGAAAAGAAGAAATTTATAGCAGAATGAAAAGAATAGTTTATCTATTGTTGGTTGTGGTTGTGTTGGCTGGTTGTAAGAGTTCGAAGCGCCTGGTGACTTCGGAGACAAAGGCACCTGTATCCAGTTATCTGGCTTCCAAGCTCCAACTGACTATTCCCGATAAAAAAGGAGGAAGCCTGTCG
>ERZ773194.977-NODE-977-length-34106-cov-5.215765_pt1 | contig 34106 bp, 32 predicted proteins | sample MGYA00511240_ERZ773194 | MGnify/ENA primary metagenome ERZ773194 (study PRJEB29015, sample SAMEA2737774) | human gut metagenome | biome: human gut; feature: human-associated habitat; material: faeces | place: China | collected 2012 ... | reverse complement strand
GGCGGCTGCGACGGCGCGAAGCCGGGCCGCAACTACTACACCGAATTTGTGGAAAAGACCCCGCAGGATACGCTCATCCTCACGCTGGCGTGCGGCAAGTTCCGCTTCTTCGACAAGGATCTCGGCAAGATCGGGCCGTTCCCGCGCCTTTTGGACGTGGGGCAGTGCAACGATGCCTATTCCGCCGTCAAGGTGGCGCTGGCGCTGGCCGACGCGCTCAAGTGCGGCGTCAACGATCTGCCGCTCTCGCTGGTGCTGTCGTGGTACGAGCAGAAGGCCGTGGCCATCCTGCTGACCCTGCTCGCCCTCGGCGTGAAGAACATCCACCTCGGACCGAGCCTCCCGGCCTTCGTGTCCCCCGACATCCTTAATCTGCTGGTCGAAAACTGGGGCATCAAGCCCATTTCCACCCCTGACGAGGATTTGAAGGCCCTTCTGGGCTAAGTACGGGGGATGGGCTTCTTCCGCGTGCCCTGTGACGCCGCAGGGCTGCCGCGCAGGGGCTCGCCAACCCATCCGTCAACAGTCATGCAGCAAAAAGGGCGGAAGCTTTTTTGGAAGCTCCCGTCCTTTTTGCATTTGGAACCTTTGGTGCGGAAACGCTTGCGTCTGGCAAGGACTCCGGTGTATTTTTCAAGGAAATACACTGTGAAACAGGAGCGGGCATGTCAAACGAACGGTTGGAAGTGCTCGGGGGCTTGCCGCTGTTTGAGCCGTTGTCCCCGGACGAGCGGGAACGTCTCGCTGCGGGGTGCCGGATGCGCGTTTGCGCGCGGGGCGGCCCTGTTCCGTGAGGGGGAACGCGCCGACGGTATGCACATAGTACTGCGCGGCGTCGTGAAGGTCGTCCGGTTCGCTCCCGACGGGCGGGAGATGGTGCTTCATCTTGTCCGTAAGGGAAACACGATCGGCGAGGCGGCAATGTTCCAGAAGGGAACGTTCCCCGCGTCCGCCGTGGCCGTAGACGATGTGGAAACCCTGTTCCTTCCGGCGGATGCGCTGTTCACGCTGGTGACGGAAAATCCGGAGATGGCCTTGCGGATGCTCGCGGCGCTGTCGCTTCGCCTGCGGATGTTCGCGCACAAGCTGGCGGCGCAGGGGCAGGGCGGTGCGGCCTGCCGGCTTGCCACGTATTTGCTGCACCGAAGGCAGATTGGGGGTGGGGACTGCATCCGGCTCGGGGTTTCCCGGGAAGTGCTCGCCAATCTGCTCGGACTGGCCCGTGAAACGCTTTCCCGCCAGCTGTCCCGGTTCTCCGAGGCGGGTTTGGTCGAGCTGAGGGGAAAAGACATCGTTATTCTTGACGTTCCCGCTTTGCAGGCCACTGCCGCAGAGGGAGACAGATAGGTGGAATGTTGGATACGCTCCGAGGGTTCCGGTTTGCGGAATCGCGGCGGAGGAGGGTGGGCTATGGGGATCGACGCGGACATGTTCAACAGTCCCGAATGGATGAGCGAGGCTCTTCGGATCGGCAATACGGGCCTTTGGGCCATTGAGGTCGACGAGGAAAACGGAAAGCACCGGATGACGGCCAACGAGACCATGTTGCTGTTGCTCGGTCTGGAGACGCACCCTTCGCCGGAGGACTGTTTCAGGCATTGGTATGGTCGCGTGGATGAAGCCTATCGCGCCGCGGTGGACGAGTGCGTGGGAAAGATGCTCAGCACCGGACAGCGGTATGAAGTCCAGTACCCGTGGCTCCATCCCGTATGCGGGCGTATTTTTGTGCGCTGCGGCGGCAAGCTGTTGCCCGGACGCAGCAAGAACGGCTTGTTGCGCTTAAAAGGATACCATCAGGACGTCAGCGAGCTGGAGAGTATGCGGGAACGGCTGCGCGAGAATCTTTCCCGGTTCGAAACGGCCTGCCGGATCGGCCGGATAGGCGTATTCGAGTGCACGCGGGGCAGCCGGATTCTTTTTTCCGCCAACGACATTTTTTTCGAGCAGTTCGGCATCCCCGCCGACATGGTGTGTTTTTCCGCGTTCAGAGGATTATGGAGCCGCATAGCGCCGGGCTGCCGGAAGCGGGTGCTGGAAGTGCTGCGCCGATCCTCATGGAAGCCGGGGCGGTGCGAACGTTTTGAGATCGAACTGCTGGACCCGGAAAAGGGTTCGCGGTGGTTCGATTTCGAGTGTGAATTCTCGCGGGACGGCGATGCCGTCCGGGCGGTTGGCTACGTCGCCGACATCACCGAGCACAAGCAGTATGAGGCTTCCCTGCGCATGGCCGCCGAGGCAGCGGAGGCCGCCAACCGGGCCAAGTCATCCTTCCTCGCCAACATGAGCCACGAGCTGCGGACGCCCATGAACGCGATCATCGGCCTTTCCTATCTGGCCTTGAAGACGGATTTGACCACGCAGCAGTATGAATACATTTCCCGGATCAGCGAATCGAGCACGGCCTTGCTCGGCATCCTCAACGATATCCTTGATCTGACCAAGGTCGAGGCCAACAAGCTGGAATTGGCCCGCACTCCCTTTAACCTCAAGAAAGAGCTTGGTATCCTTGCCGCAGTAGTGCTTCCGGAAGCCGAGGGGAAAGGGCTTGAGTTTTCTTTGGAGATCGCCCCGGATGTGCCTTTGCTGCTTATGGGCGACGCCCTGCGCGTCCGGCAGGTCCTTCTCAATCTGTGCAACAACGCCGTGAAGTTTACCGACGAGGGGTCGGTCAGCCTGCGCGTCCGTGTGGTGGATTCCACCAACACGCGCGTGCGGCTGGAGTTTGTGGTCCGTGATTGCGGCATCGGCATCCCCGAATCGGAAATAGGGCGCATTTTCAGCCCGTTCATGCAGGTGGACGAATCCGCCACCCGCCGTTTCGGCGGCACGGGGCTCGGGCTTGCCATCAGCAAGCGGCTTGTGGAACTCATGGGCGGCACGCTGACCGTGGGGAGCCGCGTCAACAAGGGCAGTACGTTCCGGGTTGAGCTGGCCTTCCCGTTGGCTGAAGACGTTCCGCCGGGTGATGCCGGTTCGTTCTGCTCCGGGGGCAATGTTCCGGACGAGAGCCTGCCCCTTGGGGATTTGGTTGGGCAGCGGGTCCTTGTGGTGGAGGACAACGAGCTCAATCAGTATGTGATCCTCAACATGCTCGCCCGGTTTGGCGTGGAGACGTGCGTGGCGGAGAATGGGCGGGAGGCCGTGGACCGCTATGCGGAAGAGCAGGATTTCGACGTGATTTTGATGGATGTGCAGATGCCGGTCATGAACGGCTATGACGCCACGCGGCGCATCCGTGAGAGCGGCTTGCCCCGCTGCCGGAGCGTCCCCATCCTTGCCATGACCGCCCACGCCATGCGCGGCGACGAGGAGCGGAGTTTCGCCGCCGGGATGAACGCGCATCTCACCAAGCCCATTGATGTGCGGGAGCTTGTGTTCAGCCTGTCCCGCTGGGGAAGCGCCGCGCGGCGAAACCGCAAATAGCAAGGGAATTCCTGCGGAGTCGTCCGGAATCCCGAGGAGAACGCCATGCGAAACGTTTTAGCCTTGTTGGGTGCCGGGCTGCTGGCGGGATGCTGCCTGATGCATTTCCATGTTCCTATTACGGAACAGACACAAGCCAACGCCCGAACCTTCGGGAGCCTCGGGCAGCGCTTGCTGCCGGAGGACACGCCTCCGGAACGGATCGCCGCGTTCCGGCAATGCCTGAGCGAAGCCTATATGGAGCACTACGGGGAAGGCGAGGCGGGCACGGCCCGGGAGCGCGAGGACGGGTATGCGCTGTTCTGGCAGACCGTCATGGCGGCGGCTCCGACATACGACCATTTGGCGACCTACGACATTCATGTGCGGGGCCGGAAACGGTACGAAGCCGATCCGCGTTCGTTTGTGGAGGCGGGCAGGGCATGGTCCCGGATCGTCTTTGAGCGGTGCGGCGCGGGCGTGTTTCCGGATGAGGACCGTTACCGTATGCTCGGCCTGTTCTCGCGTCTTCCCGCATGGTGTGACCCGCCGACGGGGGTTCCGCCGTCGCCGCGCCTTCTGGACGACATGGGGACGCCGCCCGCAGCCGGCCCGGAACTTCCATAAACAAAGCGCACGCCGTTCCCGAAAAGAAACGGTATGCGCCAATGTTCAGAAACATCGAATACCCTGAAACGACGAAGCGGTCCCGGATGTTTATCCGGAACCGCCATTGTCATCTGGTAGCAAGGGGGAGATTTGAACTCTCGACACTACGGGTATGAACCGTATGCTCTAGCCAACTGAGCTATGCCGCCGTAGACAACATAAACAATTTTACCACAAGAGTGTAAATTTGTCAACATAATTTTTTAAAAATTTTTAATTTTTTTCTTTTATCTCTATTTTTCCGAAAAATCCTGAAAATATGTGTTAATATCAAAAAAGGAAGGAGGGATAAAATGAAAAATTTTATTATAACATCTGTCGGAATCGCCGGCGGATTTATCTTGTCGCTTTTGGGCGGTTGGTCAAACGGTCTGTGCACGCTGATAGTTTTTATGGCGGTTGACTATCTCACGGGCATAATTTCCGCGGGCGTTTTCAAAAACAGTCCCAAAACCAAGTCGGGCGCGCTCAACAGCAGTGTCGGATTTAAAGGGATTTTCAAAAAAATGGGAATTTTATTCGTTGTTATGCTCGCCTACCGCATAGATATCACGGCAAACACAAATTTTGTGAAAAACTCGGTTATTATCGCGTACATAGCGAACGAATTTTTGTCAATCACCGAAAATCTTGCGCTGATGGGACTTTATATGCCGTCGGCGCTTAAAAAGGCGATTGACATACTTCAAAAGGAGGAAAATGATGAAAATACTGATTGACGCAGGTCACAACTGCAAAAACTTTGACACGGGTTGCGTCGGAAAAATTTCAAAGGAACAGGATTTGACGTTTGAAATTGCAAAATCGCTTTATGATATTTTAAAGAAAAACGGCCACGCCGCGCACCTTACACGTCGGACGAAAACCGAAATTTTAGGCTCGGGAACAGTAAATTCCAGTCTCGCAAAGCGCGCGGAAATCTGCAACGCGATAAATCCCGATTTGTTTTTGTCAATTCACATAAATTCCGGCGGCGGCACTGGGTGCGAGGCTTATGTTTATGAAAAGAGCGGTGCGTCGCTCGAATTTGCGCAAAAATGCGTCGCCGAGATGCAGAAAATCGGCAGAGTGAGCCGAGGCGTGAAGTCGGCGCCGTTTTATGTTCTTAAAAACACAAATGCGCCCGCGGTGCTTTTTGAGGCGGGATTTATCGACAACACTGCGGAGGAAAAATGGCTTTGCGAAAACACTTATGCCATTGCAAACGCGCTTTACAACGCGGTTTGCCGAAAGACGCACTACCCTACGGCAACCGAGGCGGTGGCAATTTTGCAAAAATGCCAAATTATATCCGACGCGGAAAAATGGTACAACGGCACGTGGAACGACGCGGATTTCAAGTGGCTTTTGAGAAAAACGGCGGCATATATTGACAAAGCGCAGAAAAGATGATATAATGTCGGAAAAAGGGGAGCTTGCAAAGGCTGAGAGTAAACGATTGCGTTTTGACCCGTAACCTGATTTGGATAATGCCAACGTAGGGAAATAGTGTTAATTGCAATGATTTATTTTTCGGCATACTCTTTTTGGGTATGCCGATTTTTGTTCTTCCGGCTCCTTAAAATTTTGTAAAAAGGGGAATCTTTATGAACAATGTAAGCAGTAAAACAAGAAAACTTACAAACAGTGCTATAATGATAGCGCTTTCGCTGGTGCTTTCGTTTTTCGCGGTGTTTAAGGCGGCAAACGGCGGTGACGTGACAATCGGCTCGATGGTGCCGATTATGATAATCGCGTTTATGTACAGCACAAAATGGGGAATTTTCACATCTTTGGTTTACACCGTGCTCAATATGATTTTCAAACAGGTTGTAACCACACTTCCCACCGAGGCGTTCGGCTCGTACGCGCTGATGATTATTCTCGACTACGTTCTAGCGTTCGGCGTTTTCGGACTCGCAGGATTTTTCTACCGTCTTATGGGTTCTAAAAAATGGGCAATGCCTGTTTCGGCGGCGATTGTAACGTTTCTGAGATTTTTGTGTCACTTTGCGTCGGGCATAATTCTTTGGGGCTCATATGCGCCCGAGGGTCAGCCGGTTTGGATTTATTCGATTTTGTATAACGGCGGATATATGCTCCCCGAGCTTATTATCAACACGGTTATCGTTGCCATTTTGAGCGTATGGGCAATTCCGTACGTATCGAAAAAATTCGCGTAAGATAAAAGCGGATTTCCTCCGTATAAAATATTGCACACGAAAACGTGACAGCATTTTCGCTGTCACGTTTTTGTTATAAGCATAAAAATTAAAATTATAAAACCTTGTTAAGAAAATCTATCGTACGCGGATTCTGCGGATTTTCAAACACTTCTTCCGGTGTTCCCTGCTCCATAATAATACCCTCGTCGATAAAAATTACCCTGTCCGAAACCTCGCGCGCAAAGCCCATTTCGTGAGTTACGACAATCATAGTCATACCCTCTGCGGCAAGCTCTTTCATAACCGACAAAACCTCGCCGACCATTTCGGGGTCAAGCGCACTTGTCGGCTCGTCAAACAGCATAATATCGGGCTTCATTGCAAGCGCACGCGCGATTGCCACCCTCTGCTGCTGACCGCCCGAAAGACTTTGCGGATAAGCGTCGATTTTCTCGGCAAGACCTACTCTGTTGAGAAGCTCGCGCGCCTTTTTCTTCGCCTCGTCCTTTGTCATAATTTTGGCGTCAACGGGCGCCATCGTGATATTCTGCTCAACGGTGAGGTGCGGAAACAGGTTGAACTGCTGAAACACCATACCGATGTTGCGTCTTATTTTATTCAAATCGGCTTTTTTGTCGGTTATCTTAAACCCGTCAACGGTGATTTCGCCGTCTGTCGGCACTTCGAGAAGATTTATGCACCTTAACATTGTCGATTTTCCCGAGCCGGACGGTCCGATAACGCAGACAACTTCGCCTTCGTTAACTTCAAGGTCAATACCCTTTAAAACTTCGTTTTTTTCAAAATATTTATGCAGATTTTTTATTTGTACCTTTGGCATAGTTCAATCTCCTTTCCAGGAAAGATGACAAGAGCGAAAGAACAGTTACCACCGCAAGGTAGAAGATTGCAACAATGCTCCAGATTGCAAGCGGACTGTTTCCGCCGAGCGATACGATGTTTTTTGCGTGATACACCATATCTTTAAGTCCCAGCGCACAAAGGATTGACGTATCCTTGAGCGTTATGATACACTGGTTAACCAGCGACGGGATTGAAATTTTAAATGCCTGCGGCAAAATAACTTTAATCATAGCCTTGCCCTTTGAAAGTCCAAGACTCCGCGCCGCCTCCATTTGTCCTTTCGGAACGGCCAAAATTCCGCCGCGGAAAATTTCGGATATGTACGCACCGGCGTTAGCCGTGAATGCGGTTAAACACGCGGTGTATAAATTTACGCGGAACGACGGAATAAACGTTTGCATAAGCTGCGGGAACGCATAAAATATAAAAAAACCCTGCACCAGAAGCGGTGTGCCTCTGATGAGCCAAATATAAAATTTTGCAATCCACGCAAACGGCTTAAACTTTGAAATGCTCATAAGACAGCTGATTATACCTACAATTATCGCAAGGATAATGGATATAACCGCAATCTGAACAGTTGTTTTAAGTCCTAATAAAAGTGCGGGGCTTGCCGCTTTGAATGCCTCAAAAAAATTCATTGTTTAAAATCACACCAGTCTTAAACGTCAAACAGGGCTGCAAAGCTGCAGCCCTTTAGCCGTTGCCTTATTAAATTAGTTTTTGCTTATATATTTGTCCAAAATTTCCTGATATTTGCCGTTTGCCTTGATATTTTCAAGACCTTTGTCGAACATTGTAAGAAGTTCGGAGTTTTTGCCTTTCATAACGGCAAAACCGTAAGGTGCGCCCTGCTCCATTTCGGTTACCATTTTAAGACCGTTGCCCTGCGAAATGCCGTAGCCCATTACAGGATAGTCCTCAAAGCAAGCAACCGAGTTGCCCGATGTTACATCCATATACATTGTGGGCGAATCATCGAAAAGCGTGATGTCAAAGCCGTACTGCTCTTTGAGCTTTTCAGCGAACGAAGCACCCTCTGTACCTCTTTTTGCGGCAACTTTTTTGCCGGCGAGGTCTTTATATTCTTTAATTGTATCGTTGTTTGCCGCGATAGCCATTACAACACCCGACTCATAGTAAGGCGCCGAGAAATCGTAAGTCTGTTTTCTTTTATCGGTGATGCTCATACCTGCGATAACGCCGTCTGCCTGGTTTGACTCAAGCGCAACAACCGCCGCGTCGAAACCGAGAACGTCAAGCTCATATTTGAAGCCCTGGTCCTCTGCGATAGCCGCAAGAATGTCAATGTCAATACCCGTAAGCTTATCCGAACCGTTTACATCGGGAATTTCAAACGGAGGGAATGCTGTGTCGGTTGCGATTTTATAAACCTTTTCCGACGATTTTTTCTCGCCGCAAGCCGCGAAAGATACGCACATAACCACTGCGAGAGCAATACCTAACACTCTTTTAAACATTATAATCTACCCCTTTATTCAAATAGTTATCATTATTCTACCACATTTTAGCACAGTAATCAACTAAAATTTTTAAAAATGAATGTTTTTTGTATAAAAAGACCAAAATTATTTTAAAACGGATACTGCGTCGGCAATGGTTTTTTCCAGCGCCTCTTTGCCGTATTTATCGACATCGAGCTTGTTTTTCTCGCCGTGAGTAAGACAGCCGGCACCGCCTATGCAGCCGCCCGAGCACGCCATACCCTCGATAAAGTTTGCGTCAAGAAGATTTTTGCTCTTTTTAAGAAGCGCAATTCTGCACTGCTCGATGCCGTCGCACGACACAGCTTTGAGGGTGAAATCTTTGTCGAGCCCCTGTTCCTTGAGTCCCTCGGCAACAGCATCGGCAAGACCTCCGCTGCGTGCAAAAATTCTGCCGTAATAAGACGCATTGTCGAGCACGCCCTCCTCAAGCGAGGTGATGTCAATGTCACGGCTGTCGAAAAGCGCCTGCAATTCTTCAAACGTGAGCACCGCGTCAATGTATTTTTTAACGTTTTCTTTATGCGCCTCGGCTTTTTTCGCCGTGCAGGGTCCGATAAACACGATTTTTGCGTTTTTGTCGGTATCTTTTATATATTTTGAAATCGCGGTCATAGGCGACGGATTATGCGACACGAACTGCACCAAATCGGGGAAGTTTTTCTCGATATACGCAACGAACGCCGGACAGCACGAGCTTGTTAAAAATTCTTTTTCCGCAAGCTCTTTCGACTCTGCCTGCGCGACCATATCAGCACCCAGCGCCGCCTCGATAACGGTGTGGAAACCGAGCTCTTTAAGACCGGTTATAACCTGACCGAGTTTTGCATATGTAAACTGGCTTGAAATTGACGGAGCAACCACCGCATAAAGCTTGTACTCTTTGTCGGCAAGGCTTTTTTTGAGCAAATCAACAACATTTAATATATACGATTTGTCGGTAATCGCGCCGAACGGGCACTGGTATACGCACGCACCGCACGAAATACATTTCTCGTCGTCTATTTTCGCCGCTTTGTTTTCATCCATAGAAATAGCCTTAATTTTGCACGCGTTCTGACACGGACGTTTTCGGCTTACTATTGCGGTATACGGGCAAACCTTTGCGCACGCACCGCACTCCACGCATTTCGACTTGTCTATATGCGCAACGTGGTTTTCGTCAAACGACAAAGCGCCTCTTTTGCAGACGTCCTCGCATCGGTGCGCAAGACAGCCTCTGCATGCGTTTGTAACTTCGTATCCGCCCACGGGACACTCGTCACAGGCAATGTCTATAACCTGAATGATGTTTTCGTCATCATCTTTTCCGCCCATTGCAAGCTTTACTCTCTCCTCCAAAATTGCGCGTTCTTTATAAACACAGCAACGCATTGTGGGGGTGTTTCCCGGCACAATGATTTTGGGTATTTCAAGCACATTTTTAAGCAGGGTATCACTCCACGCCTGACGCGCAACCTCACGAAGCACTTTATATTTTAAATGCTGCACCTTTGTATCAAATTTTCTCATCTTTTTTCACACACCCTTTTAAAAATAGCTTATCTTAATTCGTTTGCCCATTCTTCGCAGGCAATCCGAAAGTTCTTTTACAAGATTCATCTTAATATTGAAATTTATCGGAAGTTCCGGGTTTTGATGCGCCGGATTTATCGCGCGTCCGACAAAAAAGTTTATGTCGGTTGCCTCTTCAAAAAGAAGTCTGCATATAAGCGACGCGCCGTCGCGTTTCATACTCCACTGCGTGTAGCTTTCGTTATCTTCAAGATAATCCTTTGCATACGTCAAAACCTTGTTTACCGTTATAACTCCCTCGGTGACCAAATCCACGCCGTCGATATATGCAATCGGCGGAACGTCGGACTGCTCGAAATTGAGGCTTGCCCGAAGGGGTTTGCCTAGGTATTTCGCCGCGATTGACGAGGTTGTTCCTCCGCAGATGATGTGTTTTCCCTCTTTTGAGAAGAAAAGCGACATCATACGGCCGCAGTCGTCGCGGTTGGACGGCGGACCGAAAAGTATATTCATAGGCTCGCGCTTTCGTATGTGCACAACGCACGCGGTCGCGTCGTCGCCCGGCTCAAAACCGTAGAGCTTGTCGCACTCGTCCGCAATGATTGTGGAAAGCGTTTTAGCCGTATAGCCTGCGATCGAAACGGTTTCGACAAAGCTTATAATGTCATCTCTCTCCCAGCCGAAATTATATGCCGTGCCGATACCGGCGTGAGGACAGCCGTCGCTCATTGCAACGAAAATATCGCCCTCCTCAAGGCTTATAATCGATTTATATATTTTTTTGCCTCCGATATTAAGTTCCGTTTTTGGATAATCGTAATTTTTGCCGTCACGGAGCATTATAACCAGCGGATTGTCATACTGCATAATTTCCGCAGTTTCGTTATTGATTAAATGAATAATCGTAAACGTTGAATACGCAACCTTTCGCACCGAACAGATGGGAAGTGTTGCGGCAATGGTTTCAACGCAGTCCTCCAGCGACAGACCGTCCGCCATCATAGTTGAAATGATTTTCGACGTAAGAGTTGACAAAATGCTTGCCTTAACACCGCTCCCGAGACCGTCCGCAAGCACCACAACCGCATCGTCGTCGTGATTTATAATGTCAACGTGGTCGCCGCAAAGCTGTTCTCCGCTGTGATTTATACTTTTGTAGCCGATGTCGGCGCATAGGTTATTCATCTATAATCGACTCCTTAAGCTTTGACAGTGCAATCTTTGTTTCGGCGGCAGTTTCGCCGAGAAGCGACGCGATTTCCTGAACAATACGCATCTGTTTATCGACAACCTTGTCGGCGGTTTCCACCGTATTACGGCTTATTCTTTCTTTCTTCTCGCGCTCTTTTTCCTCGTCGGTGACATCGCGCATAATGCAGATTATAAGTCTGTTTGCGTTGTCGTAGATAACCGTTTCTTCAACATATCTGTTATACTCGGCAAGATAAACAAGCTTGTTTTTTGCCTCCTCGCCCCGCATAGCGTCGGTAAACGGTTTCGGGTCGAGAATACGCACAACCTGGTCGCCGAGAATATCCGACGCACTGCGCAGATTTATGATGTTTCTCGCCGAATTGTTTATCTGCTGAACCTCCAGCTTTTCGTTAACCACAATAATGCCGTTGGGCGTATTGTTAACAATGTTGTCCGAAAAGCTTTCCGCTTTGTCTTTAAGATAAGGCAGACACATAGAAATTTCCGCCTTGCCCTGATAAATGGCAATCGCCTTTTCACGGCAGGTGTTGTATCCGCACGAACCGCAGTTAAGCTCGTCGCTCGGTTTCATTTTGCCCATCTGGCGCAGAATTTCGTTGATTTCATAATCGCTCGGAGTCTGAAGCTTATGCTCGATAAATTCAAAATGCTTTTTAAGCTCCATTTTGTCGGGCTGGGTAACTTCAAAATCCTTTTCGCCGGCATATTTTGCAACCGCCGCATAATCCCTTATCGGCATACGGTGGTATTTTTCCATAACCGGACCGCCCACGCAGCTGCCGACGCACGCCGACATCTCGATAAAGCAATTATGTATTTCTCCGCTTTCAATGTCTTTTAACGCGGCTATGCAGTTGTCTGTGCCGTCAATCGACATATATGTGTACTTCTTCGCGCTTTTTGCCATAGTTTTAAGAATACCGCCGTTGGTCGGAAAAAACCTTGCGCGGCTGTGCTCGTTTTCGTCCATTTCAGGCTCAAGTTCGATGTTTTCGCTTTTGAGCCAGTTTGTAAGTTCTTCAAACGTCAGCACACTGTCAACAATGCCCTCGTAATGCTCCGCCTCGTCTTTTTTCGCAACACACGGTCCGATAAACACGGTTTTTGCGTTGGGATAGCGTCTTTTGATGTCGAGACAGTGCGCCTGCATAGGCGACACAACGTCCGCAAGATAAACAAGAAGCTTCGGAAAATACTTCTGAATAAGAAGGTTAACCGAATGACAGCAGGACGAAATGAGAATATCTCTGTCCTCTTCGTTCAAAATACGGTCGTACTCATTTTTAACCATTGTCGCGCCTGCCGCGGTTTCTTCAACGTCGAAAAATCCGAGCTTTTTAAGCGCCCTGCGCATAGAGTTTATGCCTATTCCGTCGTAGTTTGCCGCAAAGGACGGCGCGATTGAAACAATAACCGGCGCACCGCTCTGGAGGAAAACCTTTGTTTTCTCGGTTTCATCCACAATCTCCTTTGCATTCTGGGGACAGACAACAAAGCACTGACCGCACAAAATGCACTCGTTGCCCACAATATGCGCCTGCTCGCCCGAAAAACGTATTGATTTTACGGGGCAGTGTCTTATACATTTGTAACAATTTTTGCAGTTTGATTTTTTTAATGTAAGACAGTTCGGCATTTCACTTTATCTCTCCTTTTTCGCCTTTTTTATGCAAGTTCAGCTTTTATTTCTTTTTCAAAGAAATCTTTTGTGGCTTCGGGCGTTACCGAATGGAAAGCCTCGTCTACAGTTACACAGACGCCCTCCTGGCATCTGCCCATACAAAACGTTCCGCCAAGCTCTACCTTATCGGTAAGATTGTTTTCCGAAATAAGATACTGAAGCTGTTCAACAACCTGTCTTGACCCTTTAATGTGGCAGGAACTGCCGATACAAACCGTAACTTTCATTTTTTCATACCTCCGAAAAATTTATAAATTTTTTATTCTTTATATTCGTGCAAATGCGCGCAAGGCGGAAAATCCGCCGTTGCACGCTCTGCTTTTTTACATATTTTTTGCTGATAATTTTTTACTGATAATCCACAACGTCAACCCACTCGCGCAAAAACTCTCTTTCAGCCTCGTTGCCCTTTACCGACTGCGCCGCCGCAACAATCGGAAGCCATTTCTGAACATACTGCCTTGCGGTGTTGCTTCTTGTGCAGTAAGCGTGAAGATACTGCTTTGCGCCTTCTATATCTCCGTTTAACCAGAACAGAAGATAGGTTCTCGCCGCGTCCGCCGCACCGTTTCCCTGCGACGCGTGCGCCCAGTCGATTATATATGCTCTGTCGCGCTCGTTTATAATGATGTTGCTCGGGTTGAAATCGCCGTGGCAAACTTTTTTGTGGTTCGGCATCGAATCAAGACGCATATGCAAATCGTAACGCGTTGTTGCGTCAAACTCGCTCTGCGAAATTTTCATATCCAGCTTATCTTTAAGCTTGGTTAAAAGAGGACATCTCAATGCGTGCATTGCCACCTGCAAATCCGCAAGCATATTTATATAATCCTTCTTTTTGCCGGGCTTTTCCTCCATAAGCTGTGCAAGCGTTTTGCCCTTGATATATTCCGATACAATCGACCATTTGCCGTCGATAACCGTAACCTCCAGGATTTTCGGAACGCGCAGTCCCGTCTGCTCGATACGCGCCTGATTGAGAGCTTCGTTTAAAACGTCTGCCTTTGAGTAGTCGGAGTTGAACACCTTTATGCATTTGTCACCGTCGCGGTAAACCGTCTTGTTGTTTCGTACTGCAATCATTTTTTCAGGCTTCATATTTTCTCCCCCCTTTATAAGTTTGCATCTTTGCCGTAATAAGCGGCAAGATACATTTCCTTTATCTCGCTCATAAGCGGATATCTCGGGTTTGCGCCGGTGCACTGGTCATCAAACGCCTGCTCGGTCATCTCGTCAAGACGCGCGAGAAAATCTTTTTCGTCTATACCGTAATCTTTTATTGACTTTTTAATTCCCACTTTTTCTTTCAAAGCGTTCACCGCACCGATAAGCTTTTCAAGCTTTTCTTCGTCAGTTTTTCCGCCGAGTTTCAAATAATCGGCAATTTCCGCGTACCTTTCAAGTGTATGAGGGTGGTCATACTGCGGAAACGTACCCATTTTTCTCGGTGTTTCGCTCGCGTTAAAGCGGAGAACGTGTTCTATCATAAGAGCGTTTGCAACTCCGTGCGGAAGGTGATGGAACGCGCCCAGCTTATGCGCCGTTGAGTGGCACACGCCGAGAAATGCGTTTGCAAAAGCCATACCTGCCATTGTTGCGGCATTCGCCATTTTTTCACGCGCAAGAACATCGGTTTCGCCGTTTTCGTATGCGCGCGGAAGATATTCAAATATTGTTTTGAGCGATTTCAACGCCAATGCGTCGGTGTAGTCCGTCGCAAGCATTGACGCATATGCCTCAAGCGCGTGCGTCACCGCGTCAATTCCCGACGCCGCGGTAAGTCCTTTGGGTGCGGACATATGAAAATCGGTGTCCACAATCGCCATATTCGGCAAAAGCTCATAGTCGGCAAGCGGATATTTCACGCCGGTTTTTTCGTCGGTGATAACCGCAAACGGCGTAACCTCCGAGCCTGTTCCGGCAGAAGTCGGCACGGCAATAAAGTACGCTTTTTCTCCCATTTTCGGGAACGTGTAAACCCTTTTGCGTATATCGGAAAAACGCATTGCCATATCCATAAAGTCCGCCTCGGGGTGTTCGTAGAGCACCCACATAATTTTTGCCGCGTCCATTGCGGAACCGCCTCCGAGAGCAATAATGCAGTCGGGCTCAAACGATTTCATAAGCTCCGCTCCGCGTTTTGCACATTCAAGCGTCGGGTCGGGTGCAACGTCGAAAAATACCGTGTTTGCAATGCCCATTTCGTTGAGTTTATCAATAATCGGCTTTGCATAGCCGTTTTTGTAGAGAAAACCGTCGGTAACGATAAATGCCTTCTTCTTGTTCATCACCGTCTTAAGCTCGTCAAGCGCAACGGGCAGACAGCCTTTTTTGATATAAACCTTTTCGGGTGTTCTGAACCAAAGCATATTCTCTCTCCTCTCGGCAACGGTTTTTATATTCAGAAGGTGCTTTACGCCGACATTTTCGCTGACCGAGTTGCCTCCCCACGAACCGCAGCCGAGGGTGAGCGACGGCGCAAGCTTAAAGTTATACAAATCGCCGATACCGCCGTGAGATGACGGGGTGTTAACCAGTATTCGGCAGGTTTTCATACGCTCGGCAAATTTATCCAGTTTTTCCCTTTCGGTGACTTCGTTAAGATAAATCGACGAGGTGTGACCGTAACCGCCGTCCGCGATTAACCGTTCCGCTTTTTCAAATGCGTCCTCAATGTTTTTCGCCTTATACATTGCAAGGACGGGCGAGAGTTTTTCGTGCGCAAATTCCTCCGAAATATCAACCGACTCAACCTCGCCGATTAAAATTTTCGTATCCTCGGGAACTTCAATATGCGCAAGCTTTGCTATTGTATGCGCCGTCTGACCTACGATTTTCGCATTTAGCGCACCGTTTATGATAATGGTTTTTCTTACCTTGTTTGTGTCCTCGCGGTTTAAAAAATAACATCCGCGTGCGGCAAATTCTGCTTTAACCTCGTCGTATATATCGCTCAAAACAATCACCGACTGCTCCGACGCGCAAATCATACCGTTGTCAAAGGTTTTTGAGTGGATAATCGAGTTTACCGCTTTTAAAATATCAGCACTGCTGTCGATAATCGCAGGGGTATTTCCCGCACCTACTCCGAGCGCCGGTTTTCCGCTCGAATATGCCGCTTTTACCATTCCGGGGCCGCCGGTTGCAAGAATAATATCAGCCTCTTTCATAACAAGGTTTGTCATTTCAAGGCTCGGCGAGTCAATCCAGCCGATTATGCCTTCGGGCGCACCTGCCTCGACCGCCGCCTCAAGCACCGTTTTCGCCGCGGCAATGGTGCTGTTTTTTGCCCTCGGATGGGGGCTTATGATAATTCCGTTTCGGGTTTTTAATGCAATAAGTGTTTTAAAAATTGCCGTAGATGTGGGATTTGTGGTCGGTATAACCGCCGCAATAACTCCGAGCGGTTCGGCAATTTTTTTAATTCCGTATGCTTTGTCCTCATAAATTACACCGCAGGTTTTTGCAGTGCGGTATGCGTTATAGATATATTCGCTTGCATAATGATTTTTGATAACCTTGTCCTCAACGACACCCATTCCCGTTTCTTCAACCGCCATTTTGGCGAGCGGAATACGCATTTTGTTTGCCGCCGAAGCCGCCGCAAGAAATATCCTGTCAACCTTATCCTGTGAAAATACGGAAAATTCGTTCTGTGCTTTTCTAACGCGGGCAATAGCCGTTTCAAGACTTTCCACACTGTCTGTCAGTGCATAATTTTTCGTTTTCATAATATTAAGGCCTCCCATTCTTAATACGCACGGCACATCTTTTGATGAAAACTTCACCGCCGTGCCGACTGCATCGCTTTTCCAAAGGCAAAATTTTAACATCTCTTACCTTTGTTAAAATTTTAACATAGTTTTTTCATATTAGGAATAGTAAATAAAATATAGCAATATATCAAAAACGATATATCATAAAATACATATCAAAAATTGAAACATTCCCTTTTAACTCTGCAAACCTCGGAAATAAAAATGCTGTCCAGCTTTGAAAGCTTGTAGTCGCTCCTGTAAATAAGCATATCCTTGTAGATTTTACCGCTGTCCGACGGCTTTTTCTGCACAAGGCGGTAGCGCTCGCAAAGGTCTTTTGTAAGCGGAGAAACCCACATAAAACTGTCGGTGTTCTGCGAAAGAATGTCAAACTGGCTCGAGCGGTCAAACACAAAAATACGCTTGGTTATATTATCCTCGGTTGCCTCTCTTTTATGCGACGGAAACGGCTGAGGAGGCGTCGACGAGTCGGTGTGCACAATCTCGGTATACGGAAAAAGGTCCTCGCGCGCCAACGTTTTTTCTTTTGCAAGCGCGTGTTTTTCGCTCATCGCAACGACATAGCCGAACTCGGTTATAAGCTCGTACGAAAGGTTTTTTTCCTCCAAAAGACGTTTAAAATACAGGTCATAATTCGACGCATAGCGGATAATCCCCAGCTTGCACACGCCGTTTACAACGTTGCTCACGGTCGTCATAGAGTTTGTTTCCTGATAAAAAATTTCGGACGGCTCTTTTTTGTCGATATACTTATTCAGCGCCAGAAACGCCTCGGCAATGTAGCTTGCGCGCGGAACAGACGCGGAAAAACGCTGTTTTTCGCCGCGTTCGCGTTTGTAGATGTTTTCAACCTCGTCTATCTGCGCAAGAATTTTGCGCGCGTATTCCAAAAACTGCTCGCCCTCGCGCGTTACAATCATTCCGCGCGTTGTGCGCTCAAAAATCGCAATGCCGAGATTTTCCTCAAGCTCCTTTATCGCACGGCTCAAATTCGGCTGATTCATAAAAAGATTTTCCGCCGCTTTGTTTATGGAACCCGTGCTTGCCACCTCAACGGCGTATCTTAAATGAAGAATATTCACCGTGCACCTCCGAAAATTTAAAATTTTGCATACAATTATACAATTTAAGTATATCACATAGTTTTCGGCAGGTCAATCAAAAATTATGCCGTTTTAACCAAAAAATTGACAAAAAAATACCGCTTTATCAATTATGATAAAACGGTATTTAATATAAAAGTGAAAATATTTTTCAAAATACGGCAAATTATACCTCCGCGGTTTTTGTGCCGTGTTCGTCAAGATACGCGCGCTCGTCCTCCGAAAAATGCCCGTCGGTAATGATATAATCCACATTGTCCGCGCTTGTAAGCTTGATGTGTCCCACCTTGCCGAACTTACTTTTGTCGCACAAAAAATACTTGGTTTTCGCATTTTCAAACATTTTCTGCTTGACCGCCGCCTCTGCGCCGTCGCTCTCCAGAATAAGGAAATTGTCGGCAAAACCTTTTGCGGAAAAGAACATTTTGTTCGCAAAAAGACTTTTTTCAATACATTTTTCCGCAATATTTCCCACAAACGAGCCGTTTTCGCTCAAAACACCGCCGACGCTCACCACTCTCACACTGCTTTCGGACAAAAGAGAAATCACCTTCAACGAATTTGTGATTACGGTTAAATTTTTGATGTTTTTAATTTCGTTTGCAAGATAATATGCCGTTGTGGACGCGTCGATAAACACCGTGTCAAACGGGTTTATGTGCCGTGATGCCTCCTTTGCTATACGCACCTTTTCGGCGGTATATGCTTTAAATCTGCGGTTGTACGAAAGCTCCGCGGTGGTTTGGTCAACGCTCACCGCACCGCCGTGCGTGCGGATAAGCTCGCCGTTTTTCTCCATTTTTTCAAGGTCACGGCGCACCGTTTCTTCGGTAACGCCCAAAACCTCGCTCAAAACGCTGACCGCCGCCGAGCCGTTTTCCTTTAAAATTTCAAGTATTCTGTTGTGACGTTCAATAGCGAGCATATTTAAAAAAACTCCTTTTATCTCATCTTGACACAGCAAGACATAACATTGCAGTCCTTGCAGTCCTGACCGTTGCAAAGGTTTGCCGGGTGTTTGCCGGTCATTTTAAAGTTGCGTCTTATCTGATAAAGACGTTTGATGTTTTCGTTGTCAAATTTGTTGGGTCCGCCGAGCTGTTTTGAAAGGAACAAAAGCTGTGCGTAAAATTCGAGCGACTCCATTTTATGATACGCGTTAAGAAGCGAGTCGCCGTAGGAAAGCGCGCCGTGGTTTTCCAAAAGAACAGCGTCGAAATCCTGCAAATATTTTGAAACAGCGTCGGGGATTTCTTCCGTCGACGGTGTGCCGTATTCCGCAATGGGAACAGCACCGAGCGAAATAACCGCCTCGGGCATAATGGGGTCTACAAGGGGAATACCTGCGATTGCAAAGCTTGTGGCATACATCGGGTGCGCGTGAACAACGCTTTTAACGTCGGGGCGCTCTTTGTATACGCGAAGGTGCATTTTAATTTCGGACGACGGTCTGAAACCCTCGTTCGCCTCCAAAACCTTGCCGTCGGAATCAATTTTGCATATGTATTCGGGTGTCATAAAACCTTTGCTCACGCCCGTGGGAGTGCACAAAAATTCGTTTTCCGAAATTTTAACCGAGATGTTTCCGTCGTTTGACGCAACCATTCCGCGGTCGTAAATTCTTTTGCCTATGTCGCAAATCTGTTGCTTGATTTCTGCCTCTGTCATAATTAAAAACCTCACTTAACAATAAATTTATAGCTTAATTTTAACAGTTTTTCAGAAAAAGTCAAGCATATTCAAACATTTTCAAACAAAACAACAGATTTTATTTGATTTTTGTCACGTCAATTTTATTTTCAAGACAATATTTCGCACTCTTTATGAAAAATGCGTTTATACTGCACCCCATTTCGCCGATATGTTTCATAAATTCTTGATAATCCTCATTTTTAACATTCAGCGTAATATGCTTGTAGTGCTTTTGATTGTATCGGTTGTTCGCTTTTATTCTCGCCGGACTGTTCTTATTCTCCATAACATCACCTTGTCCACATTATCCGTTGTAGGGGGCGATGCCCACATCGCCCCGTTTTGGTTTCCGTTCGTTTCACGGGACGATGTGGGCATCGTCCCCTACTATAATTTTGTCACGTCAATTTTATTTTCGGCACAATACTTTGCACTCTTTACGAAAAACGAGTTTATACTGCAACCTAAATTTTCAATTTGTTTCATACATATGTCAAAATCTTCGTTTCGCACGCTGATAGACAACCGTCTGTAATGCGCCGAAAAATACTTTCTGTTTGCCCTCAACCTCGCAGGGCTGTTCTTGTTCTTTTTCGTATTTTCATTATTGTTTTCATTTGTCATTTTACAAAACCTCACTTTTATATATTTTTAACGAAAATTGCGTCGTATATTTGTGCAATATATACATTGACATATGTAATGGACTAATGTATAATATAAACCGTAAAACAAAAGCTCACATTATTGCTCAATTTGAATGTCACGATTTAAAGAGAGCAGACAAGGATATAAGCATTAGACTCCCAACAATCTAATGCTTGCGCGTTTATTACATTATTTAGCTACAGTTATACATAATAATATTATAATATTTGCGGGGCAATGTCAAGCGGCATTGCCTTGTCCTTGTGTTTGCGTAAAAATATTTAAAAAAACTATTGACAAACAAAAAAATATGTGTTACACTTCTTTTGTAAGTTAGATACAACTAACTACATAAATAACGAGGAGGACTGCTTATGTTTGCTTGGCTTGCACAAAACATTTCTACAATTATTGCAGCTGCAGTGCTTATTTTGATTGTTGCGCTTATTGTTAAATATCTTGTAAAGAATAAGCGGCAGGGAAAATCCTCTTGCGGCGCGGGGTGCGCACATTGTGCTCTTCACGGCAAGTGTCACGGCGCAAAATAATTTTTAATCACCTACCTTAACAAACGGCAAAATGACTTTTGCCTGCACACAATTAAAAACACCAAACACAAGCAAAAAAGGACGGTAATTTTCACCGTCCTTTTTTGTATTCTTTATATATTAAGACTCTATCCCACTATATCAATAGCGTTAAGCTCGTCCTGAACGAGCGTGCTCTCGTATTTATCAATAATTCTCTGCTGCAAAAGCTCGCGCATTTCCATATTTATCGGGTGCGCAATGTCTTTATACTCGTTTTCGGGCGTTTTTCGGCTGGGCATTGCTATAAAAAGCTTGTCCTGTCCCTCGATTATTTTGATGTCGTGCACCACAAAGCAGTTGTCAAACGTCACCGACACCACCGCTTTCATTTTTCCCGTTTCAGCAATTTGTCTTATTCTGATATCCGTTATTTCCATTGTGAAAACCTCCGTAAATATTTTGTGTTCTACATTTATATTATGAAGCTTTTTTTATATTTTATTCATTTTTTGTTCACTAATAATATATTGATTTTTTCATCAAAATATTATATAATGATAAATTAGGCAAATAAATTTAAGGAGTTTAAAATGAAAAAATTATTGCTTATCGACGGAAACAGCATAATAAACCGTGCATTTTACGGCATAAAACTTCTCACAAACAAAAGCGGAGTTTTCACCAACGGAATTTACGGTTTTTTAAACATACTTTTTAAAAATATTGACGAGCTTTCGCCCGACTATGTGTGCGTTGCGTTCGACTTAAAAGCGCCTACCTTCCGCCACAAGATGTTTGACGGCTACAAGGCGCAGAGAAAGCCTATGCCCAAGGAGCTTGCTATGCAGATGCCGATTTTAAAGGACGTTTTGTCGGCGCTTAACATTTCAATGTACGAAAAAGAGGGCTACGAGGCGGACGACATTATCGGCACAATCAGCAGAATTTGCGACGGCGAAAATGCGGAATGTTATATCGTCACGGGCGACAGGGACGATTTACAGCTTGCAAGCAAAAACACAAAAATTCTTCTCACCGTCACCAAGGGCGGTGCGAACGAAACCACCGCATACGACGCGGACGCGGTTTTTGAAAAATACGGAGTTACGCCCGAGCGGTTTATTGACGTTAAGGCGCTTATGGGCGACAGCTCGGACAACATTCCGGGAGTTGCCGGAATAGGCGAAAAAACCGCGCTCGGACTTATCCGGAAATACGAAAATCTCGACGGAGTTTTTGCGCACGCGGACGAAAACACAAAGAGCGTTGCCAAAAAGCTTGCCGACGGCAAAGACAGCGCGTATTTAAGCTATACGCTCGCGAAAATCGACCGTTTTGTGCCGATTGATTTTAACTTTGACGACAACTTATACGGCAATTTTGACGCGGAAAAAACCGAAAAAATATTTAAAAATCTTGAGTTTAACTCATTTTTGAAAAAACTCGGAATAGGCGGTGCGAAGACCAGAGCCGAGGTTAAATTTGAAAAGCTTAACAAAGCCGAAATTTCGTGCGGTGATGACAACAATCTTGTTTACAGAATTTACGAAGCGGACGGCGAAATTTTTGCATTTTGCTATCTTTCGGGCGATACCGTTTTTGCAATTTACAACGATATGTTCACCGAGGGCGATTTTTACGGCGAGATAAAACGTGTGTTTGAAGATGAAAACATCACAAAAATTTCGTCCGACATAAAAAAAGATATTGTTCTTCTGCACGGCAGAAACATAGAATTTAACGGGAAATATTTCGACACGTCGGTGGGCGGATACATTCTAAATCCGTCGCGCTCGAACTACGAAATCAGCGCGGTTGCAAGCGAATTTTTAGACATTGAAATTCCCGATTTGAAAGAAACGTTAAAAAAAGAGAAATGCACCGTTTCGGCGCTTAATTCCGAAACGTTTTCGCGCATTGCCGCCGGAGAAACCGACGCGGTAGCGGCTCTTTGGAAATACGAAAAGGCCGAGGCGGAAAAGCACGAACAGCCGCACCTTTTATACGACATTGAACTGCCTCTTGTAAAGGTTCTTGCGTCAATGGAGATTGAGGGATTTAAGGTTGACAAACAAAAACTTTCGGACTTTTCAAAATATTTGTCCGAAAATATCGGTATTCTGGAAAAGCAGATTTATGCAATCGCAGGCGAGGAATTTAACATTTCGTCGCCCAAACAGCTCGGCGTAATTCTGTTTGAAAAGCTGAATTTGCCTGCCGTTAAAAAGACGAAAACGGGATATTCCACAAACGCGGAGGTTTTGGAAAAACTCCGCGGATACAACGACATTGTTGAATATATTTTGGAATACCGTATGCTGACAAAGCTGAAATCCACCTATGCGGACGGACTTTTGGCGGTTATCGGCAGTGACGGGCGCGTACATTCAAGCTTTAACCAAACCGTCACCGTGACGGGCAGAATAAGCTCCGCCGAGCCGAATTTGCAGAACATTCCCCAGCGCAAAGAACTGGGACGCGAAATCCGCAAAATGTTTGTTGCGAAAAACGACGAATACACGCTTGTTGACGCAGATTATTCGCAGATTGAATTAAGGGTTCTCGCGCACATTGCCGATGACAAAAATATGATTGAAGCATTCAAGAACGGCGCGGACATTCACACCGCCACCGCGAAAAACGTTTTCGGCGTGACAGATGATGAAATCACGCCTATGCTCCGTTCAAAGGCAAAGGCGATAAATTTCGGCATTGTTTACGGCAAGGGCGAATTTTCGCTCGCACAGGATCTGCACGTTACGCGCAAAGAGGCAAAAGCGTATATCGACGGATATTTCGAAAAATATTCGGGCATTAAAAAATATATGGAAAACATTGTTAAAACGGGCAAGGAGCAAGGATTTGTCGAAACGATTTTCGGCAGACGGCGCTATATTCCCGAGCTTAAATCGTCCAACTTTATGCTCCGTTCGTCGGGCGAGAGAATGGCGCTCAACACGCCTATTCAGGGCACTGCCGCAGACATTATAAAAATTGCGATGGTGAAAGTTTACAACGCGCTGAAAGCGGAAAATCTGAAATCGAAACTCATTTTGCAGGTGCACGACGAACTTTTGATTGAAACGTATATTCCCGAAAAAGAAAAGGTTAAAAAGATTTTAAAAGAGTGTATGGAAAGCGCGTGCGACCTTAAAGCGCGCCTTGTTGCGGAGGTCGGCGAGGGAAAAACCTGGTACGACGCACACTGATTTTACCGCGTTTTAAAAGGGGGAATTTTTGTGATTATCGGCATAACGGGCGCGTCGGGCGCAGGCAAAAGCATAGCATCCGAAATTTTTAACGAAAACGGGTTTTACGTTATCGACCTTGACAAAACCGCGCACGGAATATACGAAACAAGCAAAGAATGTGTCGGCGAAGTTGCAAAGGCTTTCGGCAAAAACATTCTTGACGCGGACGGGAGGATTGTCCGCAAAAAACTCGGCGAAATCGTTTTTGCGGACAAAGAAAAACTGAACATTTTGAACAAAATCACGCATAAATATATATTGGAGAAAGTTTATGCCGAAATGGACGGCAGGAAAAACGTCATTCTCGACGCGCCTCTTTTGTTTGAAACGGGGCTTGACAAAAAATGCGACATCACGCTCGGTATACTTTCGGCAGACAGTTTGAAATCCGCGCGTATAGAAAAGCGCGACAGCGTATCGGAAATTTACGCAAAAAACCGTCTTGCGCGCCAAAACGGCGACGGATTTTTTGAGGAAAACTGCACCTTCTGCATACGCAACGACGGCGGTATTGACGAATTTAAAGACAAAATCCGTCTGTTTATTAAAAATGAGGTGAACAAAAAATAAATTATGTATAAATTTTTTAAAAGGCTGATTATTTTTGCGCTTATCGCGGTGATAGCCGCCTGTGCTTTCAAAACGCCGATTTTAAAGGCAATTTACCCGATCGGGTATATAGACGAAATTGACGAAAATTCACAGCGTTTCAACGTTGACAAATACCTTGTTATGGGTGTAATCAGCGCGGAGAGCGGATTTGACCATCAGGCGCAGAGTCACAAGGGCGCGATGGGCGCAATGCAGGTGAAAGAGGACACGGCAGAGTGGTGCAACGAGCATTTTGCGCTCAATCTCGACGTGAGCAATCTTTACAATCCGTCGGTAAATATCACGGTCGGGTGCTCGTATCTTGAATATCTTATAGATATGTTTAACGGCGACGCGTATGTGGCGCTGGCGGCATACAACGCGGGGCTCGGGAACGTTAAAAACTGGCTCAAGGACAAAAACTATTCCTCCGACGGCAAAACGCTTGACAAAATTCCGTTCAAAGAAACCGACGAATACGTTAAAAAGGTGCTTAAACGCAGGGATATATACAAAAAGCTATATGGGTAAAATATGCACATTTTTTACATATTTGATGTAAAAAAATATGAAAATTTTGAATAAAATTGAAAATTTGTATTGCTTATTTTGAAACGGTGTGATATAATGTGTTTCGATTAGGCTGATATACAAATAAAAATCCGCACCCGTGGCGGAATTGGCAGACGCGCACGGTTCAGGTCCGTGTGAAAGCAATTTCATAGGAGTTCAAGTCTCCTCGGGTGCACCAGAAGGTCTTAAGAAATCAAGGCAAAGCGTTGATTTCCTAAGACCGCTACTTAAACATTTGTTAATTTTTAAGGAACATTATTAAAAGCCTTATGAAGAAAAAGTATGAAAGAGAGGTAATTCAAAATGGCAAAAATTGATTTGAGCAAGTATGGCATTTCGGGTACAACCGAAATCGTGCACAATCCCTCTTACGATATGTTGTTTGAGGAAGAAACAAAATCAAATCTCGAAGGATTTGAAAAAGGTCAGGTAAGTGAACTCGGCGCAGTTAACGTTATGACAGGCGTTTACACGGGACGTTCGCCCAAAGACAAATTTATCGTTATGGATGAAAACTCAAAGGACACCGTTTGGTGGACAAGCGACGAATATAAAAACGACAACCACCCTGCTTCAAAAGAGGCTTGGACAGCTGTTAAAAACCTCGCGCTCAAAGAGCTTTCAAACAAAAGACTCTTTGTTGTGGACGCTTTCTGCGGTACGAACAAAGACACGCGTATGGCTATAAGATTTATAGTTGAGGTTGCTTGGCAGGCTCATTTTGTTACAAATATGTTCATCAAGCCGACCGCTGAAGAACTTGAAAACTTCGAGCCCGATTTCGTTGTTTACAACGCGTCGAAAGCTAAAGTTGAAAACTACAAAGAGCTTGGCTTAAATTCCGAAACCGCGGTTATGTTCAACATCACAAGCCGTGAGCAGGTTATTGTTAACACCTGGTACGGCGGCGAAATGAAAAAAGGTATGTTCTCTATGATGAACTACTACTTACCGCTCAAAGGCATTGCGTCTATGCACTGCTCGGCAAACACCGATATGGACGGCAAAAACACAGCTATCTTCTTCGGTCTTTCGGGCACAGGCAAAACAACTCTTTCCACCGACCCGAAACGTCTCCTCATCGGCGACGACGAGCACGGCTGGGACGACAACGGCGTATTCAACTTTGAGGGCGGATGCTATGCAAAGGTTATCAACCTTGACAAAGACTCCGAGCCCGACATCTACAACGCTATCAAACGCGACGCGCTTTTGGAGAACGTTACACTTGACAAAGACGGCAAAATCGACTTTAACGACAAGAGCGTAACGGAAAATACACGTGTATCTTATCCGATTAACCATATTAAAAATATTGTACGTCCCGTATCTGCCGCTCCCGACGCAAAGAACGTAATCTTCCTGTCGGCTGACGCATTCGGCGTACTCCCCCCTGTTTCGGTTCTTACACCCGAACAGACACAGTATTACTTCCTTTCGGGCTTTACCGCTAAACTTGCGGGTACAGAGCGCGGAATTACCGAACCCACACCGACATTCTCGGCTTGCTTCGGTCAGGCATTCCTGGAGCTCCACCCCACAAAATATGCGGAGGAACTCGTTAAGAAAATGCAGAAGAGCGGTGCGAAAGCATACCTCGTTAACACCGGCTGGAACGGCACCGGCAAACGTATCTCAATCCGCGATACAAGAGGTATTATCGACGCTATTTTGAGCGGTGACATCAAAAATGCACCCACAAAGAAAATCCCGTACTTCAACTTTGAAGTTCCCACAGAGCTCACGGGCGTTGACAAAAACATTCTCGACCCCAGAGATACTTATGCTAATGCTTCCGAGTGGGAAGAAAAAGCTAAAGACCTCGCTGCAAGATTTATCAAGAATTTTGCAAAATACGAGGGCAATGCGGCAGGCAAAGCTTTGGTAAGCGCAGGTCCGCAGATGTAGTTTTAAGGTAAATTTTCGGGTTAAATCCGAACGTTTGCATTTGAAATTTACACATAAAATTTTGAAAAAAATTTTTAAAGCACTCTCTTTTAAGAGGGTGCTTTTTATATTTTCTGAATATTTTTTTCACGCTTTTCACATTGCCATTTTTATCTTAAACTTTATTTTTTCGCATAATGCACGGGAATTATCCGCATTTTGGCATATAAATTTTGCTATATCAATAAATATAATACGATATGCCAAAAATAATGTTGCAATTATTGTCGAATTATGTTATAATTTACAGAGTATTTATAATATATTGTTAAAAATTTGACAAACTATCGGACACAATTACTCCGACCGTGTTTGACAACAAATCTACCAAGAAATCTACAAGGAAAGGTGTAATGAATTTATGAACAAAATTTCTATCGTAGGAACAGGAAGCGTAGGCTCCACTATTGCTTACACACTTACAGTAATGGGCATAGCGTCAGACATTGTTATGATTGACATCAACAACGAAAAGGCGCTCGGCGAAGCTCTCGACATAAGACAGGGCACTCCGTTTTGCGGCGCTTGTTCCATCTATGCCGGCGACTACCGCGACGCGGTAAATTCCGACATTGTTATCATAACCTCCGGAATAGCAAGAAAACCCGGTCAGACAAGGCTCGAACTTGCGCAGACAAACGTTAACATCACAAAGGAAATCATTCCCGAAATCACAAACTATGCGCCCAACGCAATTTACATTATTGTCAGCAACCCTGTTGACATACTCACTTATACATTCCACAAATTCTCGAAAATTCCCGAAAACCACATCATCGGTTCGGGCACAATTCTCGATACCGCAAGACTGCGCGCGCGTCTTTCGGAATACTACAACATAAACCAGAGCAACGTTCACGCTTACGTTTTCGGCGAGCACGGCGATTCGTCGTTTATTCCGTGGTCGGTTGCAAACATATCAAACGTTCCGATTACGGAATGTCACAAACTCATCACAACTCCGGGAATTTCAAGCCCCGAGCTTGACCTTGAGGAAATTGAGCAGTACGTAAGAAAATCAGGCGGACGCGTTATCGCAAGAAAAGGCGCGACATTCTACGCGGTTTCGGTTTCGGTTTGTCACATCTGCAAATGCATTTTGAGCGGAATTGACACAACTATGACGGTTTCTACAATGATGCACGGCGAATACGGCATTGACGACGTTTGCTTGAGCACCGTAAATATGATCGGTCACAACGGCGTAAGAGGAAAAGTAAACGTTTCGCTTACCGACGAGGAAATCAAAAAACTCCGTCACAGCGCGGATACATTAAAAGAAGTAATCAACAATCTTGACATATAAGAAAGGTGGAAATTTAAAATGGAATACCGTATTGAACACGACTCTATGGGTGAAATGAAAGTTCCTGCCGACCGGCTTTGGGCGGCACAGACACAGAGAAGCCACGAAAACTTTAAAATCGGCGTGGACATTGAAACAATGCCCCGCGAAATCACACACGCATTCGGAATACTCAAAAAAGCGGCGGCAATGGCAAATGCCGAGCTTAAACCCGAAAAAATGACGGCTGAAAAGCTGGACGCTATCAAAAAAGCGTGCGACGAGGTTATTTCGGGCGAACTTAACGGACATTTTCCGCTCGTTGTTTGGCAGACAGGTTCGGGCACACAGTCCAATATGAATGCAAACGAGGTTATTGCAAACCGTGCAAATCAGCTTGCCGGCACAAAACTCTGCCACCCCAACGACGACATAAATATGAGCCAGTCGTCTAACGACACATTCCCCACCGCTATGCACATTTCGGCGGTTATCGCGATTGAGGATAAACTCCTCCCCGCGGTTGAAAAACTTATCGAAACATTCAAAAAACTCGAGGCTGAAAACGAAGGCATCGTAAAATCGGGACGTACGCATCTTCAGGACGCTACGCCTATCAAATTCAGTCAGGAAATTTCGGGCTGGAGATCGAGCCTTGAAAGAGATGCCGAACTTCTTAAAATGGCGGTTAAACCGCTCTGCGAACTTGCTCTCGGCGGAACGGCTGTAGGTACGGGACTTAACGCTCCGAAAGGATTTTCGGAATTGGTTGCAAAAAAAGTTGCCGAACTTACAGGCAAAGATTTCATCACCGCTGAAAACAAATTCCACGCTTTGACATCGAAAGACGAAATCGTTTTCGCTCACGGCGCCATCAAAGCAACAGCGTGCGATATGCTTAAAATCGCAAACGACATTCGCTGGCTTGCGTCCGGTCCGCGTGACGGTTTGGGTGAAATTCACATTCCCGAAAACGAGCCGGGTTCGTCCATAATGCCGGGTAAAGTTAACCCCACACAGTGCGAGGCTGTTACAATGGTTGCGGTTCAGGTTATGGGCAACGACGTTGCGGTTTCGGTTGCGGCATCGCAGGGTAACTTTGAGCTTAACGTATTTATGCCCGTTGCGGCTTACAATTTCCTCCAGTCCGCAAGACTTCTTGCAGAGGCGATAGTTTCGTTCAACGACAACTGCGCAGTGGGAATTACCGCAAACAAGGACAAAATGTATCACAATCTCCACAACTCGCTTATGCTTGTTACGGCGCTCAATCCGTATATCGGATACGAAAATGCCGCAAAAACGGCTAAAAAAGCCTTCAAAGACAATATTTCGCTTAAAGAAGCCTGCGTTGAGTTAGGTTTCCTCACAGCGGAAAAATTTGACGAGGTATTCCACCCCGAACAGATGGTTTAATACAAAGTATTCCCAAATATTGGAGGTAGACAAATGAAGGTAAGTTATTTTCCCGGATGCACCCTCCGAACAAAGGCGAAAAAACTTGATTTCTATGCGCGCAAATGCGCCGAAATTCTCGGTGTTGAAATGTGCGAAATCAAGGACTGGCAGTGCTGCGGCGGTGTGTTTGTAAGCGCAAAAGACGAAATTGCGTCCAAGCTTTCGTCGGTCCGCGCGCTTAAAGCCGCAAAAAAAGACGGTCAGCCTTTGGTTACGGTGTGCTCCGCTTGTCATAATGTTATAAAACAAACAAACCACGAAATGCAAACCGACAAGGATTTTGCCGCAAAAGCAAACCTCTATATGTCACAGGATAAAGACTTTGACGGCGAGGACTACAACGGCGAAACCGAGGTTCTGCACTATCTTGAATTGCTTAAAAACACCGTCGGCTTTGACAAAATCAAAGCCGCGGTGAAAAACCCGTTAACCGGCAGAAAGGTTGCGGCATACTACGGCTGTATGCTTCTGCGTCCCGGCAAGGTTATGGCGTTTGACGACGTTGAAAACCCCTCGATTATTGAGGATTTCATCCGCGCTCTCGGCGCAGAACCCGTTATTTATTCTATGAGAAACGAGTGCTGCGGAGGATATGTTGCACTTGAGGACGCACAAAGCGCGAAGAAAAAATCAAACGCAGTGTCCGACAACGCAAAGGCAAACGGCGCGGAGGTTATAGTTACCGCCTGTCCGCTTTGCAAATACAACCTTATCAAAAACGAAAGCAGTGTTCCCGTTGTATACTTTACCGAACTTTTGGCTGAAGCTCTCGGCGTGAAGGAGGATAATGATGCAGAATAAAAACTTAAAAGAACAAGTTATCCGTATGTCGGGCGTCAACCCCAGAAAGTGTATGCGATGCGGAAAATGCTCGGCAACCTGCCCGTCCTACGGCGAGATGGAATATCATCCCCATCAGTTTGTATATATGGTTGAAAACGGCGATATTGACACTCTTATGAAATCCGATTCGGTATACAAATGCCTTTCGTGTTTCGCGTGCGTAGACCGCTGTCCGAGAGGCGTTGAGCCTGCAAAGCTTGTTGAGGCGCTCCGTCTTTTAAACGTTCGTCAAAAAGGCGCAAACCATCTCACGGCGAACGATATTCCGAAGCTTTTGGACGACGATATGCCCCAGCAGGCAATTATGAGCGCGTTCAGGAAATATTCAAAATAGAAAGGAGAGAAAAACAATGCAAAGAATTGGAGTTTTTGTCTGTCACTGCGGAACGAACATCGCAGGTACGGTAGACGTAAAATCTGTTGCCGAAGCGCTTAAAACAGAACCCGGTGTTGTTTTCTCCACCGATTATCAGTATATGTGCTCGCAGGCAGGTCAGGAAATGATTATAAATGCCGTTAAAGACAACAATCTTACAGGTATTGTTGTTTGCTCCTGCTCACCGCGTATGCACGAGGCGACGTTCAGAAAAACCGCCGCAAAAGCAGGTATTAACCCTTATATGGTTGAAATTGCAAATATCCGCGAACAGTGCTCGTGGGTTCATAAAGACGTTCCCACAGGCACACAGAAAGCGATTATTCTCGCAAAAGCCGCAGTTGCAAAAGTTAACCTCAACGCACCGCTCACACCCGGCGAAAGCCCCGTTACAAAGCGCGCGCTGGTTATCGGCGGAGGTATTGCCGGTATTCAGACCGCTCTTGACATTGCGGACGCGGGATTTGAGGTTGACATTGTTGAATCGAAACCGACAATCGGTGGAAAAATGGCACAGCTTGACAAAACGTTCCCCACGCTCGACTGCGCGGCTTGTATTTTGACGCCTAAAATGGTGGACGTTGCACAGAACGAAAAAATCAGAATTTTTTCATATTCCGAAGTTACCGACGTAAAAGGCTTTGTCGGAAACTTTGAAGTTACCGTAAAACGCAAAGCGCGTTACGTTAAAGAGGACGTCTGCACAGGATGCGGAGCGTGCACAGAGAAATGTCCGCAGAAGAAAGTTCCCAACGAGTTCAACCTCGGTATGGATACAAGACGTGCTATCTACATTCCGTTTGCACAGGCAGTGCCCAAGGTTGCCACAATCGACCCCAACTACTGCACAATGCTTAAAACGGGAAAATGCGGTGTCTGCTCAAAGGTTTGCACCGCCAAAGCAATAGATTACGAAGCAAAAGACGAATTTATCACCGAACGTTACGGCGCGATTGTTGCCGCAACGGGATTTAACCCCATTTCAATGGACAAATTCGACGAGTTTGCTTATTCGCAGTCCAAAGACGTTATCACCTCTCTTGAGCTTGAGCGTCTTATGAACGCGGCAGGTCCTACGGGCGGTACGCTTTTAAGACCGTCGGACAACGAGCACCCTCACACCATTGTTTTTGTTCAGTGCGTAGGCTCAAGATGCGATTCGTGCGCGGCAAAGGGCAAGGAATACTGCTCGAAAATCTGCTGTATGTATACAGCAAAGCACGCAATGCTTATACGCGACAAATATCCCGACACCGACGTTTATGTTTTCTACATCGACGTTCGTACGCCCGGTAAGAATTTCGACGAATTTTACCGCCGTGCGGTTGAAGAATACGGTGTTCACTATATAAAAGGTATGGTCGGAAAGGTTACGCCCGAAAACGGAAAATTAAAGGTTCAGGCGAGCGACCTTCTGGACGGAAAACAGCTTCATATCGACGCGGATCTGGTTGTTCTCGCGGCGGCGATAGAGCCTGACAAATCGGCTCGTCCGCTTGCAACAATGCTCACCGCAAGTATGGATACAAACGACTTCTTCACCGAGGCGCACCCCAAACTGCGGCCCGTTGAAAGCCCCACCGCCGGCGTGTTCCTCTCGGGAGCGTGCCAGGGCCCGAAAGACATTCCCGAAACGGTATCGCAGGCAGGCGCGGCGGCATCAAAGGTTATCGGACTTTTGTGCAAAGACAAGCTTGTGGGCAACCCGTGCGTGGCACATTCGGACGAAATGATGTGCAACGGCTGTTCGACCTGTGCAAACGTTTGCCCCTACGGTGCAATAACCTATGTTGACAAGGAATTCCGTATGCCGGACAGAACCACGAAAGTGCGCAGAGTTGCGTCGGTAAACGAGGCGGTTTGCCAGGGCTGCGGTGCGTGCACGGTTGCTTGTATGTCGGGCGCTATGGACCTTAAAGGCTTTACAAGCAAACAAATTATGGCGGAGGTAGATGCAATATGCAAGTAAACGAATATAAACCGCTTATCGTTGCGTTCTGCTGTAATTGGTGTTCATATGCAGGCGCAGACCTTGCGGGCAACAACAGACTTAATTATCCCGCGGACGTAAAAATTATCCGCGTTCCCTGCTCGTGCAGAGTAAACCCGATGTTTATTCTCCGTGCGTTTCAAAGAGGCGCCGACGGTGTAATCATCTGCGGATGCCACCCCGGCGACTGCCATTACGTAACGGGAAACTATTACACGCGCAGAAGAATGGCGCTGCTGTTCAACTTCCTCGATTATATGGGAATCGAGCGCGAAAGAATGAGAGTGGAATGGGTTTCCGCCGCGGAAGGCGCGCGCTTTTCGCAGGTGATGAACGATTTCGTGGGCAAGGTAACGGCGCTGGGCGAAAACAGAAGAATCGCCGACATCCGTTGCAAGGATATGAGCGAAAGCGAGTTTATCGCGGGAGGACGGGAAAATGACTGATTTGTATAACGCTTGTTTATTCCGCGCGAAAGAGCTTTTGAAAAGCGGCGAAGTCGCGCGCGTGATCGGCTGGAGAAAGGGCGAATTTTCCTACGACGTTTCGCCCGCGTTCTTCGAAACCGAAGAGCAGCTGAAAGATTTCACGTACGATTATTTCTGCGGCGCGAATCTTTCGAAATACCTCGTGGAAATTTCTAAAAAAGAGGGCGTAACGGCGGTGTTTTTAAAGCCGTGCGATACCTATTCTTTCAACGAACTGGTAAAAGAACATCGCGTGGCGCGCGATAAAATCCGCGTGATCGCGGTGGAGTGCCGCGGCAAAGTCGATTATAAAAAAGCCGAAAAGGCGGCGGGCGAAAGCGTGCTTGCCATCAACGAAACGGACGATACGAAAACGCTGGAACTGCTTACGGAAAGCGGCGGAAAGACGGTAGAACGCCTTTCGGTGCTTCTGGATAAATGCCTTGCCTGCAAGGGCAAACAGCACGTGGCAAGCGACGAAACGATTATTCTGAAAGATCCGATCGAAACGGGCAGCGACAGATTCGCCGGCGTGGAAGCGCTGGAAAAAATGTCCGCGGCGGAACGTTACGCGTTCT
>ERZ773194.964-NODE-964-length-34323-cov-9.728814_pt1 | contig 34323 bp, 27 predicted proteins | sample MGYA00511240_ERZ773194 | MGnify/ENA primary metagenome ERZ773194 (study PRJEB29015, sample SAMEA2737774) | human gut metagenome | biome: human gut; feature: human-associated habitat; material: faeces | place: China | collected 2012 ... | reverse complement strand
TTAGCGTGTTGTCTCTCTTCTTTTTGCAGTGTTGCACTTCAAATTATAATCTGCCGACCCCCTCCGGAGCGGGCAGGCATTTTGCTTTTATTTGTCGAACATATGTTCGCGTAATAGCTTTCGTCCGTTTCTCGTGTTTCTTGTGCGGTCGAGCAGTTCCGTGCACCATTCAACGCTGCTCATGCCGGTTGCCTTGAATCTTGACAACCCGCTCCCGGTGTATGGCTTGCTCCCGATGAGCTCTTCACGGTATAATTGCAATGCTCTTTTATTCTTTGGTTGTCTGAATTTTGTCAAAGCATTGGACTCTAATCGGCATACTTTGTGATACGGCATATTCAGTTCTTCTGATACCCGCATTCTGTTGTCAGAGCCCTCGAAGTATTTGCAGCGAATAACCGCCGCTTCGTCCTCCGGAAACTCTGACATGATTTTTTCGAGATCGCGCCGACAGGCTGCTATCAGGTCATTATCTGCAATTTCATCAAACGGGCAATCAGAATCAGGGTCAGCGAACAATTCTCCGATTGTGATGTCCTCATCTTCTCCCACGAGCATATCCAAGCTTGTACAGTTATTGAGCGGGTCACGCCTGCTACTCCGTATTCCCAAAGCCGCCGCTATTGTGTTGCGTAAATGAAAACTAATGTAGGAACTGAAAGCATAGCTCTTTTGAGGGTCATATGCCTCCACGGCGGCTATAAGTGCGAAGAAAGCAAGCTGCTTTAAATCATCAAGCTCAAGCCCGGCGCGGGCAAATCGCGGGCTTTGAATGTCATAAAGTTTGTTTATTTTCCAAATCATGAGCTTTTCTGTATTTTTCCATAGCTCGGCATATAGCTCGGCATTACCGGCTTTGATTTGCAATGCCAGTTCTTCATTACTCATTGACAACCCGCTCCCATAAAAATATAATATAGGTGTTTATAGGCGGAGTTCGTTATCTTTGGCGGGCTCTGCTTTTTCTTTATTCTGCCGTATCGTTGTAGAACTTGACTCATTTACGAGGCTTTATAAAGCCGGCTTTCAATGCCCGGTTCGAATTCCTGCGGTTGCAGTACATATTTAAAACACATATATCCGAAGCGATTCTGAACGCATTCCACAAGCTTATAACCTTTCGGTGCTCGCGGCGGATTATCGGGTGAATAGTTCCGGATCGTTTCTGTCGCGTTCTCGGTCTCAGGCTGCTTGAGGTTGCGCGTTGCGAGATATCGGTGCTTCGTACCTTGCTCTTCTGTCCAGTGGTCGAAAAGGTAGTTTGCAAGCCCGGTATAATCGCGCCCGTGGTCTATGCCGTTATAGTAGTTGTGTTCCCTTAACGGCTCAATTTTGATAATATTGCCGTATCGCCATTGCGAAGCGATTACTTCGGGCGGTATGCCGTCCGAGAGCATATGAAAATGTATTCTGTTTGTGTTCTTCCCGCGCCCCATATATAGACAAATGCGGGCTTCCGGATAGGCATATTTAAGCCTGCGATTATATAAATCACGAATGTGCCGCGCTTCGTTCCAATCGTGTACTTCGTTCTCATTATCGAATGTCAAGGTGCTGTACAGAGACGAGGGAGAGAAGTTTTCGTTGATTAGCCGCTCATGGTGTCGCCGGGCAATCATCCGATTATGGCGTTCCCGCTCTTCTGCTGTTCGTGCTTCCGGCTTGTATTGAGCCTTTGCTATGTTCCTTGTGCGGTCAGAGACGGAAAAGACCTCTTGCTCACATACAGCTCCCGCGAATATACGCTTTTTAACTCTCATCGTCACCCGCTCCCTTGACATTCTGAATCAATGTTTCAACTTGTCCAAAAGCTCAAAGAAAAGAGCTCGCTTTTCATAAAACTGTCTCCTGCCGCACGGTGCGGATAAACATTCATATTTCGTGCCCTCTGCAACATTTTGCAATAACGGCGCATATAACCCGCAGTCAGGCTCGCAGGCAGCTATTACACACTGCTCAATAATTTTTGTATATTCCTCGGAGCGGGCGGTTTGCTGGGCTTTCATTCTGCGATATTGCAGGCAGAAATATTTCAATTCTAAGTAGCGTTCGGCGGAGATCCCGAGCTTTAGCAATTTGTTATTAGTAGACATTATCCGAACCTATGTAAGTTCTCGCTAATGGGTCTGATTTTCCCGTACTCGTTGCTTGACGGAGCGGGAGCGGGCTGATTAAGGCAAAACATTTCGAGCAGCATATCAAAGTTTATAAGCTGCCTCTTGCCTACGCCTACGGGGACAGCGGGGATTTTGCCGCGCTTTACCATATTGCGCAGGGCGGTTATGGTTATTGCCGTTTCCGGGTCAAGCTCCTTGAGCATTGCAACGCACTCCGGAATCGTTCTCATGCGGGGAATACTCATTATTCTGCCTCCTTTGCAAGTTCGGCTATTATGCCGATGATCTTTTCTTTTTCCTCCTGCGGCAGCTCTTTACGCAGCTTTCTACTCAATGTCGCGTCCCATATTCCGAGTTTTTCCGCGATTTGCCACAGCTTTATACCTGATTTTTTTGCGGCGTCCCTAATGTCTTGATTTTTGACTGCCATATTTTAGCCTCCTGTTGAAAATTGTTGTTGACATTTTTGCAATGAATGTGTTACAACTATATTATAGTGCAACATCGTCAACAAATCAACGGGTGAATTGCGAGATTTTTAAAACGCAACAAATTAGCGACATAAAAAGGAGAAGATATCAATGCGCAACATTCTCGGCGAAAGACTAAAAAGTGCCAGAGTAAAGGCCGGGCAGACCCAAGAGGATATAGCAAAGCTCCTACGGGTACAACGGCAAGTGATAAGCTACTTTGAAAACGGGAGCAGAACACCGAATATTGACGATCTTATAAAGCTTGCTGAAATCTTCGGCACTTCCACGGATTACCTTTTAGGGCTGACGGACGCGCAAAGCACGGATTTAGAAGTTAAATACATATGCGACTATACCGGACTGAGCGAAAAGGCGGTTTCGGAGCTTCATAACAGCAAAGAGCTTATAAACGACTGTAATGATAAGCGGGCAATAATTGTTGAATCTATGACCGAGTATGCACATTCATGCGAAGCGGCTTTTGACATTGTAAATCTGTTTATAAAAGGTCATATGTTTCAAATGGGGAGACATCTTTATAAATATAAATTAGGAATTGCTGAGGCTGTTGAGGAACATAGCGCAAATATAAAGGGGTTTGGCAGTTTAGAAGCAAGGATAAAGGCGAACGAAGAAGCCCCTCGTTATAGGAAGCGTTTGCCATTTGTTACGGTTGCCCCCGAATATTGGGAGAAGAGAGACAATAACAAAAAAGAACAGCTTGCAAAATATGAGCTTTACGAGGCGGCAGACGATTTTAAAAGTCTGCTCAAAGAGCTTGCAAGCGAAGAAGAGCGGGCACTCAAGGAAATTAGAGCCGAATACAAGAAGCTTGAAGAAGCCGAAGAAGCTGCTATGATAACTGAGAAGAACTCCGGCGAAGAAGCAAAGGGCAGTGATAGCAATGGCAACGATAACTAAACGCGGCGGCACATATAGAATAAAAGTGTCCTGCGGCTATTCCGCAGACGGTCGGCAGATAACCCGCTCCACGACATGGAAGCCCGATCCAGGCATGACGAAGCGGCAGGAAGAAAAGGAACTGAACCACCAAGCTGTTTTATTCGAAGAGCGGGTAAAGACAGGACAGTTCATCGGCAGTAATATTAAATTTGCCGATTTCGTTGAGACATGGTTCAAGGACTACGCAGAGAAGCAGCTCAGACCGAAAACACTGCTCGGTTATAAAAAAATGGCTGTGCGCACAAATGCCGCTATAGGGCACATACGCCTCGACAGACTGCAACCGCAGCACATACTTGAATTTTATAATCAGCTTGCCGAGAACGGCGTGCGGGAAGATACGAAGTATTGCTGCAAGGGCGATCTTCGCGGGCTCTTAAAGGACAACGGGCTGAAAATGAAAGAGTTTTCGGAACGGTCAGGGGTCTCGGAGCGCACGCTCAGAGCGGCCGTAAACGGTAATAATGTCGCTGAACAAACGGCAAACAAGATATGCAATGCGCTAAAAATGCGGCGGTCTGAGCTTTTCCGGGCGGCAAGTGATACGAACGTTCTCTCAAACAACACGATTCAACATTATCACCGGTTTATATCGAGCGTTCTAAGTACGGCTGTACAGTGGCAGATTATTTCTTCGAATCCGTGCAGTAGAGTAAAAGCTCCAAAGATTCAGCGAAAAGAGGCTCAATACCTCGATGAAGAACAGTCTCTTGAACTGCTTAAAGCTCTCGAAAATGAGCCTATAATGTACAAAACGCTGATAATGCTTATACTTTATACCGGAATGCGCAGGGGCGAAGCCTGCGGGCTTGAATGGTCTGATATAGACTTTGAAAACAATCTTGTAGATATAAACAAGACAAGCACATATATCCCGCATGAGGGCGTATTTGACGATGAAACAAAGAACTATTCTTCAAGCCGCCCTATAAAGATACCCGAATCAATGACGGCACAGCTTCGCGAATATCGGAAGATTCAGGCAGAACAGCGGCTGAAACTTGGTGACAAGTGGGAGGGCAGCCCGAAAATATTCACTACATGGAAAGGTAGCGCAATCTGTCCGGATACGGTGACTTCATGGTTTCATAGTTTTATCAAGCATCATGACTTGCCGCCGGTAACGGTTCACGGATTGAGGCACACAAACGCAACGCTACTAATCTACAACGGAACGAATATAAAAACCGTCTCAGATCGTCTCGGTCACGCCGATGTCAGTACAACCGGTAACATATACGCCCACGCGATAAAGACCGCTGATGAAATGGCAGCTGAAGCTCTTGAGGATATTTTCAGCAAAAAGAAAACAGCGGGAGCGGGTTAATAAAACGAAAAAAGAGCGGGCAAATGCATTCGACTGCAATCTGCCCGCTCTCTGTTTATTTGGTCTTTTTCTGGTCTTTATTTGGTCTTTATTTTGGCGTTTGGTCTTTACTTTTTGTTAAACTTCGTGAAAGGTGTCCTTGAAAAAATGGCTCTATATCAACGCTTTTCGCACTTCGTGAAAGTTCGTGAAACTCATCGTAAGCGATTCGTAATCAGCAGGTCGCCGGTTCGAGTCCGGCCAGTAGCTCCAGAAAAGGCACTTGCTTTTGCAGGTGCTTTTTCTTTTTTTATTTTGCTTGTTGTACTGTACTTTGATAAAAATAAAAACAGCCTTCATCAAAGACAAAGACTGTTTATGGAGCGGATGACGAGGCTCGAACTCGCTACCTCCACCTTGGCAAGGTGGCGCTCTACCGGATGAGCTACATCCGCAACTGCAAGAGAGATTATAGCAAAGAGACTCGCCTTTGTCAAGAAAAAATTGAAGTTTTTCGTATTTTTATTTTGAGCTTTTAAAAGATCCGGAGTTTCTGAATTTGAATTTGCTGAAAATCGCGGTAAGCCAAATTAACTAAATATCATTCTATTATATTATAGATTTTTTCACAAGCTCAAAAACTCCCCGAATTTTGCATCGATATTGTGAGACTCGGGCTGCGATTTTGTATAAGACAAAATCATATCTTCCCACATTTTCTTGTATTGTTCGTATGTTGAATCCAATAACACGATAGTCTGCGGTTCCATATTGCCGGTTTCCTCGAACACATTCATTACGCTGAATGGCAGGAAGTGTTTGTTTCCCGAAAAAGCGAGACCGGAAATCTCTTTCCAATAAACTTTTCGGGGAGAATTGCGTCCCTGTTTAAAAACGAAAAAATCGTCGTGGATTTCAATATAATCTCCTGCGCCCATTATCGTATAAATCGTTATAAAAGCAAACGGGATTATTGCGCATACCAGCGCCGTCAGCAATACTCGTATTGAATAAAACCTGATTATCACTGCGATTGCGATAAGAAGAAAAGCAAGACATATCGATAGCAGCAGCACCAAACTTTTTGGATTCCTTTTGTACTTCTTATTCATTGATATCCTTTCCCGTATAATAAACATGGTTGTTTCTGCGACGCCGTTGGCGTCACGGCATTCATTTGTTGTTCTTTTAGAATAGCTTTTCATATTTCTTCATTTCTTCAATTGAAATGTCAAGCTGGCAGTTGGGGCAGTGAAAATATGCTGTTCTAAATTCAACATCGCCCCTTAAAAATGTATCGCCGACAGAAAAATCATAATTTTTTGCTTCCAAAGAATTAGAGTTTACGGTCTTGCTTATATACCGTAATTCTAACTTCCTCCCGCATTTAGGACAGAAGTGTTTTTTCAGACGTGTATAGAAAAGACCCGCGTTACAAATATGTTTTATTGCTGTTTTCACAATCTATCTCCTCTCGCTGTGCAGGTTTTATCATAGATACGAGTCCTGCACCAAATGACTCTGAATCGACATTAGGTGATGTTTGCCGGTACATTGTATTAAAACTTTAAATAGCCTTGCCGTTTCCAAACATCTAATGTTGTCTGCGCTTCAAAAGCTAAAATGGGGTTAGTCTTATTTTTTGCTAATGATGACAAAACTTTTTTGGCTTCTGAAACATATACGCCGAATCCTAAACAGTGCGCCGCGACAAGAGCTTTGGTTTGGTCATTTCCCGTCGCTAATAATTCTAACAAAAATGATTTGTCCGGCTCATCTTCGATTTGATGAAACAATTTGCTCAGTTGCTTCATTGCGGCATTATGCCGCTTAACACCTTCTTTTGTAGTGTAATCATTTGAATCTGCACATAAATTTGCACAATATAAAAGATACAATTCTTTATAATCCGTCATCATTTTTTTACTCCAAATGTTTTTGCATATACCTAATTTTAAATATTCATTATGAAAGAGTGCTGTTATCCCAAAGTGCTGTGTACCCTATAAATATTATATAGAACAAAACGCCGATACATATTGTGAAAAAACACAGTATACCGTGCCATGGCTGCTTTTTAACTTTTATACTTAACAAAATCATAAATAAAACTATCAAAGACAAAGCGAACACCGACACTGCATCAAATGCTATCCTGTTTTCCCAAAGCCCCGGAATGGATGGTGCCGTAGCAAATATCAGCACCGATATGACAGGGAGCAATATCATAATTTTAGTAGATGTTTTTGTTTTCTTGATTTTTTCAAAAAGTTCGGCAATTTTTTCCTTGAGCAAAAGTCAATCATCCTTTTTGTGATTTGTTATGTTCGGCTTTTTTGCGAAAACTGATAACCAAATATATTGCAAGTACCGCCAGCCACAACATTGAAATCAGAATTCCTATTTTAACTATGTAATCAAGAAGCGGCATTTGATATATCACTTTGCCGTCGTCTTTTACTATTCTGCTTCTGCCAAAGTTTTTTTGCATTTTGTAGGTGCTGCCGTTCAATGAAAAAGAGTCCTTGTTACTTTTGAGTTCATTGAACAGCGAGGTATCCGTATCTTTATAGCTGTTGATAACATTTCCGCTTAGATCCGTGATATAAACGGTCTCGGCAGTTGATATCAAAATTTCATCATTTTTAATAGTGAAAGCATAGGCTCTTGACGTGTGCGCGTCAACGGAATATAGCAAAGAACCTTCTTTATATACATTGATTTTGCCGTACTCGCCCAAATATAAATTCTCGTTTGAGTCCAGCGCAAACCCCTCATATGAAGTGACTACCGTACCGGAACCTATCAATGATATTGAGATAAGCATAACAAAGAAAATTATAAATAATGAAACTATCGAAAAAAGTGATAAACGCTTCATCTTTTTTCACCATCCAATCCTGCTTTGCTGTTTTATTTCCCATCCCTGCCGATAAGATTGCGCTCGGCGTTGACGATGAAGTCCTGGATGTTCGTCACAACGCCCGTGATGCTCAGGCTTCCTCTGTCCTTGAGCTTGTTGACGGCGAACTCCGACACATCGACAACATAGAAATATACGGGTCTGACAATGCCGTCCACCACCTGATATGACGGGGTCATGTTGCCCGTCGCTATCGTGTGCAACTGAGTGGCGAGGGCTATTACCGTCGTCGCCTCGCTCGTGTGCTTGCGCATGGCGTCCTGCGCGTCGTATACATTCGGTATCACATCGGGCAGAGGACCGTCGTCGCGGATGGAGCCCGCGAGCACATAGGGGATATTGTTCCTGACGAGCGCCTGCATGATGCCCGTTCGGACGTTGTTCTGCTCGACATAGTTCTTTATTCCGCCCGCTTTGCGGACAAGATTTATCGTGTGCAGGTGATGGTAGTGCCCGTTGGGGACATTGTGCTTTGTGTATATGTCCTGCCCGAGCCCGGTGTGGAACAGATCGCCCTCGAGGTCGTGTGTCGCGAGGGCGTTGCCCGCAAAGAGCGCGTCGCAGTAGCCGTTGTTGATGAGCGACTCCATGGCGGCGCGGGAGTCATGGTCGAACACGCAGGCGGGACCCAGCACCCAGACTATCTTGCCGTGGTCTCGGTCGTGGCGCAGAATATCATAGAGGCGGTCGTAGTCGCGGGAATACGAAGTCTCGCGGCTCTGTCCCATCCTGAACGCGAACGCCTGATCGACGCTGTTCTCCGGGGCGGAGAAACCGTCCGCGTGGACAAAGATGCCGTCCCTGCCGTCGTCCGTGCGGTTGACGACTACTTCATCGCCCTTTTTTATATTCCTCATCTCGACGGCGTAGGGCATGCCGTCTTTTATCACGACGGAGCAGTCCATGCGGCTGCCAGTGAGCATCTTCCACTCGCCGTTTATCTTGAAATATTCGGGATATATCGTAGTCGCGTAAAAATTCTCCGGGATGTAGCCGTCCCCGGCTTTTTCGGTCGTCACATCGGGGAATGATATAAACGGCTCGCGGTCGAATTTCGGGGGAGTATATTTTTCCGGCTTGAACATAGTATCACCTGTTTTTATTTTTGTTTAGTATATAATATCATGCGCGGGGGTATAAATCAATCGCGGGATTGACACAAAGCGTCACGGACTATATAATCCATATGTAGGAAATTATATATCGGAGGGTCAATATGCGCAGTATTATATTCAGATGGGCATGCTCTTTGCTGCGGCTGCGGTGAACTCGTGCTCAAAAACGCAACCGCCCCCAACACGGTCGTTTTCTATGAGATAAGCGTCAAATAACCCCAACGGAGGAATTGATATGAAATTCTGTGATATGCCATATGAGAGAATAGATGTCAGGGCGGCGACCGAAGCGCTCGATGCGGCGGCGGAACGCCTCAGCGCGGCAAAGACTCTCGGAGAGGCGGAGGAAGCCTTTTCGGAGCGTGAAAAAATAATCTCCCATGTTCAGACGATGAGCACGATAGCCTATATCCGCCACACTGTCAACACCCTCGACGGGTTCTATGAGAAAGAGAACGACTTCAACGACGAAAACGCCCCGCTTATTGAGCAGAGCGAGCAGAAGTTTACCGAGGCGATGCTCGGAAGCCCGCTTCGCGCGCAGCTTGAAGAGAAATACGGCAAGCTGATGTTCGTCAATGCGGAGCTTTCGCGCAGGTGCTTCTCGCCCGAGATAATCCCCGATTTACAGGAGGAGAACAAGCTTTCGAGCGAATATCAGAAGCTGATAGCCTCGGCGCAGATAGATTTCAACGGCGAAAAGCTGAGTCTCTCTCAGCTCGGCGCATATAAAGAGAATGCCAAACGCGATGTTCGCCGCGCGGCATACGAGGCGGAGAGCGGGTTCTATATGGCTCATTGCGACGAGCTCGACAGGATTTTTGACAGCCTTGTAAAATGCCGTACCCGCATTGCAAAAAAACTCGGCTTCAACACCTTCACCGAGCTTGCATATTGCCGCCAGACGCGCAACTGCTATGACGCAAAGGATGTTTCGGCTTTCCGCTCGCGCATCGTGCGCGATATAGTGCCGGTCGTCTGCCGCCTCAAGGAGATGCAGAAAAAGCGCATCGGCATAGACGACATGAAAATATACGACGACCCGTTCGCCTTTAAAGAGGGCAACCCGAAGCCCGACGGTTCGTCCGAGGATATCCTCGCCGCGGGAAAGAAAATGTATGAGCAGATGAGCCCCGAGACGGGGGAGTTCATAAACTTTATGTATGACAACGCCCTCATGGATGTCCTGAGCGCAAAGGGCAAGGCTGCGGGCGGCTACTGCACGGAGATACTCGAATACAAGTCGCCGTTCATCTTCTCGAATTTCAACGGCACTTCGGGCGATGTCGATGTGCTCACGCACGAGGCGGGTCACGCGTTCGCCTATTACAGCATCAGAGACAAGATGGAGCTTTGCGATCAGATAAGCCCGACTATGGAGTCGTGCGAAGTCCATTCGATGTCCATGGAGTTCTTTGCGTGGCCATGGCACGAGCTGTTTTACGGCTCGGATGCCGTGCGCTCGCGATTTGTCCATCTTGAAAGCGCGCTGGTCTTTTTGCCCTACGGCACGATGGTTGACGAGTTCCAGCACATTGTCTATGACTCGCCGGAGCTGACTCCCGCAGAGAGAAACGAAAAGTGGCTCGCACTCGAGCGAAAGTACCGCCCGTATATGGACTTCGGCGATGTCGATTTCTATTCAAACGGACGCGGCTGGCAGAGACAGCTGCACATCTATCTCTATCCGTTCTATTATATCGACTACTGCCTCGCGCAGACTGCGGCGCTCGAATTCTGGTCGCTGAGCCAAAAAGATTATAAAGACGCGTGGCAGAGATATCTGCGTTTTGTATCCTTCGGCGGGAAGAAGAGCTTCAAGGAGCTCTGCGCCGCCGCTGGCATAGACGATCCGTTCGGCGAGCACGCATTGAACGGCGTCGCACGGACGGCAAACGCATGGCTCGATTCAAACGGTTGAAAGAGACCGCGAAATGTGATAAAATATACAGGTAATTTTTGTATATTCTGATGTGAGGAGTATAAGATGTTTAAGTACAGAATGTCCGTCATCGTCCCCGTCTATAATTGCGAGGACTATCTCGCTTCGTGCCTTGACAGCCTTCTGAGGCAGACCATAAGCAAGGACGAACTCGAAGTTCTGCTGATAGACGATGGCTCAAAGGACGGCAGTCTCGGCATATGCAAGGAATATGCCGAAAAACATGATATTTTCAAGGTGTTCTCGCTCGAAAACGGCGGCGTTTCGGCAACGAGAAATTTCGGTATCGAGCACTCGCAGGGTCAGTATATAACCTATCTCGACTCCGACGATACACTCACCGACAATACGCTCAAGACGGTCGCCGATTTCTTCGACAGGCATTTTGACGAGATCGATCTTGTGACCTACAAGATAGTTCCGTATTACGGCGAGCAGAAGTTCGCCCTGCACTACAGATACAAGCTCCTCAAAAAGACGGGCGTCTATGACCTCGAGGATCCCGAATATTGCTATATAACGCAGACGACGATGAACATCTGCGTCAAGAATCTCGGCGAGGGGAAGAATGTTCTTTTCGATACCTCGCTCGCATTCCATGAGGATCAGAAATACTGCTTCGATGTTCTCAGTGACAAACTCAAAATCGGCTTCTGCAGCCGCCCGGAGTATCTCTATCTGCGCCGCCCCGGCAGCACAACGGGTAAAAAAGGCTACGCCTATTATATCTTTGAAAACACCATGGCTATGTGGGAGGAGATGTTCGGCAGATACGAGGGCCATGTGCCGTCTTATCTCCAGTCGCTCTATATCAATGATATAAACTGGAAGAGCACGCAGGATATCCTGCTGCCCTACAGCTATCCGAAAGATGAGTTCGACAGAGCAGTCGGCAGGATAAATGCCCTGCTTGACAGAGTCGACGACAGCGTCATTCTCAACCACCCGTATATGGACCTTTATCACAAGCATTTTCTGCTCAGGATAAAGGGCTGCGACAAGATGAGTGTCGCAGCGGACAAAAAGAATCTGCGCGTGCTCTATGACGGCGAGGAGGTTTACAGTGCCGACAAGGTGCCGATAGTCGTCAACTCGTTCAAAGTGTTCGGCGAAACTCTGCACGTGGACGCATTTTTGAAGTGCGTCATATTTGACTATGTCGAAAAGCCGCGCGTGTTTATAATAAAAGACGGCGCGCGCGAGGAGATTGAACTGACTCACTCGAACTACGAATATTACCGCGCGGGGATAAAGACCGCCACATTCTGGCGCCTGCGCTTTGATATCGATGTCACAAAGACAAAGAAATTCGAGCTCGAGGTCGAGACCTGCGGCTATACTTACAAGCTCTCTTATTATTTCGGTCCCCATGTTCCGCTGACTCAGGACAAGGGGCAGAAAATATTCTTCAGAGACAACAGGCGCTATAAAGAGAAAAACGGAGTGTTTACTATTTCTTCGTCTCCGGCTCTCAACAATGCGTTTTATAAACTGCTCGTGGCGTTTTACAATATGCTCTACTTCGGCTTCAAGAACCCGAGGATAGTGTATAACCGCCTGCTTGCGCTGACTTTTAAAGGCAGCGGCCCCATATGGCTCTATCTTGACCGTTACGGCGTGTTTGACAACGCATACGATCAGTTCAAGCACGATTTCTCCAAAAAAGACGGCGTTAAGCGCTATTATATCCTCAACGACTGCGACCGCGACAAGCTCGATGAGCGCTTCACTCCCGAGGAGAAAAAGAACGTTGTGATGTTCCATTCGAAGCTTCACAAGCAGCTGTATTTCAACTGCGACAAGATAATCACATCATTCTCGAATCTCTCGAATGTCTCGCCTTTCGGGGCGGGTCCGACCCGCTGGTATGCCGACCTTGTAAAATTCGAGCTGGTCTATCTCCAGCACGGCATACTCCACGCGTCACTCAGAAGCCTCTATGACAAGGAACACTGCTCGATAGACAGAGTCGTCGTGTCGAGCGGCTTCGAGATAGAGAACTTCCAGAAGAACTACGGCTTTGCGGAGCGCGAGCTGATAAAGAGCTGCATGCCGCGATATGACAGCATGGAGCCCAGCGGAAAAAAGAAAAATAGAATTGTGTTCTCGCCATCGTGGCGCAGCAACCTTATCGGTGCGCTTGTCAACAACGAGCGCGAAGTGCTGCCCGAGGTGTTCATGGAGTCCGATTTCTTCAAGCAGGTCTCGGCGTTCCTCAATTCCGAGAGACTGCACGACATGCTCGAGAAAAACGATCTCTATCTCGATTTCAAGAACCATCCGATATTCAAATGCTACAACCATCTGTTTGATATAAAGAACGACAGGGTCTGCACGGACAATTTCGATACGAATATAGACGAGTACAGACTGATGATAACGGACTATTCTTCGATAGTTTTTGACTCCGTCTATCTCAACTGCCCCGTGCTCTATTTCGTGCCGGACTATGAGCTGTTTTTGGCGGGCGTGTCTCATAACTACAGGCAGCTCGACCTGCCGCTTGAAAACGGCTTCGGACCGTTCTCGCAGGATGCCGACACCCTGCTCGACCATCTCGAAGAATATATAAACAACGGCTTTGCCCCGCAGGAGCCCTATGCCTCACGCATGAAGGATTTCTTCCTCTACAGAGACGACCACTGCTGCGACAGGCTCTATGACGCAATGATAAACGACTGAAAACGGAGAAAAACATGACAGGGATTCTGCTCATTGACAAGCCCGAGGGCATGACATCGTTCGTTGCGGCGGCGCGTGTCCGCCGGATGACGGGCGTCAAAAAGACCGGGCACACCGGGACGCTCGACCCCATGGCGACAGGCGTTCTGCCCGTTCTGCTCGGCGGAGCGACCCGCTTTTGCGAGCTGCTCCCGTCGCACGACAAGGCGTATATCGCATCTTTAAGGCTCGGCACTGTTACCGACACGCTCGATATCACCGGCGAAGTGCTCGAAACGCGGAAAGTAAACGCCACGCGCGCGGATTTTGAATCCGCATTGCAGAGCTTTTCGGGCACGATAGAGCAGGTGCCGCCGATGTATTCCGCCATCTCGCAAAACGGCGTGAGATTATATAAGCTCGCGCGGCAGGGGATAGAAGTCGAGCGCGAGAGCAGGACTGTTAATATTTCTTCAATATCACTTGTTGGCTGCGACGAAAAAAACGGCGAATACACAATATCCGTCGAGTGCTCGGCGGGCACCTATATCCGCTCGCTCGTCGCCGACATCGGCGAAAAGCTCGGCTGCGGAGCCGTTATGACTGTGCTGCGCCGCACAAAGGCAAACGGGTTCCCGATAGACGGATGCATAACCCTCGATGAGCTTGCGGAACTCGCGCACAGCGGCAAAATCGAAGAAAAAATTATCCCGATCGAGCAGGCTCTCGACTCTTACAGATTCGTGACCGTCACCGAGCCGCAGGCGCGGAGATTCAAAAACGGCGGCGAGCTGAGCCTTGAGCGGCTCTATCTCAAAGCCCCGCAGGAAAACGAGCTTGTGCGCGTCATAGCACCGGGAAACGAATTTCTCGGCATGGGCGAAATATCTGACGGCGAGATAAAAGTAAAGAGACTGCTGATAAAATAAAGCTGAAGTTAATGCCGGTGCTGTATACACAACCGCGTTGAAAGTATTCTCCGCCGATTAAAAGCAAAATAATATAAAAATATCGCCGCCGGAAATATAAGTCCCGGCGGCGATTTTTTTACAGTGTTATATTTGGCGGTCAGTTGTTATTTGGCAACATTGTATTTCAGCTGAGCGGTTATTGCTATGGCGATTGCCACGACAAAGCATACACCGAGAGCGATGAAGCCCCAAGCCGCGTGCGTGATATAATTTATTGCACCGGCGGCGAGCAGTCCGCTGCCGACAAAGAACATGACCAATGCGTAGAGCTTTGCGTAAGCACCTGCGTTTTCTTCGCTGACATTTTTGCGCTGATAGCTGTGAATGAGCGATATCCTGCCGCCACAAAGGAGCAGAGCGCAGACATAGAATACCGCCGCAAGGGCGCAGAGCAGAATGAGTTCGAAAATATCCATAACTGTTACCTCCCTGTTGGTTTTCATGCTTATTATATCACCACGCCCGGAAAAGTCAACAGCCTGCAAAAACAGCCGCTCGGAGTATCTCTCCGGGCGGCTGATTCGATTAAAAATCCGGGTGGGGTTCGCCGTGGCGGTACTTGTCCATAATGTCTTTGAACACATCGCCGTTTGACGGGGGAGTCCAGGTTATCGCGTTCGCTCCCGCTTCGACGGTGGCGATTATGCTCTCCTCCGTCGGACCGCCTGTCGCGATTATCGGGATATCCGGGAAACGCTCCCTGATGCTGCGCACGACCTGCGGCGTTCTGCCGGCTGCGGATATGTTCAGGATGCTGACGCCCGCGTCGATGCGTCCCTGAATGTCCTCGTCCTCGCTGAGCACGGTGACAACTATCGGCACGTCTATAGTTCTGTGCAGCTCTTTTATCGTCTCGTTTCTCGTCGGTGCGTTGACGACAACACCTATCGCGCCCTGAAACTCGGCGTGCAGGGCGAGGTTGACGACTCTGTGACCCTGCGTCAGTCCTCCGCCGACTCCGACAAAGACCGGCACGTCCGCCGCCACCATGACAGCCTGGGTTATCACGGGCTGAGGGGTGAACGGATAGACTGCGATGACCGCGTCCGCGTTAGTGTTTCTGATGATGCTCGCGTCGGTTGAAAAAAGCACCGACTTGATCCGTCTGCCGAGTATTTTGATTCCGCTGCAGCGATAAATCGGCTCGGGAACTTTGAGCATGAAGTCTCTGAGACTTCCCTTGATCTCCGGTATGTTCTGCTCCGGCATAACATCAATTCCTTTCTCTTTCATCCGGCGCCGCAAAGAAAAATCTTGCATTGCGCAAAAAGCGGCATATAATATATAATATATGTGCGGGAATCGCAGATTTTTCTGAACGCGCCGTTTATGTTAATTGAATTTCTATTATTTGTAATTATAACATAAGTATAACATATTTCTAAACTTCGGTCAATTACAGAGAAGAATCAAGCGAGAAAAGGGGTATTTGCATGAGCTTTGAAAAAATAGATATCTGCGATATAAAAGACAGTTTTACGCGCCTTATCAGGGACGATTGGGCGCTGCTGACCGCCGGCAAAGCGGGTGATTATAATACCATGACCGTCAGCTGGGGCATGATAGGCGAGCTGTGGGGCAAGGATGTTGTCGCGGTCTTCGTGCGCCCGCAGAGATACACATATGAATTCATGGAGAAGTACGGCGATTTTACGCTTTCGTTTTTTAGCGGCGAATATAAAAAGGCGCTCTCCTTCTGCGGCGCGAAGAGCGGGCGCGACTATGACAAGGCTAAAGAGTGCAACTTGAGTGCGGTAGAGCTTGGCGGGAGCGTGGTGTTTGAAGAGGCGAATTTAATTATAGCCTGCAAAAAGATAGCTTTCGCGAATATGGATCCGTCAAAGTTTTTGGCGCCCGAGATAGAGAAAAACTACCATAACGGCGACTATCACCGCATTTATATCGGCGAGATAACAGAGGTGTGCAAAAAAGTTTAAGATTTTTTAAAAAAGTTTGAAAAAAGCCCTTGACTTTTGTCGTGGGATGTTGTATTATAGTCGAGCACTTGAGAGAGCGGTCATACAAAAATCGCTCCGAAGTCGGTGCCTATAACGATGAGGGTCCACCCGTTCCCATTCCGAACACGGTAGTTAAGCTCACTCGTGCTGACAATACTCGGAGGGCAGCCTCCCGGGAAGATAAGTCGACGCCGACACAAATTACCGCCCACTAATACTGGGCGGTAGTAACATTCCTCCTTAGCTCAGTCGGTAGAGCATGCGGCTGTTAACCGCAGGGTCGTTGGTTCGAGTCCAACAGGGGGAGCCATCTCAGAAGCCTTGAGCCTCAACGGGTTCAGGGCTTTTCCCTTTTCTAAAATAGCTCGAAATTCCCATGTGTCTAACGTTTTGTCTAACACGCCTGAGCTAAAGTTTCGCGAATAATTTCAGAGGTCATCTTTTTCCTCGACAAATCAAGGTGTCCATATATATTACAAGTCATCTTTATATCGGCGTGACCCATCCAATCTTGGACGTCCTTGAGCGAACAACCTTTGGCGAGAAGAAGGCTCGCACAACTATGTCTTAGATCGTGGAATCTTATATGCGGGAGATTATATTTTCTCAATAGGTCTCCGAATTTGTGCGATATATATGACGGGTCATACATTGCGCCATTCGCCCATTTGAAGATATAATCATTCTCCACATAGGTGTCTCCAAAGAACTCTCTGTTCTTCTGTTCCTCTTCTTTGAGCTGAAGCAGTAGCTCTCTAATTTCGGGAAACAGCGGAAACGACCGATAACTTGATTTGTTTTTGGTTTTGTCTTTTTCAACAACCTTGGTTGACATAGAGACCGTGTGACGTATAAGGATAGTATTTGTGTCAAAATCAATGCTTTGCCACTGTAGACCCAAAACCTCACTGCGCCGCAGTCCATACATGACTGTAGTTTGGATGAGCGGATGCAAAGGCTCGTCCTTTATGGTCTCAAGCAGAGTGTTAATTTCACTGGCGTTATACCACTCATACTCCCGTCTCTCAAGTTTTGGGAGCCTCACGAGTTCACAGGGATTAGACCTTATGAGCTTATGCCGCATAGCCTCCTTAAAGGCAAGCTGAAGAACATTCTTGTGCAGACGAAGGGTTTTAGGTGATAGACCGCCATTCCCATCTTTTCTGCCGTGGGTCGCCTTATAGTCAAAATATTGCTGTATATTGTCAAGGTTGGCATCCACTAATTTTATTTTGTGTTCCTCAAAATACGGTTGAACATGAGAATCGACTATAACCTTATAACCGTCCCACGTTACAGTGTCTATGAAGGGTTTCGTCTCCGTGAGCCACTGGTCTAAGTAGTCCGAGATAAGTATATTGGGTTCATAAATCAGCTGAGCACTTTCATACTCGCTAATTATTGACCGCATAGCCGCCTCAGCTTTACGCAGATTATTCTTTACTTCATAACCTGTGTAAACCCACTTCTGCTTACGCTTTCCGGTGTTGTCTACGAAATTCAGAACGGCATAATATTTGCCGCGTTTTGCTTGCAAGCTTCCTGTCAATTAAATAATCTCCTTTCTGTAGTCCGCTTGCTGTTGTACGGTCATTTTAGCACAACAGCGCAAAATGTCAACTACCGGCAGAAAGAAAATTTTCAATACTCTTTTTAGTAATTAAGTAGCTTGTACCTATACGAACAGAGGGAATAGTGCCGTTATGTACAAGGTCATACGCAGCCTTTCTTCCTATTCGCAACATTGTCTGCATCTCTTTAACAGTTACCACATCAGGATAATTGTCAAACAATCAAATCATTCCATTCCTATATTTTTTATCAGTGCCCTGCGGAAACTGTCTACTCCTCATCAGTGGAGCGACTTTCTATCCGCAGGGTCTTTTAGTTCCCGCCGCGAGTTCACGGCTTCGTAAACCCTACGACTCGTCTACCGCTTATGGTGCGGCGCATCCTCGTAGAATGTAATCAATAACTGCATAACCGCCATTATTGCAGTTTGCAAAAATATGTAAATTTTCCATTTAAACTCCTGCACCCATAGTTAATGGCGAGATGGACAGTCTATCTCGCCATTTTTAAGTCCCTACTTACGGCAAGAGATTTCCGCTTTTTTTAAGTCCCAACTTACGGTATGGGATAACCGCTTTTTTAAGTCCTGCTTTTACGGCGCAGGATCTCCGCTTAGACGTGGGTGACAGAAGTATCGTTATATCACGCCGAGGCTCGCGAGCAGCTGGATAATTGCCACAATAGCAATACCACCAGTGAGAGCAAAGACGTTTAAAAAGTTGTAGATCAATGCAATCAGCATAATATCTCTCCTTTACAGGTCGGCGTAGTCGGGCTCAGTGCTCGGGAAGAACGCTATACCCGGCACGAACTTAATAACATCCGACGGCTCCGGCACACACATCTCTCCCGTTACCGGGTGTCGGTAAGGCTTCGGCTTACGCCTGACCTTCTGAAATGTACCAAAACCATATATTGACAGCTTATCTCCGTCATTAACGACCTTGGAGATAGCGTTGCACACTGCATTAATGCAGAACTCTGAATCACCGAGGGTGAGAGAGTTATCTTTCGCCACAAGTCTTATAAGTTCCTTGCGATTCAAATTATCTTCCTTTCTTTCCTCAAAAGGCGACAAGCTTCGTCGCCGACTCAATGTTATAACCATCTTTATCGAGACACACATAAATACAGCCCTGCTGCTGAGAGTTAACCAACGCGCCGTCACCATATCTCATTTTCTGTGTCTCACACGCCGCACCCTGCTCATACATAGTGGTGTTTCCGATTTTATATGAACCGAGTCTGTGCGTATGCGCCATTACAAGGCAGTTGAAATCATACCCCTCATTGCGGAACCACAGCACAGCTTTCTCCGCCGTCTTCATAGGTGAACTGCTAAAAGCCTTCGGGTGAACAAACATTACATGACCTATCTGTGAAAACCACTCGCCAGTATAAACGACTTCGATATCATCGAATGTCTCACGAAGCGGCTCAAACCACGTCTTAATATGATTGCGACGGTCGTAATGATAGAAGCCATCAACGAAGATGTAGTCCAGTGCCGTCTCAGGCATAAGCTCCTGAAGGTCTGAATCGAGGTGGTTGGCGAGATATGCTCCGAGGCGAAGCTCATGGTTGCCGTAGTTTGCGATGACCTTCTTCGGTTTTATGTAGTCAATAAGGTCTATAATGTACTGCCGACCCTCAACCAGTTCCTCGATACACGGTATGCGATACGACTTCGAGAATTTGGATATCGACTGACAATCAAATATATCTCCGTTGAGCTGTAGGATGTCTACACGCCCGACATACTTTGAAAATGTCTCTATAGGCTTTGCGAACGGGAAGTGCAGGTCTGATATAGACAGAACCCTCGTCGCCACGCCGCGCTCAGCTATCTCACGTTCATAGTTGCGACCGCGATTGAAAGCGGCAAATTCTTTTCGATAAGCACTCTCGCCGAGCGTCTGACCGCTTTCTGTATTGAGCAACTCGGCTATCTGGTCGCAAGTGAGACCATAAATTTTCTTGTTGTCGAAGAGCCGAACGAAGTAGTCAACATAGGACTCTCCGCTCTGCTTCTTAGCGAAGTCTTCCATCAGCGGCTCACCTCCACGGTTCGTGGCGAAGCTTCTTTAGGTAGCGCATCACCTTAAAGCCCTCGGTGCAGTAGTATGTTTTCTTTCGACTGGGAGCGTAGCGGTTCGTTACCGTTATATGCGTTCCCGGAAACTTCTTTCTAATCTTAAAAGCTTCCTCCTGCGAGATTTTAACTATATAAACCATTCCTTTTTATCAATTTGGAGCGAGTTTTCTTACCCCTCTCCTATTGTAACCGCACGGGACACCCCTAAAATTTGTCGCATAATACGGCTATTTTAAGGGGTCGTTTATCCCGGTTGGGTCGGATTTTAGCCTATTTTTGTAAATTTTTGCGTGATTTGTTGTCAATTTACGTGAAATATTTATATCGAGTGTATCTCTTTCCATATAGCTCAACATCACCCTCGTCGTCTTCTGCGAGCAGTCCGATAGGTTCTGCACCCGCTTCGAGAACCTCATAGAACGAGGTGTTGGGGTAGCCAAAGAGTATGTTAAATATCTTACGCTGAATCTGAGAATAACGAGGTTCTTCTATCTGGCGCAAGAGGTAGACCATATCGCTCTTGGTGAACGACATATTGCCCACATACTCTACGCACTCCTGCCTGATATCGCAACACTGCATCTGTTTGACGGAAGATTCTATGTCCGAAGCATATACACTCTTTATCTCATTTGTCATGTCTGTTACGGCATTGATGACGCGGGTGACTTTCTCGTACTGTCTACGATGAACATCTATGCCATTACCCACAAGAGCGGAGAAGGGGAGGTACTCCTGTTTCTTTCCTATCTCTTCTCTCTGAGCCCTGTACGAATTAATACAAGTCTGCACATGATCCATGGTCGTCAAATGCTTCTTGTAATTCTTTCGCTTGCGGTCATAGTAACCTTTGCCGATATCCTTCGCCTTGAAGAAGTTAGGTTTAATGGCTCTTCCGTCGTCGCCCTCAATCTTATATTTATCACGCAGTCGGCGAAGCTCCTTAGCATTATTGATATTGAACTCTTTCTTTGCTTTGTCGATTTCAATGCCGCTCATAATATTCAAGATACATACATCTTTATATATTTCCTCAATATCACTATAACTGCCACCACGATTAAGGACATCCCATATGCGGGTATTGAGCTCCTGACTGAGGTTGATGATATCGCCTATAAGATTGTTGCTCGTTTTAACATCAAGGTCAACCTGCTCGTCGTGAGTATATCTGCGTTTTTTCTTAACGGACGAGACATCCGGAACTGCTATCAAAAACTTACCTTCGTTCTTAAGCGCGGCGTTAATAAGGTGAAGATTATCCGTAACAAGCGAGGTGTCTGAATCAAACCTTTGCACCCTCGGTTTCCCGATATTTATTAGGGGAGTAGACTATCTCTTGACGTCGCTACAACGTCCACGGCACTTCCAAAATGCGGATTTTCACCGCATAAGTACAGAGTTCATAGGCGTATCAATAGACTTAGCCCGTATCTCTTAGTCGTTACACCTTCAGTGATATTTCTACCACTGCTTGGCACGGTATTGTCTTGTGGAGAAGATTTTTATATTAAGCCACTTTAAATGTATACCCCAAATAAGGGATGTTGGTTTTTATTGATTTACTTATATGGGTTTCCAAACTTCTTTCAATAAATCTCCTTATTTTTATTCTCCATTTAGATGTTTACCGTTAGCAGTCGGTGGCTTATTCCGACCACACCCCAGATTTCTGGGTTCACCGTGTTTTTCACCACGCGTTGCCGCGTGGGGCGACCCTCATCGATCGCAACCCGATAATTCGTTTAAGACATTTTCACCAATACTGTTTATACAGACTATCTCGTTCGTCAGATTAAAGTAGCGGTCGATCTCGCTACACTCCACATTCGTCGGAACCCACACATTGCTCATTGAGATATGGGGACTGCGCGAACCTACAAGCCTCTGCCCGTACTCGAACCTCTTCGTATGTATGTTGCCAACACCCAGCACCGACACGCCGTCGAACTTGCCGATGCTCGCCTGTAACATCTCAACTGGATTGCCAAACAAGGTTTCGTAATTGCCCTCGACAAGCACATGACCGAGCCTAAGATTTTTTGTAAAAGACTTAAGAATATCTATCTTGAAGTCATGATAAAGCTTCGTCTGCGCAAATCTGTCATTGAGACCGAGAAGCTTATATACAACATCATTCTTCGACTCAGCAGGGGAGATGTCAAATTCGTCTTCTATCGGATATTTGATATGGTAGCGCAGAACTGCGGGGTCTGTTCTGATAGCTGTCATATAGTCAAATGTCTCCTTGAGGAACGCCGCCGTCTCAGCCTTGTCCATCTGCAAGCTGTTGAGAAGCTGATAGTGCGTCTGCACCATGCGCCCGTCAAAAAAGTGAGTCGGCTTATCATACTTAACAACGCCAAAAGTATTGTCGATGTGCTTCATCCAATCGTTTATCGTCCCGAACTTCAGATACTTGATGCTGCTCGGCGTGGTTACTATCTTTATATCTTCCACACGCTTCGCTTTAGTGTAGCCTTTTAGCTGGCTCACCTCTGTTATGCCGTGGTCGGCAAACCACTGTTGCAAGTTTGTATTGAAGCAACAGCATTTAAAGAAGAGATTGCGGAGTAGTATCATGCCCTTATCGCTGTATTTGCCCATAGCTGATATATCTATAAGCCCCTGTCCGTCCCAGATAGAGTTGGTTATCTGCTCGTCTTTTTCTTCGGCGATTAGGTGGTCGCCATCTTCGCTGACGGACATAACCCTATCGAAGAATTTGCTCTCGTAGTCGTCTATCACGAGAATGTTCTCAGGGTTTATTTCCAGTATATCAATAATAGAGCTTGACGGCAGAGAGATATATGACTCAAGCGCAGCAAGGTCTACCTCTTCACCCTCGGCGACTTTCAGTCCACACATCTCCCACTTGTGCATACGAGCATACAGCTTCTCGTCAATAAAGAGACACTTGCCAACGCGAGAACTGCCGCTTGACCTCTTCCACCTGACATACCTTACTCCATTACACACAAAGCCGTCATTATACAGTGTCCTGCGCAGCTCCGCTGTGCTCTTCAGCGTCTTAGGTGTTTTGATAAGCGTGTATACGCCACCTTCAAAACCGAAGTATTTACCGAGCACCTCGTCAGATACCGGATATTCCACAGGCTGTCCAAGTATTATTCCCACCAGCTCGCCGTCTTTTATAGCCACGCAGTCATTGAAGTTAAGGTCTGAGTCTTTATATCCAAAGCGAATATACCTATTTCTGCCGGCTTTATTAAACTCCGCCACCGAGTATTTAAAGGTTACATTTATTACACGCGAGGTATACTCTTTCTTTCTTCCGTAAAAGCTGAAGTTAGTGCGGCGGTACACTTTCTCATAAACCTCGCGCAGTTTTATCTGATCTAAACTGTAATCGAGTGTGTTGGCGTATCGTCTATAATTGACCTTGCCGTCTTTATCCACCAACGAATAACCTGTGTCGGGGTACAGCTCATTTGTTATGTATATATCCTTAGCATCGATACCCGGTATATATATTGTATTACCTATAGTTAATTCTCCTCATCCATATCCGTATTTATGGCTTGATTTCCATAGTCTATGTAAGCGACCTCACCCCAACTGCCGTGGCAGGGGTAGTCGTTGTCGTCGTTGCCGCAGCGGTTAATCCACGGGCAACCCTCACAAAACCCTCTATTCAACTTCTTTCTCTAATCCTTTCTGTAAAATGCCGTTCACACCTCTTTCCTAAAATATCAGCCATACTCATTTTCGTTCGAGTTTTGCTGTCTACATACTATAAACTTTGGTTTAAAGTGTCCCGGTAGGGTAGTTACACCCCACATTTAATATCTTGTCTTTACTGGTTCTTTCACGCGCATACCATAGGTGCGCCGATAAACCCCTTTTCTACAAGCTTCTTATGAAAGAATTGTTTGCCCTGCGGCGTAAAGAGCACCCTTACCGATACGATATCCGACTTAGTGTACCAATCTTTTGTCTCGAATAAGCCCTCGTTGCTCTTCTTTGCGTAAGGACGAAGCTGTTTGGCTGGAGTGCGGTACAGGTACTTTTCATCTATCAGAAAGTTAACAAACTTACGCTCAGAGATACCAAGTTCTTTGGCGGTGTCTCGAAGCCCTGTACATTTATTAGGGCTAACAAACGTGTCGTAGAAGTCCGCCTTCGGCTGAGCGACATCGAGCTTTGATTCCAACACGTTCGTTTTATCGCGCAGTTTAAGAAGCTCTTCTGCAAACGCAAACATAACATTGGGGTCTTTCTGGCATTTAGCGAGAAGCTCATCGGTCATGTAACCGCCTGTTTTACGAATAGTGGGAAGTATATCGTGTGTAACCCAACGCTTGAAAGCTTTGGCTTCGGGCTTGCGACTGCGAAGAATGATTGAATACAGCCCAGCTTCGCTTATACAATTCGTTTTTTGCTTTCTACCGTGGGGGTCGATAATATCTACCCCCGATTTTTCGTCATCATCCAAGGTGCGCAGAGCATCTTTCAAGTTGCTTACCGCGAGAACTCGAAGAATATCGTTGGCTACAAACCACGGTTCGCCGTCAATAGTTATGGTGCGGACTTCTCCAAATTCCTCATTGTTAAATACTGTCAGTTCATTCATTTCATTTTCTCCTTTGTTTATAATTAAAATGTCACGAATAATATGCAATATTCGGGACAAAGGGGAGTCGCATTTGCGTACCCCCTATACCGTTGTATAGCTATTGCTCATTTTTGAGCGATAGTACCATATCGGCAGTTGAGGGAGGGCGAACGATTTGAACACCCTTACCGGCGGTTACCATCTTCGTGAGGTTGCGAAAATGGTCTGTATCTTTATACTCAAGGTGGGCATATTCCCATTTTTGGAACCCGCTCATTTTTGAGCAGGTTCAACTTAACCTCACTTCTCTGCCCTGTACTTCGCTAACGCCGCCGTCGCCTTGCGTTTCTGTTCTTCGGAAATGCTTCGAGCGGCGTTCTTTCTTATAGTAACTGCGGAAGGGATAGCCTTTAGAATCATCCCGCACACAGTGCCGTCGTCGTAAACCGTCTGTTCTATAGGTGTCCAACCCTTACGCAGCGCGGCATTGAAGTCTTTCGGAACGGTGCTGTCCATTACCCAGCCGTCGCCACTTCTATATATGTGCGTCTCTCGCTCACTCACAGATATCTTACTCGTAATCGTCTTCGTCTTTATCGCCATTCTGAACCCTCTCCATCCAATCTTTTAAAAGTGTCCTCATTCTTCTGCTCGGCACATACAGCCATATCTCTTCTCCACGCCTTATAGCCGATCTCCATATCCACTGTAACATAGTTGAAAGGGCGTACATATCTTGGTCTACCTCTACACCAAATTTCTCATACACACGCCTCTCCGCGACATTCATAAACAGGTTGACGGCGTAGGCGAGATACCTCTTGTTGATATATGAGTTAGTAGCCCTCTCGTTGAAGACGACATAACCCTTGGTGTAACCTCTGCCTTTCACCTTGTTGCAAGCGCTCTTATAGGTTCCCCACATACGCTCGTCCGCCTTGCACCCGCGCCATATATTGTTGTAGCAGTTGAATATATGGTCTTTTACTGTCTTAAGTTCGCCGTCCTCACCAGCCTTGCGCCTTTGATACCAGTTCATAGACAGCGCATGGGGTGGGTCGCCTATACGGTTGAGCTTTGGCGACTCTATTATATGTATAAGATCTTTGATGTGTTTAGTGTATTCCGGCACATAATCAACGCTGTCCGAGAAGCGATAAACTCCGTCCCTTAGCGACACACCTATATAGGTATAGGGGATTTTATTGGCTTTCATAAAATAGCAAAGGCTTTGCCCGCCGAACAGATAGGTCAGTATAAACACCTCATCAAACGAGGTAAGCAACTCAGGCGACAGCGCCCAATAATAAAGCTTCTCCTTTGACCCATTGTTGAGGCTTATAATGCTATGAGAACGAAGCATCTTCATTTCTTCGGAGAACTTACCCTCGTCATACCATTTACCCGTTGGCAAATATACGCCATTGTCATTCGTCAAAAAGCCTGTAGCCTTGAGCATTTTTACATCAATAGGCTTCAACTGGCTTTCAACAAGAACCTCTAAGCTCTCATCTATAATAAGGGTATACCCGAGTTCCTTTATCTTAGCCAAGGTCTCTCTGGAGTAGCTCTTGAAAGCCACATGAGTAGTGGTAATATTGCACCCCTTTTCAACAAGAGCAGCCGTATGCTCCGTTTTTCTAAAATGGTATTCACCCAGCTTGTTGCTCGGTTCAACGAAGCGCAGCTCCGGACACCCCTCTTTAATACGATTGCTCTCCGCCAGATACGGCGTTACATAAATAAATTTCTTCTCCTTGTGTTCGTTCATATAGGTAATGGCAGCTTCGGTTTTACCAGCACCCATAATCGCATCGCATACTTTGACGCTAATAATGTTTTCCTCCCTATTTTTTGATTTTAAAACTTCAAATGTCTTAAAGATTTCTACACCCTTTGTATATCAAGGCATCTGAGCACCCCCTTGTCATAAAAACAATATATGTTATGTGAAGGTCACAAGTCCACTAACGTGTCCTTGCTCGTCACATAATTCCGTCTACGGAGTAGGCGGGAGGCTACGCTATACCACCTCGGGAGAAGTTCTCTTCGCAAGCTTCGCTAACTTCTCTTCGGAGATACCGCTGACGCCTCCCTCAAACATCTCCGTAGGCGGGTGGAAGGCTTCGCCTTATTTCTAAAGGAAGACTGCATCCTCGGTTCGCTCCATCTTGAGGCGAACTCAGCAAGCCTTTAACTGCGCTGCGCTCCGTTTCCGTTCGCCTTATTAGTGTCGCTCACCTCGGATTTGCCTTGAAACGGCTTACGCCGTAGCCTATACCACTATGTTATGTATATACCTTACACCCGAGGTTGGCTGATTTACCAAAATCTGAAGGTTAAATTTATGAATAAATTATTAACAGAAGTAGAGGGTAGAAGCTTAGCGCATAGCGATAAACATAAATAAAAAAACGCGCCCTTCGGCGCGTAAGACGATCGTATATATATATAGAACTTGTAGAAGCTTTCCTCGAAGATGTCAGCCTGTACATACCAACCCTGATGGGTCTATAGGCTTATACCACGAACGAAAGACCGCTCGTAAGGTAGACTTTAGGGATTTTAGCCTGTACCACATCTTTATCTCGGATGCTCGTAGGGGTAACTTTGTGCGTAGAGCGGGCTTTTACCAGTTTTTTTAAAATTTTAAAAAGCACCAATCTACCTGACCCGTAGAAGATACCCTCTACTATGGGCGGGATTTGTGTAGTTCTGAGGGTCTATTTTGACGACGTGTGAGTGGGGTTGATTAACTAAGCGGTTTTTCACGATTATTTTTCTGCTATAGGTTTAAAATAGCCCCCCTTACGGGGAATAATCTATAAAGGCGTAATCTTAGAAAAGAGTTAATTGAAAGTGTTGAACCACATGATGTTCGTCTTGTGTTTTTAGCTTTGCATCATATCATCAAAAACAGAGGTCACTTTTTATTTGATAATGATGATTTAGGTAAAAACGGAAATTTTGATTTCACAGCAATATTTACTGAACTAAACGAATATATTAAATCAAATTCAAACTATGAATCAGAGGGTTTTAGCTGTAATGATTTAAAACCTGTTGAAGATATTATTAAAAATAGTTCTTTAACGTCAAGCAAGAAGAAGGAAGCTCTTATTAAAGAATTTGCCTTAAATAAAAAAGTAGATGTTTTTGAAGTAGCAATAGTAACACTTTTATCAGGAGCCACAGCTAAAGCTAAAGACCTATTTAATACAGACAAATACGATGATACCGAAGGTAAAAGCATATGTTTTAAGAGTGGATATGATGATAAGGCTACAACCTATGAAAGCGTTTTTGGTGAGAACTTTGAACTCATTGAAAAGTTAAAAGCTATATATGATTGGGCAATTCTCGCTGATATTTTAAATGGAAAAGAATACATTTCTTACGCTAAAGTTGACACATATGAAAAGCATAAAAGAGATTTAAAGCTTTTGAAAGAATATGTTAAAGCTTATGTACCGGAAAAGTATAGTCATATCTTTAATGAAAACAGTGATAAGGTTTCAAACTATCTTTCATACTCTGGCTATTCATCAAAAAATCCTGTTATGAAAAAGTGTGATCAGGAAACATTTTGTGACTTTTTAAGAAAACAACTTCCAAAAGAGCTATTAGATGAAAAGTATGCACAGATGTATAAAGAGATAGAAACATCTTCATTTATGCCCAAAGCTGTAACAAAGGATAATTCTGTTATTCCTATGCAGCTTAATAGGGCAGAGCTTGAAGCAATTTTAAGTAATGCAAAGAATTATTTGCCATTTTTAGCTGACAGGGACTCAAGTGGAAAAACTGTCAGCGAAAAAATAATAGACATATTTAAATACAGAATTCCTTATTATGTTGGTCCGCTTAACAAGCATAGTGAAAAAAGCTGGCTTGTGAGAACAGGTGAGAAAATCTATCCATGGAATTTTGAAAATGTTGTTGATGCAGATAATAGTGCTGAGAAGTTTATTAATAATTTAACAAGCAAATGTACTTATTTACCTAAAGAAGATGTTATTCCAAAGAACTCGCTTCTTTATAGTGCATTTACCGTTCTTAACGAAATCAACAATATAAAAATTGACGGTGAAGAGATTTCTGTTGAGTTAAAGCAAGGGATCTATAAAGACCTGTTTGAAAAAAGCAATAAAGTAAAAGTGTTTGATTTAAAAAAATATCTTGCATCAAATGGTTATATGAACATTGAAATAACAGGAATTGACACAACTATTAAAGGCAGTCTTAAACCATTTATAGATCTTCAGAATATTGACCTTTCGTATAGTGATAAAGAAGAAATAATCAAATCTGTCACGATTTTTGGTGATGACAAAAAACTTCTTAAAAACAGGCTTAAAAGATTATATGGAGATAGATTAACAGCGGATGATATTAAAAAAATATCAAAACTTAAGTACACAGGCTGGAGCCGTTTATCTGAAAAGCTTTTAACAGGCATTGAAGCAGTTTTGCCATCAACAGGTGAATATACAAATATCATTCATGCTTTATGGGAAACAAATGACAACTTAATGCAACTTCTCAGTTCCAATTATGACTTCAGGAAAAAGATTGATGAAGAGAATGGTGATAGCACTTTTACTTCTTTGAGGGAAGAAATTGACAATCTTTATGTTTCTCCAAAGATTAAGCGCCCTATTTATCAGGCAATGCAAATTGTTGAAGAAATAGTTAAAATTCAAGGTCATGATCCGAAGAAGATATTTATTGAAGTCGCAAGGGATGAAAGCGAAAAAAAGAGAACTGTCTCAAGAAAGCAAAAATTAATAGAACTTTATAAATATTGCAAAAAGGACGAGCAGAAACTTTACGAACAGCTTTGTAATACAGATGAAAATGATTTCAGAAGAGATGCCCTTTACCTTTATTACACACAGTTAGGTAAGTGTATGTACACAGGAAAACCTATTGAATTAAGCGAAATTTACAACAATAATATTTATGATATTGACCATATTTTTCCACGGTCAAAAATCAAAGATGATAGTCTTAATAACAGAGTACTTGTTTTAAAAGCAGAAAATGCAAAAAAGGGCAATATTTATCCTATAAATAGCTCTATTAGAAACAATATGCTTCCTTTCTGGAAAACACTTTTTGACAAAGGCTTAATTTCAAAAGAGAAGTTTGAAAGACTTGTTAGAAATCAACCGCTTACAGATGAAGAACTTTCATCATTTGTATCAAGACAACTTGTTGAAACCCGCCAGTCTACTAAGGCAGTAGCGCAGCTTCTTAAAAAGCGTTATCATGATACAGCCGTTGAATATATCAAGGCAAGCCTTGTATCTGACTTCAGACAGGAAAATGACTTTGTCAAATCTCGTGATGTTAATGATTTTCATCATGCTAAAGATGCTTATCTAAATATTGTAGTTGGTAATGTTTATACTGTCAGATCTCATCTTGCGCACTTCATTGACAATGTTCAAAGCGGTAAATGGAGCGTTAACAAAATGTTTGATTACACAACAAACGGTGCGTGGATTGTAGAAAATAATAAATCTATAAACATTGTTAAGTCAAATATGGCAAAGAACAATATTCGCTTTACGAGGTATGCATTTAAGCAAACCGGTGGTTTGTTTGACCAAAATCCGCTAAAAAAAGGTTTGGGACAGGTGCCTCGTAAAAAGGATATGGACATTGATAAATATGGTGGATACAATAAACCTTCATCAGCATATTTTGCTTTTGTTGAATACAAAAACAGTAAAGGAGAAATTGTTCGTTCTTTTGAACCTGTTGATTTATATGCTGAAAAGGAATATATAAGGAATCCACAGGAGTTCATAAAACGCAAGCTCGGAGTTGATTATGTTAAAATTATCATTCCTTGCGTTAAATACAATGCTCTTATCAGTATTAATGGTTTCAGAATGCACATAAGTAGTAAGAGTAGCGGAGGAGCAAATTTGATCTGTAAACCTGCTGTTCAACTTGTTGTTAGTCAAGAACAAGAAAAATATATTAAGAAAATTTCAAGCTATCTTGCTAAATGTGCAGAGCTGAGAAAAGAAAAAGAAATAACGTCCTTTGATGGAATAACAGAAAAAGATAACGCGGATTTATATGAAGCCCTTAAGCACAAGACTAATCATACGATCTACAACGTTAAATTTTCAAAATTGGCAAATATATTGATTGACAAGCAATGTGAATTTGAGGGCTTATCACTCTATGAACAATGTTATATACTTATGCAAATAATCAACATTCTCCACGCAAATGTTATGAGTGGTGATTTATCGGCAATAGGTGAGGCTAAAAAGAGTGGGGTAACTACAATCAGCAATAAAATGCAGCCAAGTTACAAGACCGTAAAACTTATTAACCAGTCAATCTCCGGGCTTTTTGAGCAGGAAATAGATCTTTTAAAATAAGGAGATAGTTATTATGGGATGGAGGACGGTAGTAGTTTCAAAGCCATCTAAACTTGATCTGAGGCTTGGCTATATGGTTGTCCGTGATGTTGAATCAAATGTACAAGTGCATATAAGCGAAATTTCAGTTTTAATTATCGAAAACACTGCGTCCTCCATTATTACTGCTCTTCTTTGTGAACTGACTAAACAAAAGATAAAAGTAATATTTTGTGATGAAAAGCAAAATCCTTCCTCCGAACTTGTCTCATATTATGGCTGTCACGATTGTTCTTTAAAATTTAAAAATAAAGTTTGCTTTATTTCTAACTTCTTTGACTTAAGTTTTTCAATACCGACACTTAAAAAACTATATGAAGATTTATCTTCTTATTCTAATAATTTCCTTCAAGACTATGTTGTGACACTAAAAAAAGATATATTAGATTTTCTCGAAAAGCTCTCAACAGAATACGATTTTGATTTTTCGTTTGATGACGATACTGATTTAGTTGATATTCTTAAAGCTCATAATTTTAAACCAAATGTTGATAGCGATGATTTGTTGACGGGACTGCTTGACTTTATAGTTTTAACTAATAAATATTGTTCCTTTGAAGCCTATGTCCTTTTAAACTTTCATTGCTATTTTGATGAAGAAGAAATTGAAAAAATCTATGATGCTTTGAAATATCAAGGCATTGAAATTCTTATTATTGAAAGTCAAAACAGCTTTCACTCACTTCCGCAAGAAAATCTTTATATTTTGGATAAAGATATGTGCGAAATTGTTGAAGAAAGATGATTTTTAGCTTATAATATAACCACTTTATGATGTTACCCTGTGAATTGTAGTGTCGCAGCTTATTCTCATTTGAGGTTTGAGAGTAGTGTAATTTCATAAGGTAGTAAAACATGGCGGAAGTCGTGTACAATGTCATAGAGTTTGAGAGTAGTGTAATTTCATAAGGTAGTAAAACGATACCGCCTCACACGCAATATCACAACCCGTTTGAGAGTAGTGTAATTTCATAAGGTAGTAAAACTCAAAGACAGGTTAAGAAACAACGCGCTTGTTTGAGAGTAGTGTAATTTCATAAGGTAGTAAAACTCTATCTCGTAAGCATAATACTTGACATTGTTTGAGAGTAGTGTAATTTCATAAGGTAGTAAAACCGGCTCGAAGAGCTGACCGCATCACCGTGGTTTGAGAGTAGTGTAATTTCATAAGGTAGTAAAACTATAACGGCTCTGATGTCGGCTTAAAAGGCGTTTGAGAGTAGTGTAATTTCATACCATTTTGCGAATCTATGAGTTATTGTGCATCTAAATAAAGAAACAATCTGGAAACAACTAAAAGAATTGTACGGTGCAACATGAAAGAAAAGCTTGCCTTCTTCTATGCCCACTATAAAATTTTAGATTTAAGTTTGCAGAGACAGGGATTGAACCTGTGTTTCTGAGTACAGCTACTCAGCGAGTTTCCTTTACTCCACTCTGCAATATAATTAAAACAACAGCAAGCAAACCGTCTAACAATTGTCTAACACCATTATTATTTAGCGATTTTTCGCACCACGCGAACTGTTTATTAATTGCGTTATATAGGTAAAATCACGGTTCTACACTGCATTGAATCGAATGACACTGTTTGATATTCGCGTCACAACCACTGTTAACTGGCTCGGAGCACCGCGCTGCCTGCGGCAGATGAAGCGGTGCTATGAGCAGGAAGAAACAACGAGCATTGCGAAGCGCTCCAAGCGAGCAAGGCGACTATGTTTCTGACCGAAAGGGTCGTTGGTTCGAGTCCAACAGGGGGAGCCAGGAAAAAGCACTTGCATTTGCAAGTGCTTTTTCAATTAAGCGCACCTTCGGTGCATGAAAAATGAAGTCGCTTCGCTAATGAAGTGCGGTCAAACCGCATAAAAAACAAGAGGTGCGTTTACTTCATGCGAGTATAGCGAGCACTTTATTACAACGAAGTTGTCGCTTCATGTTTGCGGAGCAAACACTTCATTTATTAAAAAATCATTGTACTAAGTGAATTTTATTTAACTAACAGAGCAGTAAGACTAGAATCTTTCTGCTCTGTTCTACTTTACCTACCGACTCAAATACCGAGTCTGCCGCACTAACAGCAGACCCAATTAATCTCCACTTTACATAATTTTTGCGTTTGACTCAGCGCGAAAAAGGGCAGATATACGGAATTTTGCCGATGATATTGACATAAAGCCGAATGATTGGTAGAATATTATCAAACCGGATAGCAATGGCTAACCGGTTGACTTTAAGATTTATAGTTAGCTAATGCTAATCGAGAAAAAGTACTGTGACGCCGAAACGGCGTTTGCTTTTTGTGTTGCAGTTAGCAAAAGCTAATTGAATGGAGGAGAAACATGAACAGAAAAATATCGGCTGTTGCCGCAGTTGTTTTGATGCTTGCGGTAATTATATGCGCGGCTCTGCCGGCTTTTGCGGCTTTGGCTCCGACTCAGGACGGCGTGTATGAAGTCAGCGTTAAGATGTACCACGCTCAGAAGGACAAGACCTCTATGGGCGACAAATACCTTGTTCATACCGCACTGCTGACCGTGAAAAACGGCAGCAAGACTTTGACTATAGCAACGCCCGAGAGCGTCTCGGGTATGCAGTTCTGGTACTACAAAAACGGCGGAGTTGAGGGCGACACGGTCGAAGTCAAGCCCGCAGGGAGCGTTAAGATAGCGGGCACGACATATCAGTCCGCGTTTGAGTTTCCGATGGTCGGAAACGGCGAGTTCGTCGGCGTGAAGTTCGCCGCACCCGTTATGCCGATGTCGCCCTCCGCGAGAATACATATCGACTATGCAAGCGCTAAAAAAGTTGCGGATATCGGCTCCGCCGCTGTTACTGCTCCGAATGCAGTGACTCCCGCGAAGCCGACTGAAAGCGCAAAAGGCGAAGCTTCGGTTGATACAACGGCTTCTGCACCTGCCGAAACCGATTCTGCCGGCGAGACGGTAACAGGGGAGAGCATCTCGGAAAATGAGGCTTCAACTGTCTCTGAATCTGTTGCCGAATCCGTTTCTGAGACGACTTCAAATAACAGCGGAAGCAAAAAGACTGCGGCGATAATCGGATCTGTCTTTGCGGCGGTCGTTATAGTTGTGCTCATAGTTGCAACGGTGATAAAGAGAAAAGCAATAAAGGAGTAACCGGAATGAACAAATGCTTCAAAAAATTTCAGGTCAAGGATTTCGTTTTCCTTGCAATTCTTTCGGCG
>ERZ773194.961-NODE-961-length-34402-cov-6.202696_pt1 | contig 34402 bp, 33 predicted proteins | sample MGYA00511240_ERZ773194 | MGnify/ENA primary metagenome ERZ773194 (study PRJEB29015, sample SAMEA2737774) | human gut metagenome | biome: human gut; feature: human-associated habitat; material: faeces | place: China | collected 2012 ... | reverse complement strand
AATATGTTTTTAAGGCAATGTTGTCTTATCGAGGAGTGGCTTTAGCCGTCTTTTTCTTTTTACCTTTTTCCGATATTTATGCCGACAATACCGCCGATTGCGCCGAAAATGAACGCCAAAACGAGCGATAGCGCAAAACGCAGACCGAAATCCGCACCGGTGTATACAAGCTCGCCGATGACCGTTAAAAGCGCGCGGTAGATGACCGCGCAAATTCCGCCGTGCAAATATCCGCGCGACTGTGCGTTTTTTGCCGAAAGCACACCGCATACAAAGGCGCATATTGCGTTTACAACCCCCACTGCGGTTTTTGAAAAGTCCTCGTTAAACGGCGTATATGTAACAATCAGCGCAAGAATAAACAGCACAACAAGCGCCAGAAGATACGAAAATCCCACCGCGAAAAGTACGGTTTTAAGGCGCGCTCCGCCGTTTCCCTCCGCAGATGCAAATTCAATTTTTTTCAAAAAAATCACCCCGAATAACCTTTATATTACAAGCTTATTCGGGGTTTTGCATTTTAATTACAAATTTTTACGCTTCGTAAGGTTTGATAACCTCTTTAACCGCCCATTTTTCGATTTTGATGTGGGACACGTCCGCGCCCATACCCGACTCGATGATGAGCTTGTCGTCTTTTATCGCGGTGATTTTGCCGTGAATACCGCCGATTGTAAGAATTTTGTCGCCAACGGTGAGCTGGGAAAGCATCTCTTTAACAAGCTTGTCCTTTTTTCTCTGCGGTCTTATCATAATAAAATATAATACCACAAGCATAATAACGGGCAGAGCGAATGCGGAAATAAGGCTTCCGCCTGTTGCCGCCGCGCCGTTTGCCGCTGTTGCGGCCGGTTCTGCAAATACTGTTTCAAATAACATTTATAGCACCTCGTTTTTTTATTGGTAGTAAATATTATACAGTATATTTTTATTTTTTGCAATAGTTTTGACAAAATTATCCGTAATTTTTAGGTTTTATGCAAAGGGGCGCATTTGCAATCCCGATTTTAATTTTTAAATTATCTTGTCATATCAAAAACATAAAATTTGTTATTTTACTGTTTCGCTCCGCTTATGGCACTTTTACGCTAAAAGCGGTGCCTGCGGAGCAAAAGAAAAAATAACGATAACCTATTTTTGATATGAAAAGACAATTCAAACCTTACAAACTGCAAAAGAGGGGTAACAGGGGAACCGTCCCCTCGCCCCTATTTCCCTTTTCCACAAAAAAATCGTACATTTTTGTGACTATCATACAAACATTTTAATATGGCTTGATAAAAAATTATCAATTCTTGATATATCAAATTAAATATGTTATTATATTATTCGTGATATGATTAAATTAAAAAAATAACATAAATCTTCAATTTTTAATGAAAGGACTAACAAAATGAAAATTGCAGTATGTATAAAACAGGTGCCCGACACAAACAAAGTCGAAGTTGACCCCGTGACGGGCGTGCTGAAGCGAAACGGCGTCGATTCAAAAATGAACCCGTACGACCTGTACGCACTCGAAACCGCGCTCCGCTTAAAAGAACAGTACGGCGGTGAGGTGCGCGTTATCACAATGGGCCCTCCGCAGGCGGAGGCGGTGATATACGAGGCATTTTCAATGGGCGTTGACGACGGGTATCTCATAACCGACCGTGCTTTTGCCGGTGCAGACGTTCTCGCGACAAGCCGTGCAATTTCGCAGGGTCTCAAAAAAAGCGGTGAATTTGACATAATCATCTGCGGAAAGCAGAGCACAGACGGCGACACCGCGCAGGTCGGACCCGAAATTTCGGAATATTTATCCCTTTCGTCGGTGACGAACGTTACCGAAATTATATCTGCCGACGCGAAAAGCATAACTGTGAAACGGACCCTTCCCCTCGCGGTCGAAACAGTGAAACTCGCCTTCCCGTGCCTCATCAGCGTGGAAAAAGACATCTACATTCCGCGTCTGCCGTCGTATCTCAAAAAACAGGCGACCAAAGACAGGAAAATCACATTTTTTACGCTCGGTGATTTTGATGACACCGACCCTATGCACTACGGTTTGAACGGCTCGCCGACACAGGTTCAGCGCATTTTTCCGCCCGAAGTGAACGACAAGCGCGAAATGTGGCAGGGCGAAAGCGGTGAAATTGTAAGCAAATTCGCCGGCAAACTCAAAGAGCTGAAGTTCATATAAGGAGAGAAAAAAATGGCAAAAATTGTTTTTCATAAAGATAAAATCACTGACGTTGAGGCTTTTGTAAGGCTGTGTCCGTTCGGCGCGCTCAAAGTTGAGGCGAGCGGAGAAATTTCTGCCGACGCGGGCTGTAAAATGTGCAAAATCTGCGTTAAAAAAGGCCTTGGCGGTGCGGCGCTTGTTGAGGAAGAACCCGTCGAAATTGTAGACAAAAGCAAGTGGAACGGAATTGCGGTTTACGTTGACCACGAGGACGGAAACATTCACCCCGTGACGTTTGAGCTCATCGGCAAGGCGCGCGAACTTGCGTCTAAAATCGGACACGAGGTTTACTGCGTGTTTATGGGAAGCGGAATAACAAATTCCGCCGACGAACTTTTGCATTACGGCGCGGACAAGGTTTTTGTTTACGACGACGAAAAGCTTAAAAATTACATATCCGAAACGTACACCGCGGTGTTTGAAGATTTTATAAACAAGGTTAAGCCGTCGGTGATTTTGGTCGGCGCAACCACCGTCGGACGCGAGCTTGCACCGCGTGTGGCGGCGAGGTTTAAAACAGGCCTTACCGCTGACTGCACCATTTTGGACATAAACGGCGAAACCGACCTTATCCAAATCCGCCCGGCGTTCGGCGGAAACATTATGGCGCAGATTGTGACGCCGAACAACCGTCCCCAGCTTGCGACGGTGCGCTACAAGGTGATGAATTCACCCGAGCGGTCGGACGAAATTCACGGCGAGAAAATCATCTGCAAAATTGACGGCAAAAAGCTTGAAACCGCGACAGAGGTTCTTGAAATTTCGCCCAAAGAAAAGGTTAAAACCATTGAGAGCGCCGACGTTATAGTGGCGGTTGGCAGAGGCGTGAAGTCGAAAGACGACATCAAAATTTTTGAAAAGCTTGCAAATCTTCTCGACGGCGAAATTGCCTGTACCAGACCGCTTATCGAGGCAGGCTGGCTGGACGCAAAACATCAAATCGGTCTCAGCGGAAGAACGGTTCGTCCGCGCCTTATCATTGCGTGCGGAATTTCGGGCGCGGTGCAGTTTACCGCCGGAATGAACAATTCCGAATACATTTTCGCGATTAACAAAGACGAAAAAGCGCCCATTTTCAAGACTGCGCACTACGGCATCACGGGCGACATTTACGAGATTGTGCCGGCGCTTATAAAACGCATTGAGGAGGGCAGATAAAGTGGCAAAGTTTGACGAAAAAAATTATCTTGACATAGAAAAAATTATCCGCGACGGCGAGAGAGTGTTATACAAAGAGAACATCAACGAGGAATATTCGCACGACGAGCTCGGCAACGCTCACATCGCGCCCGACATCGTTGTTAAAGCGCTCACAACCGAGGAGGTTTCGAGCATCGCGCGCTATGCGTACGAAAATGAAATTCCGCTCACCGTGCGCGGAAGCGGAACGGGACTTGTCGGCGCGTGCGTGCCTGTTTGCGGAGGCATTGTGCTGGACGTTTCGCAGATGGACAAAATTTTGGAGCTTGACGAGGAAAACCTCACAATCACGGTTGAACCGGGCGTTCTTTTAATGGAGCTTGCGCAGTTTGTCACCGAGCACGACCTGTTTTATCCGCCCGACCCGGGCGAGAAAACCGCGACAATCGGCGGAAACATCAGCACAAACGCGGGCGGTATGCGCGCGGTAAAATACGGCGTGACACGCGACTACGTACGTCATCTTGAGGTTGTTCTGCCCGACGGACGGATTGTGAATTTCGGCGGAAAAATCGTGAAAAACAGTTCGGGTTACGCACTCAAAGACCTTATGGTCGGCAGTGAGGGCACGCTCGGAATTATCACAAAAGCGACGCTCAAACTTCTTCCTCTGCCGAAAAAAACGGTGAGTCTGCTCATTCCGTTTAAAAACATTTCACAGGCAATCGGCACCGTGCCGAAGATTATCAAGGCGAAATGTATCCCCACCGCAGTGGAATTTATGCAAAAAGAGGTTATTGAAGACGCGGAAAGCTATCTCGGCAGTAAGTTCCCCGACTCCACCTCCGACGCGTATCTTTTGCTGAAATTCGACGGAAACAGCAAGGAGGAAATTGAAAATTACTACGGCGATACCGCGAAAATCTGCCTTGAAAGCGGCGCAATCGACATATTTATATCCGACACCGACGAGCGCGACGAAACGATTTGGAAAGCGCGCGGAGCGTTTTTGGAGGCAATCAAAAATTCTACTACCGATATGGACGAGGTGGACGTGGTTGTTCCGCGAAGTTCGGTCAACGAAATGGTGGAATTTTCGCACGCACTGCAAAAACAGGTCGGCGCGAGAATTAAATGTTTCGGTCACGCGGGCGACGGCAATTTGCACATTTACGTTTTAAAAGACGATTTGGGCGAACGCGAATGGGTGGAAAAACTCAATTCCGCAATGAACGAGATGTATAAAAAAGCGAAAGAGTTAAACGGCGAGGTGTCGGGCGAGCACGGCATAGGCTTTGCAAAAAAAGCGTATCTTGCGCGTTCGCTTGACAGTGCAAACATTGAGCTTATGCGCGGAATTAAAAAGGTTTTCGACCCGAAAAATATTTTAAATCCGAATAAACTGTTTTAGAAAACAAATTTTACCTCATAACAAAAACCCCTGCATTTCTAATGATTTGCAGGGGTTTTTGTTTCAAAATTATTATTTCGCCGACATCGCTCTGCCGAACATTGTAATTGCCTCAATGCGCGTAACCGTGTTCTGCGGTTTAACCGAGCCGTCGTCATAGCCTTTTATAATGCCTTTTTCAACCGCTTTTGCAATGTACGGCGCGGACCATTCAATTTTATCGGCGTCGGTAAATGCCGAAACATCCGCGTTTTCGTCAACCTCAATGCCGAACGCGCCGAGCAGAACCTTCACAAGCTCCTCACGCGTAATCGCGCCTTTCGGTTTAAACGTACCGTCCTCATAACCTTTCAAAATGCCTTTTTCAAAGCCTGCAAAAACGTACGCCGCCGCCCAGTCGGAAATCTCATCTTTATCGGCAAACGTAAGCTCGAAACTGTCGCTCAATGCGATATTCGCCGCCGAAACCGCAATTTTCACCGCTTCTTCACGAGTGAGCGCCGTGTCGGGGTTGAGCATAACCTCGCCGTTTTCGTTTGTGCCTGCGCCCGAAATGATTTTCTTTTCAAACAAATCGTTTGCAAATGCGTATCCCCAGTGGTTTTTGTCAACATCGGCAAAATTGTGCAAAATCTCCTCGGTCTTTCCGTCGTCGGTCTTTGTGTCTGTGTTTTCGTCGGTTTTTACGTCGGTGTTCGTGTCATTTTTGCTGTCACCGCCCGATGCTGTGCCCGTACTTCCGCCTTTGGACGGTCTTGACGAACCGCCCGAAGTTGAACCGCCGTTGTTTCCGTTGTTGTCCGAATTATCGGAGTTATCCGACTCGTCTGAACTGTCCGAGCCGTCCGACGCAACCGTAACTGTCAAATCGTCCGCGGCAAGACATCTGTTGTTCTGCGGATCGACCTCAACCGCACTTCTGATGTACGAATCTTCGAGATGAATTGTTGCCGAACCGCTTTTTACAGCCTCAAATTCAATCCAGATAAGTCTGCCGTAACCGTCCGCGTCCGCCTCAACGAACGGGTCCTGTGCTCCGGCAACCGACGTGTAGTTTATTTTCTGATTTTCCATATCTTTTGTAGAAATATTGGACGGTTTTTTGCTCGTATCGCAAAAATCAAATCCCGTAATTTTGAGATTGTCACTGCAATTTCCCACAATATGGAACGCGGTAACTTTTTCAATTGGTGTTGCGTCATTAAAATTTACCGCAATATTTACCTTAAATTTGTCGCCTACTTTAATATCGCCGTCGCCGTCACGCTCGATTTTTCCCGAAATTTTGGTGTAAGTGCCGTACGAATTATCGGCAAAAACCGTGCCGAACGCCGACAAAACCAAAACCAAAGCGAGAATTACCGACAAAATTTTTTTCATAATATCCTCCCTGTTGATGTTTATTTTAAAACTTCCGTTTGAAAAACAAAACCCGCAAAAGCGGGTTTTGTCAATCACATTAAACCGAAATTATTCGGTTAAGCTTTTGTAAATTTTAAGTGCGCGCTCAAACATAGCAAACGCTTCTTCTCTTGTAACCGACTGCGCAGGTTTAAACGTGTTGTCCTCGTAGCCCAAAACAATGCCGAGACTAACCGCTTTCGAGATATAACCTGCCGACCAGCTGATTTCGTCAGCGTCAGCATATTTGATTTCGGGATTTTCGTCAACGCCGAAACCGAATGTGTTGATAATCATAGCAACAAGCTCTTCACGCGTAACATTGCCTTTCGCTCTGAACGTGTTGTCCTCGTAGCCTCTAACCATTTTGTTGGGGTGGTTTGCACCTGCCGCAACGTACGGAACAGCCCAGTCTGCAACGTCAGACGCGTCTGCAAAGTTGAGCGTTGCCGATGCGTCAACATCTAAACCGTAAGCCGAAACAGAGAGTTTTGCCGCTTCTTCTCTCGTGATAAGACCTGTCGGGCGAATGATAAGTTTGCCGTTTTCGTCTTTGCCGTAGCCGTCAACAAGACCCGATTTAACGAGCGCGTCAATCATATCGTGCGACCAGCGGTTCTTTTCAACGTCGCTGTATTCGCTGTCACCGGTCGGCCGGTCGGGTTTAACCGGCTCACCGCCGTTAACCGCCGCCTCGATTGTGTACGCAACCTCTTTGCCGTCTGTACCTTTAACAGTGATTTCTTTCGGCTCGGTAAGGTCGAGTTTGTCGCCTTTTTTGTACGAAACCGAAACACCTGTGATACTTACGTTAAGCTCAATATCCGAAGCATCTGTGCCCTCGGGGAGCGTAATGCTGATTTTCTTCGTACCCTGGTCGATTGCAGTTTCTGCGCCGTCAACGTTTGCAACGGTTACTTTGTCAATCGAGCCTGCCTTGCCGGGGTTGCGGACTGTGCCGGTCGGAACACGTTTTCCGCCGTCGTCGTTAACCTGATATGTTCTCTGCGAGAATACATCACCCGTTATTGTGAAATTGTCGTTGTCTGCTGCGTCGAACGCAGTTCTCACATACGAATTATCAAGCTTGATTGTGAGCAAACCCGTGCCGACAACTTCAAGTTCAAGCCAAATAAGGGTTGCATTGCTGTTTTCGTCAGCTTTAATCGCGTTGCCCTCTGTGTTGGGCATAACAACCGCGGTAAAATCAATGTTCTGATCCGCAGTTTTGCTGTTGTGTATCATTTTGTTAAGGTTTTTGTAGCCGTCGGGAATACCGTCCTGAATTGCAGGCGCAGTTCCGCCGATTTCGGTGATTGCCTCATCAGCCGCAAAACCCGAACCAACAATTTTAAGGTTGTCCGACGTTGTGCCGAGAAGGTGGAACGCAGTAACCTTGTCCTTTGAAACGCCTTTCAAGCTCGCGCCTATGTAAACCTTTATAATGTCGCCTTTCATAATGCCTTTTGATGCATTTGAAAGTGTACTTCCTGCCTCGTCGAGCGTGCCGAAACTGCCCAAAAGGGTGTATTTCGAATAGGAATTTTCCGCAAATACGCTGAACGAAAAAGCAGAAATAAGCACTGCAAATATCAAAGTTAAAGATATAACTTTTTTAGTATTTATCATATGTGTGTCCTCGCTTTTACCGATTGATATACTCTTAATAGTCCTTAAAGCGAGAGCAAAACTGCCCTCGCTTTAAGATATTCAGCTTTGATTTCCAAGCTTAATTACTTTAAAAATTGTACTGAAATTTTGCCGTTCAATCAGCAGAAATTATTCAACGATAAGACCTGCCGATGTGATTGTTGCGCCGAAGTATGTTTCAAATTCGTAAACCATTGTGATAATATCGTTAACGCTGATGTTTGCTTCGCCGTCTTTTGTGTAGAGGTCGCAGTTTACATTTTCTGCAGCAGCCTGACCGATTTTTGCAACGAGGTCAGCGTAATCTTTTGCATTGATGGATCCGTTTCCGTCCACATCGCCTGCATAGATAGCTTCTCTGCCTGTTGCACTGCTTGTAACATTCATAGTGTTTGTTTCGCTGTCGTATATAACTTTAATTTCAACTTCAGCTTTTGTATAACCCGGAACGTCTACCGAAACCTTGTATACACCTGCCTCAACTTCGAGATCTTTAAGCTCAACTTTCTTTTCGGTAACAACAATGTTTTCTGCAGGAACCGTTACAACATCTGTGCCTCTTGTAACTTTCAAGCCTGCTTTAAATTTGTCAGCGGCAGATGTAACGTCACCAAGTGTCTTAATGTCGAACGATGCATTGATTTTTGCAGTTGTGGGAACAACAACCTCTGTAACGATGATTCTCTCCTCATCGCCTGTGAATGACGGAAGATTTGCAATGTCGTCGCCCTCAACGGTTGTAAGTTTAAGCGTCTCAACCTTAACTACAATTTCAGCATCTTTATCAGCAGCAGCTTTAATTGTAAACGTACCGAGTACGTCTGCAGCTGTTCCGCCGGCATTTCTTATAACAGTAACAGTGCCGTTTTCCATATCTTCACTATGCTTATCGTAACCTGCTGCCGGTGTAAAGCTTACAAGTGTACCTGTACCTGTACCCGTGTTAGCAGAGATTTTAATCACAGCCGCGTAAACTTTGTTTGTGCCAAGACCTTCAACGCTGATTGCAGCATTAAAGTCTTCGCCTTTGTTTACTGTACCTGCAGGAGAAAGTGTAATTTTAGCGTTAGCGCTTATACCTACTGCAACAGCAAATTCTTTGTATGCGTCAGCAACACTTATGCATTTTTCCGAATATGTGATTTTAACTTTTTTGTTGTTCGTGTCAACTGTTTCAACAGTAACAGTGTATTCTTCTGCCGGCAATGTACTCTGTTCAGCGCCGTCCAAAACGTTGTTTACGTATTTGTCAGCTACGATTGTGAGCTCGCGTTTGATAGTGTCGTCAGTTGTGCCTGCAGGGAACATTCTTGTAGACATTGTCGCTTTAACATTTCTGTATTCGATAACATCTTTGAGTGTAATTGTTGCAGTAACAGTTTCACCTTTGTACGGTTCGCCGGCTTTGAGTGTAACAGTAACAAGACCTGTTGATCTGTCGATAACAACGCTCTCGAAGTTACCGGAAGAAATTATTTCTTTTTCAACAGCAAGGACTTCGTTTACATATTTGTCAGCCTTAACTGTCATTTTACCTATGATTTCCTCATCAGTTGCAGTTGCTAAAAATCTTGTGTTTCCGCCTTCAAACTCGATAACAAAATCTTTATATTCGATTTTATCGGGAGTTACAGTAAAATTAAACTTGCCGTCTGCCGGATCAAGTGTTAATCCTGCGAGTTTGCCGATAAGTGTAACTGTAACAAAACCGCCCGAAGTAACATTTGTCGGATTGCCGTCGATTGCAACTTCGTAATCTGTGTCGAGAACCATTTTAACACCGTTTGTTACGATAACGCCCTGTGTTGTTGTTGCAGTAACTTCGACAGCCGATTTAACTGCATCTGCAGGTGTGTTGTTTGCAAATTCAGCAGGACTCATTGTTGCTTTAATGTTTGAATATACAACAGGAATATCTGTAAATCCTAATGTGATAGAAGCTTTAAGTTCTTCTTTGAAGTAAACCCAAATGGAAACTTCATTAGAGGTCGCAGATCTGCCAATGTTAACATGTCCTTTATCAGCCGGAACAGCTACAACTTCCTCGGTCGCAACACCGTCAACTGTCTTTTTGCCGTAAACTACGAAAGCATTTTTCAAAGTTTCGTCATCAAGATATTTTGCGTCATAAGCAGTTTCAACTCTTCCGCCTTCTACCTTGGCACCGTTAAATTCAACGTGATCATATGTGTAATCTACCACAGCAGGAGCTTTAACCTTGTAGCTGAATGTTGCTTCTTCGTCTGTGCCAGATTTGATAACTTCGCCAGTCGCCAAACCTTTTGCAAATTTTACAGTAAATGTTTTAGCTGTGTGGTTAAAGTTAATATCCAAAGTTGAAACGTCTACATCGCTTGGCGCACCGTCAACAGTCTTTGTAACTGTAAGGTCAGCTTTGATTGCTGTTTCAAGTTCAGAATTAGAAAGTGTGTTTGCATACTCAAAATCTTCGTCAAATGTTGCAGCAAATGTAGCGTCTTTTGTTGTAACACCGCCGCCGATAGCAAGAGTACCCTCGATTGTGAAAGGTGCTACTTTTACACCCTCTGTATCAAAGTCAAACTCGCCGATATTCAAGCCATCACCACCGGTAGCAGTGAATTTAACATTTCCAGAAGATCCAACTTTCAACTTATAAACGTTAATATCAAACTGATCAACATCTAATGTCCTACACGTAGTATCATAACCCTGCGTATCATTCGGCGAATCATATCCAAAGCCAGATGCCAACGTTATATATACATTTGCACCCAGTTTAGTATCAAAAACTGTATTTAATTTTGTGCCAGCAACAATCTTTCTCTCAAAACCTGTCAAAGCAAGTTTTGTATCGTCCCCCTCAATAGTTGCGTTTTCAACTGCAAAATCGACATCAAGCGCTCTAAACGTCTTCGTAGGAATGTAGGCACTAACTTTTGCATACACCTCACTATCAGGTGTTACAGTTGTAACCGGTGTTAAAAGTGTTGCGTCAGAATAGTACGTTATGTTAAGTTTCTCTGTGCCAGTTGCTTCGGGAAAATCAGCAACAACAGCGAGAGCAGGCACTGCCATCATAGAGAGAACAAAAACTGCCACAATCACTAAACTAATCGCCTTGTTAAAAGTTTTCATTCAAAATTTCCTCCTATAAGTTGTTGAATTATAAAATTCACAAATAAGATTGAGAATTTCCCAATCTTATTTGCAACAAACTAATTATCTAATACCTTTCTATTTACCTGCCAATGCACCTATTACCGTATCAAGGTCAGTTGTAGTTACCACGCCGTCCTCATTAACGTCTCCGGTTACTCTTCTGTTGATAGCAATATAGTCTGCATCTTTAGAAGCAACAGTTGTCATTGCACCATCTGTAACAACAATGTTTTCGATTACAGTATTTGCATAGTTTGTAACAGCAGTAGGAGCTACCAATGCCCATCTGGTAACAACTCTATAAGTACCTGCCTCAAGACCTTCAAATGCAAACTCGCCATTTCCATTTGTTACAGTTGCACTAACAACATCTTTTGAACCCTGTTTTGTTACCAAAACAAAAGCATAGGGAGCATTGGAATAATTTTTACCAGCCAAACGCTTTACAACACCTGTGATACCTGTTTTTCCGCCCGGTGTAACATCGGGAGTGATTGTAACAGTTGTTGAAGCAACAACTTTGCTGTCAACTTTAACATTTACTGTGTAAACGTTTGCGGTTGCGGTTGCAACAAGCTCAATTTCAAAGCCGGTTGTGATTACCGCACCGTTCTTTTTAACTACTGCCGCCGTTTTTGCTTCATCAGTAGTTTTGTATGTGCCTGCAGGAATTTCTACAGTATATGTATCTGCCGGTACAGGCTCGTCATTAAGGCTGATTTCCGTTGCACCGGTTTCGCCTGCTTTTGTGTAAGGAACAGCGGTTGTGATTTCGTCACCGCCTACCCAAACGTTAACGCCCTCAGCGCCTACCGCAGCTGCTCTTACTTTAATGGGAGCAACATAGTCAGCAACGGTTTTGCCTGCGTCAACAGTCACCTGGTCGATAAAAACAATGTCATTGTTTGTTGCGTTTGCCGGTGTAACACCTGCTTTGAGAACAAGGATTGTAGCGTCCTTTCCGCCTGTGTAACCGTCTACGTTAACTGTTAAATTTCCCGAAGTTTTGTCATAAGCAACATTCGAGAATGTCGGTGCGGCAAATGCCGAAACGGCAAAGAGTACCGCGATCATTGTGAGAGCCAAAGCTCTTTTGAAAATGTGTTTCATAATCTTTCTCCATCTCCTTTTTTAATTTTTAAAAACTTTTCGTATAAAAGACACTGCAAAAAATAGTTATTTTTCAAAATCCCTCCTTTTTGCAAAACAGCTTTATAAGGATTTAAAGCCATTTTTCCAATTATACAAGTTAATTATAAAGCCCGCGGCGCGATTTTTCAATAGGTAATTTAAATAATTCTATATTTTTGTGAGTTTACACAAATAATCACCGTGTTTTTGTGCATTTACTCCATAATGTCCTCCGCCGCCGCAGTCGCTGCCACCGCGCCGTCCGCACACGCCGTAATTATCTGTCTGAGCGGTTTTTGGCAAATGTCGCCCGCCGCGTAAATTCCGCGCTGTGACGTGCGCATATTGCGGTCGACTATGATATATCCGTTTTCGTCGGTTTTGAGCGTGCCGGCGGTAAGAGAATTTGTCGGCACGGTGCCGACCGCAACAAACACCGCGTCGGTTAAAATATCGCGCACTTCGCCCGTTTTCACGTTTTTGACGCGCAGATTTTCCACAAAATCACCGCCCGAAATCTTTTCGGGAACGGTGTCGAAAATTATTTCGATTTTATCGTTTTTATACAGTTTTTCCGCATTGGAACGCGCCGCGCGAAACGCGTCACGGCGGTGGATAATATAGACCTTTTTGCACAAATTCGCAAGGTAGAGCGCGTCCTCAACAGCGGTGTCGCCTCCGCCGATTACGCACGCGGTTTTGTCACGGAAAAATCCGCCGTCGCACGTCGCACAGTACGAAACGCCCCGTCCGCGGAATTTTTCTTCGCCGTCTATGCCAAGACTGCGCGGTTTTGCGCCCGTCGCGACGATTACCGCACGCGCGCTGTAAACATTCTTTTTGGTGGTGACCTCTTTTTTCGCGGTGTCAAGGCTCACGACGTCCTCAAATTTTATCTCCGCGCCGAACTGCCTCGCCTGTTTTTCCATTTGCATACAAAGCGCCGCACCGCCGATTTTGCCCGTGCCGATAAAGTTTTCGACCTCGCTTGTGGTTGCCGCTTGTCCGCCTGCAAAAAGGCGCTCGAGAACAAGCGTTTTCAGCCCTGCGCGCGCGGAATAAAGCGCCGCGTTAAGCCCTGCCGGACCTGCTCCGATGATGATTATATCATATTTTTCCATATCAATTTCCCCTTGTGAAATTTTCGTCGGTAATTTTAAAATTTACGTTGCCGGACGTGTAAACGCGCCCGTTTTTATCCGCGATTACGCACTCGATACCCTCCTCGGCGCGGACGATTTCAAGACCTTTTTCAACGCCGAGAACGCAGACCGCCGTGGCGAAAGCGTCGCATTTTTCGCTCGATTTGCCGATTATGCTTGCGCTTGCAACGTCGCTTTCGGCGCATTTTCCGCTGAGCGGACTGATGATGTGAATGTATTTTTTGCCGTCAAGCTCGGCAAAACGCTCGTATCCTCCGCTCGTGACGACCGATATATTTTTGCCCTCGATACAGCCGAAATATTCACCGCGCGCGCCGTTCGGGTTTTGCAGTCCGATTTTTATGTTTTTTCCGCCAAGCGCATAGATGTTTCCCCCGAGGTCGCAGATTGCGCTTTTCACGCGGTATTTTTGCATAATTTCGGCGCATTTGTCGGCAAGATAGCCTTTCGCGACACCGCCGAGATCGATTTGCGCGCCGTTTTTGAGGCGGACGGAATTTTCGGAAATTTCAATGTTATCCGCGCCGATTTTCGGCATTGTTTCGGCAATTTCAGCCTCCGTCGGAACGCGCGTGAAATTTTTGATATTCCACAAATCGGCGAGCGGTTTCACCGTGATGTCAAACGCGCCGTCGGTTTCGGACGTGTAAATTTTCGCGTTTGAAACAAGGCGCAAAAGCTCGTCCGAAAGGGTGTTTTCGCCCGTTTCGTTAAGGCGCGAAATTTCGCTGTCCGATATGTAAACACTGCTTTTTTGCTCAAAGTTTTTTATCTCGTCAAAGCACTCGGACACCGCTTTTTTCGCGTTAAATCCGCGAGCGGTGAGGGTGACGTAAGTATCGAGCATAAATTTTGTTTCACTGCACGAAACATTTTGAGAAAAAACGGCGCCTGTTAAAATAAGCGCCGGCACAATGCAAAAAAGCAGAATTTTCTTTTTCATAAACGTAAAAACGCACACTCGGTGATGAGCGCGTAATTATCCTTTCGTATTTTTTCAAACTGCGAAAACGGAAGCGGATTTTGCCCTTTTCCCGCCTCAACCGTGAACGCAGGAAGCGAAAATTTGTCGATTACCCAGTCTTTAAATCCCGTAACCGAGGCAATTCCGTCGGGTTTTGCCGCCGTGTATCCGCTCACCTTTGCGAGTGCCTCGGCGGTGCGTTTGTATTTTGTATTGCCTGCAAAGTCGTAGTAAATTTCCTCACCCTGCGAATGAAAAGCGGCCGAAATATCGAATTTTTCCTTTTCAAAAAGCGCTTTCACCGCTTGTGTTTCAGGTTCGGAAAACGGTTCTTCGCCCGAATAGCGCGTGTAATTCGCACCGAAAATGCCCATTTCGCGCTCCATTTTTTTGCCCTCGGCAAAAGACGCGTCATAATTGTGGTTGAGGTCGACGCCGTTCGCGTTTGCCTGCCACACTTTTTTGACGTTTCTGCCTCCGAGCGCACCTTTCACAACGCCGTACGCAGGCGAATTTTTCTTAATTCCGTTAATCACGAAATCCACGCCGTCGGGATTGACCATAGGCACGATGTAAAACACCGCGCTTTGATAAAGTTTTAAAATGTTTTCACCGCAAAACTCGGTTTCGTCCTTGAGCGCCGCGGCATAATCGCACGCGTAGGACGCAAGCAGCGACGAGGTTATCCACTCGAGCGAATGGTGCGCGCCGTTTAAGAAAATTTTTCGTTTTCCCTTGCCGATTCGTATGCACAGAATGTCGCGCCCGAGCACCGATTTTCCGCACGAAAACACGCTTGCAAAAGCGTATTTTTTCACCAGTGCCGACAGTGTTTTCGTAAGTTTTTCATAGTCGAAATTATTAAAATCCATACCAAACCTCCCGTAAAAAGTAAACATAAGTTTGGTATAATTTTATGTTGAAATTTTCGGTTTAATTACCCGAAAAGCTTGCGTATGTCCGAAAAAGTGATAAACAGCATAAACGCCATCAAAATCGCAAAGCCGATAAAGTGAACGAGTCCCTCTTTGCCGGGGCTTACTCTGTGACCGAGAATTTTTTCGGCGATTACAAACACAATCCGTCCGCCGTCAAGCGCCGGCAAAGGAAGAAGGTTCATCACGCCGAGATTTATCGAGATTAGTCCTGCAAGCGAGAGTGCGCGCAAAAGTCCCTCAAATCCGCCGGTTTCCGAAACGGCGGTGTTTATTTCGCTCACAATTCCCACAGGTCCCGACACTTCGGTGACGGGCACTTTTCCCGTAATCAGCCACCACAGCGAAATTCCGACCATTTTTGTCATATAAACCGAATTATCGTATGCCGCTTTTATAACGTTCAGCGGTGTGTTGGGCAGAATTTTCGGCGAAAATCCGTAAATTTTGCGTCCGCTTTCGTCCGCTTTGAGCGATACGTGTTTTGTGATTTTTCCGCCGTTTCGCACAACGGTTATGTCCGCGTCCGCGCCGGGATTTGTGAGGTTAAAAAGCATAATGTCGTTATAGCTTGAAATTCGGTGCGATTTGCCGTTTGCCTCCATTGCAACGATTTTGTCGCCCTCGGCAAAACCCTGCTCCTGCATAGAAAAACCGTCGGTAACCGCGCCGATGATATTGGACGTAAGGTATGTGTTTGCGGCAAGGAAGATGAAAACCAAAAATCCGAGAACGAAATTCATAAATCCGCCGGCAAAAAGCACAACGAATTTCTGCCACGGCTTTTTGTTGCACAGCGCGCCGTCGCTTTCGCTGTCGTCGTCCTCGCCCTCAAGGCGCACAAATCCGCCCAGAGGCAAAAGGCGCACGCTGTACGCGGTTTCGCCCTTGGTGCGCGAAAAAAGCTTGGGACCCATTCCGATTGAAAATTCGTGAACGGTCACTCCCACCGACTTTGCGGCAATAAAATGCCCCAGTTCGTGTATAAAAATTATGGTACAGAAAATTAAAATTGTCCAAACCGCCGTCAGCATAGGCTTAATCCCTTCTCATATACAATTTTTCGCGCCTCTTTGTCGGCGTCAAGCACTGCGTCAAGAGTGATTTTTCCGCCGCCGTCAAATTTTTCAAGCGCATTTTCAACCAAATCCGCAATATCCAAAAATTTAATTTTACCCTGCAAAAACAAATCCACCGCCGCCTCGTTCGCGCCGTTTAAAACGGCAGGCAGAACACCGCCTTTTTTGTATGCCGACACCGCGAGGTTAAGGCATTTAAACGTGTCGTAATCAGGCTTATCGAATGTTAAGCACGATTTTTGAAAAATGTCCAGTTCGTCCGCAAACGACGGTTTTCTTTCGGGATAGTTTATTGCGTAGCTTATGGGCAGACGCATATCGGGCGAGCCGAGCTGTGCCATATACGAGCCGTCGCAAAACTCCACCATAGAATGAACAATGCTCTGACGGTGGATTACAGGGGTGATTTTGTCAATATCCACGCCGAAAAGATGGCACGCCTCGATAATTTCAAGCCCCTTGTTCATAAGCGTTGCGCTGTCGATTGTGATTTTCGCGCCCATACTCCAGTTCGGGTGCTTTAAAGCGTCCTCTTTCGTTTTGTTTTCAAGCTCCGCGCGCGTTTTGCCGAAAAACGGACCTCCCGACGCGGTGAGCCAGATTTTTTTGATTTTTTCCCTTTTCTCGCCGTTAAGACACTGAAAAATCGCGCTGTGTTCACTGTCGACGGGGATAACGTCAACACCGTTTCCGCGCGCAAGGCTCATCACAATTTCGCCTGCGCACACGAGCGTTTCCTTGTTTGCCAAAAGCAGACGTTTTTTTGCCTTAACCGCGCAGATTGTAGGGATAAGTCCCGCAATTCCCACAACCGAATTTAGCACGCTGTCGGCTTCCTTAACCGACGCGGTTTCCGCCATTCCGTCCGCACCGCACACGATTTTTGTGCTTAAATCACGGGTTTCGCGCGCAAGTTCCGAATACTTTTCCTCATCGGCAATGCACGCAATTACGGGTTTAAATTTGCGCACCTGCTCCGCCAAAAGCTTAACGTTGCTTTTAGCCGCAAGTGCGCAGATGTTAATATTTTTATCATTCCCGGCAATCTGCAAAGTCTGCGTGCCGATTGAACCTGTTGAACCTAAAACTGCAATATTTTTCATATGTTTTTCCTTTTGAATACCCAAATTTTACAATATGGACGGCAAATAAATGTTAAGATAGAAAATGAGGGGCGCAACGGTCAGAACAGAGTCGAATCTGTCTAAAATTCCGCCGTGGCCCGGGATAATATCGCCGTAGTCTTTTATGTGATTTTCACGTTTTATACACGACATAATAAGGTCGCCCACCTGCGAGATAACCGCCGCGAGAACGCCTGTCACCGCAAGATTTATGTAGTTTATGCCGACTCCGTTTTTCGCAAGAATTACACCGTAGAGAATGTATACCAAAACGCTTCCCAAAACTCCGCCGAGCGCGCCCTCAACGGTCTTTTTGGGCGACACCTTTTCAATAAGCTTGTGTCTGCCGAAAATTTTGCCGGCGAAATACGCGAACGTATCTGCGCCCCACGCGCCGAAAAACACCAGCCACACGGTAAACGCGCCGTTTTTCTCTCCGCTGATTAAAATTATATGCGCAAATGTCACGGTTATATACACCGTTTCCAAAAAGAGCATTGAAACGGTGGAAAAACGCACGGTTTCGTGCATAAAAATCATAAAAAGCATAAGCACAAAGCCGAACGCGAGCGTTGCCTGCAAAACGCCTTTTGAAAAGACGGAATAATTTATTCTGTCCTGAATTGCCGCGGTGAGAAGAAAAATCATAGCCGCCGCGGCGAACATAAATCCGACTGCGGTAAGACTTTTATATTTTTTCAAAAGCCCCGTCGATTTATACATTTCAAAAAGCGCCATGACCACAAGCGCAAACACGGCAATGCTTAACGCAACACTGCCCTGCAAAATCACCGCAACCGCCGCCGCAAAGCCGAGCGTGCCGTATATAACTCTCTCTTTCAGCATAAATCACACACCTCCGAAACGTCTGTTTCTTTTTTGAAAATCCGCGACCGCGCCCTCAAGCTTGTCGGGCGTGAAATCGGGCCAGCAAACGTTTGAAAACCAAAATTCCGAATAAGCGCACTGCCAAAGCAGAAAATTGCTCAGCCGCTCCTCTCCGCTCGGGCGGATAATAAGGTCGGGGTCGGGAATATTTTTTGTGTAAACATAATCGTTAAAAAGATTTTCGTCAATATCCGAAACGTCTATTTTGCCCGATTTTACGTCCTCTGCGATTTTTTTCGCCGCGTCGCAGATTTCCTGCCGTCCGCCGTAGTTGAGCGCGATGCTCACGGTGAGCTGTTTTCGGTTTTTCGACTTTTCCTCAACCTCGTTTATAAGGTCGATAAGCGTGTCGGACAGCCCCTCTTTTCTGCCGATTATTTTAAGGCGCACATCCTCTCCGCCGAGAAGCTCGTCGTAGTTTCGCAGATACTTTTCGAGCAGAGCCATAAGGTCGTCAACCTCGTCTTTGGGACGTTTCCAGTTTTCGGTGGAAAACGCATAAACGGTAAGATAGCGCACGCTTGTGTCTTTAAGGTATCTTACCACGTTTTCAAGATTTTTCGCCCCCATAGAGTGACCGGCACTTCTCGGAAGTCCTCTTTTTTTCGCCCATCTGCCGTTTCCGTCCAGAATTATGGCAATATGTTTCGGAAACGACATTTTGTCAACGCGCACCGATTTATGCTTCTTAAAAAACATATTTTTACCCCTCAAAAATAAAATGCGTCAAATGCATAAAAAATTTAACATCAAACCGACAAAATTTCTTTTTCCTTTGCAACAACGGTATCGTCAACCGTTTTAACGTATTTATCGGTGAGGTTCTGAATATCTTTTTCTATCGTTTTGAGTTCGTCCTCGGTAACATCGCCGTTTTTCTTCTCGTTTTTGTAAAATTCCATAGCATCACGGCGCACACCGCGTACGGCAACTTTGGAATTTTCGCCTTTTTTGCTCACTTCTTTAACGAGTTCTTTTCTTCTTTCCTCGGTAAGAGGCGGGAAGTTAAGGCGTACGCTTTTGCCGTCGTTCTGCGGGTTTATGCCGAGCTCCGATTTCAAAATCGCCTTTTCGATTTCGCCCACAAGGCTCATATCCCACGGTGCGATAACGATTGTGCGCGCGTCGGGAACCGAGATTGACGCAACCTGTGCGAGAGGCGACGCAACGCCGTAATATTCAACGCTGATTTTGTCGAGCACCGCCGCGTTTGCTCTGCCTGCTCTGATTGTGTTTAAGTCAAATTCCAATGCCGATATGCATTTTTTCATTTTGGTTTCAAATTGTTCGTATTTAGCCATAATTTTTTGCTCCTTTTATAAATATTTATAAAATTGTTTTTGATACGGGACGATGCGGGCACCGTCCCCTACAAATTTCGGACGGTGAGTGCCGTCGTATGTTTTTCCGTTTTTCAGACGGTTAATACCGTAATCCTATTTCACCAAGGTTCCGATTTCTTCGCCGAGGATAACCTTCTTAATATTGTCGGGGTCATCAAGACCGAACACGCGGATCGGGATTGAATTATCCATACAAAGCGACGTTGCGGTGGAATCCATAACGCCGAGTCCTCTGTTTAAAACTTCAATATACGAAAGATTGTCAAATTTAACCGCGTCTTTGTTAATGTTCGGGTCGCTGTCGTAAACGCCGTCAACCTTTTTCGCAAGCAAAATAGCCTCTGCGTCTATTTCAGCCGCACGGAGCGCCGCAGTTGTATCTGTAGAGAAAAACGGATTTCCCGTACCGCACCCGAAAACAACAACTCTGCCCTTTTCAAGATGTCTTATTGCCTTGTTTCTGATGTACGGTTCGGCAATCTGACGCATTTCAATAGCCGTCTGCGCGCGTGTGGGAACACCTCTCTGTTCGAGCGCGTCCTGAATTGCAAGCGCGTTTATAACCGTTGCAAGCATACCCATATGGTCGGCTCTCGTTCTGTCCATTTTAACGCCGGAACGGCCTCTCCAGAAGTTTCCGCCGCCCACAACTATTGCAATCTGAACGCCCATTTCGGCACATTCTTTAATCGTGTCGGTAATTCTTCCGATTGTGTCTTCGCAAAGACCGAAGCCTTTTTCGCCTGCAAGCGCCTCACCGCTGAGTTTCAGCAATACTCTTTTGTATTTCGGTTCCATAAGTAAAATTCCTTTCGTATATTATTTATATTTTAAACTTTTGCAAATTTTCTCAACTTTAATATTTCGACACGCAAATCTTAAATCCTCTAAATTTAAACGGTCAAAATCAAAAATTATTTTTGTTTTTTACAATTTCAATAATTTCTCTCGGCTCGCTTGCTATGACGTCCGCGCCGGCATTTTCGAGTTCTTCGCGCGTGCGGAATCCCCACAGTGCGCCGATTGTGAAAATTTTCGCGTTTTTGCCCGTTTCGACGTCCACTTTCGTGTCGCCGGCGTAAATGCATTCGTCGGGCGAAACGTCAAGTTTTTTCAGCATATCCAAAAGTGCGGACGGGTCGGGTTTTAACGGAAATCCGTCACCGCCGCCGCAGAGAATGTCAAACGTGCCTTCTTTGAAAAACGCGCCGATAACGTCGTGCACCGCGCCGGTCGGCTTGTTTGACAAAACGCCCAGCTTAAAGCCCGAATTTTTCAAAAATTTCACAACGTCAGAAATTCCGTCGTACAGCTTTGTAAGATACATCGAATCGGTTTCATAATCGTCGTGATAAAACTCTTTCATCTCGTTAAAAAGCGCGTCGGAATACGCGTTTTTCTCGCAGAGCATACCTTTTACAAGGTTTTCGTAGCCTCTGCCGACAAGATATTTATACCGTTCGCGCTCAATCTCGGGCAGACCGAATTTCTTCATCGAACGGTTTCCGTAGTAGCAGATTGTGTCGATTGTGTCGGCGATTGTGCCGTCAACGTCAAAAACCGCAGCTTTATACATTTTAAAAATCCCCTTTATCTATTCGTAAATTTTTTCAACATCTTTAACCGCGCTCAAAAACTTTTGCGCTATGTTTTCGGGCGAAACGATTTTCATTTTTCCGCCGAACGTGAACACCCACGCGAAAAACGTCGGACTGTCCGCAACGTTTACCGTTGCGATAAAGTGACTGTCACCGTCGGGAAGAACGGGAATATCGCGCCCGAAACGGTCGATAACCGCGTTTACAAGCGAATTTTCGCACCTTATTTTAACGCTCACCTCGGCTCCGGCAAACATTCCGAAAAGCCGTTTTGTGTAACTTGAAAGCTTGAAATTTTCGGGTGTAACCTTTGAAATATCCTCCGCGTCCTCCGAAAGAATACGTATGTTTTCCATTTTATCCACGCGGAAATTTGTGAGATTTCCGTGCTTTTCGTAGTGCGAAACAAGGTAGTAATTTTCGTCGCTGAAGGTAAGCGCGTAGGGCGACACGACGTATTCCGCACCGCCGTTTCGGTAAACCTTGTTTTTTAGCACGTTATATTCAAAATATTTAAACGCCACTTTCTTTTTTGCAAAAACCGCGCCGTGGAGCGTGTCGACGTTGTAATAAATCGTTTCGTTTCCGCTTTTCACGCGCTCGGTCATATAGAGCTGACGGTTCAGCTCGCGCGCGTTGTGACGGCTGGTTAGACCGCTGATTTTGCCGATAAGTTCACGGCTTTTTTTCTCGGTGACAAACCGCGACGCATTCACCGCGTCGCACAATAGCTTTAACTGTGCTGTTTCAAACGTACGCGACGCAAGCGCGTAGCCTGCATTTTTGCCCTTTCGGCTGATAATGTCAAGCCCGAAATGCTCCAGTTCGCAGATGTCGGAATACACCGACTTGCGCTCGGCATAAATTCCGCACGACGCGAGATAATCGAGAATTTGCGTCATAGAAACAAAATGCGTATCGTCGCTTTCCTCGTGCAGAAATTTTAAAAGATATAAAATTTTTAACTTCTGATTGCTCTCTTTTGCCACACCGCACCTCCGTTATTCGGATATTCTTCGCATTGTCATCTTTGCAAGGCTTATTTAAGCTTAACGATTGTCACACCGCCGTCGCCCTCGCCGTAGGACGCAAGCGCAAAGCTTTCCACCCTCGGCTGTTTGCGCAGATACTGATGTATGCCCTGACGCAGTGCGCCCGTGCCTTTGCCGTGGATAATTCTCACCTGTGTGAGCGACGACAAAACCGCGTCATCAAGGAATTTTTCAAGAATATATATCGAATCTTCGATATTTTCTCCGCGCAAATCAAGCTCGGCCGAAACGTTCATATATTTTGCGCCGTCACCCATTCCGCCGGACGCGCGTTTTTGTTTCTGCTTGGGTTTTTCCTCTTTAATAAGCCGTAAATCCGACAAATTCGACTTTAATTTCATAATGCCGACTTTTACCGTCAGCGCACCGCTCCTGTCGGGGAGAGTCACCACCGTGCCTTTCTGCCCCATGCTCACAATTTCCACGCTGTCGCCCAGCTTTACGCTCTTGGGCGCTTTGGTATTTACGCTCGGTTTCTCGTACTTGTTATCGGCATTTTCCTTGCTTTTTTTGTTTATCTTCTGGCGTGCGCGCTCCATTTCGCGGTTCGCCTCGGTCAAATCTTTCATTTTCTGCGCTTTTTTTATCTGCTTTAACGCGTCCTCGGTTTCGCGCTTTGCGTCCTCAATGATTTTCTTCGCCTCGGCGCGCGCTTTTTCAAGGATTTTCTCGGTTTTTTCGTCCAGAATTTTGTTGCGCTTTGCCATTTCCTTTTTGATATTTTCCGCCTCTTGCTTAATGCTCTGCGCTTTGTCCTTTTCGCGCTCGCTCAAAATTCTGTTCTTTTCAAGCTCGGATATAACGTCCTCAAATTTCACGCTCTCGGTGTCGATATGCTTTTTCGCGTTGTCAATGATAAACTGCGAAAGTCCGAGCCGTTTTGAAATTGCAAACGCGTTGCTCTTTCCGGGAATACCGATAAGAAGTCTGTACGTCGGCGCAAGGGTTTCAACGTCAAATTCACACGACGCGTTCTCTACCCTGTTGTTTGAAAGCGCATACACTTTAAGTTCGCTGTAATGCGTGGTTGCGGCGCATTTCGCGCCCGTGTTTTTCACATATTCCAAAATGCTGATTGCAAGCGCCGCGCCCTCGGTGGGGTCTGTGCCGGCGCCGAGTTCGTCGAAAAGGCAAAGACTTTTTTCGCTGATTTTCGACAAAATATCCACGATGTTAACCATATGCGCGGAAAATGTGCTCAAACTCTGCTCAATGCTCTGTTCGTCGCCGATGTCGGCAAAAACGTCCTCAAACACCGCGATTTCCGAGCCCTCCTCCGCGGTGATATGCAAGCCCGAAAGCGCCATAACCGTCAAAAGTCCGATTGTTTTAAGCGTTACCGTTTTACCGCCCGTGTTCGGACCCGTGATAACCAGCGTGTCAAAATTTTTGCCGAGGTAAATATCGGTTGCAACCACCTTTTTGGGGTCGATTAACGGGTGGCGCGCACGGCGCAGATTTATGTGCCCTTTATCGTTGATGTTCGGCGCAAAAGCGTCGGTCGCAAGCGCGTATTTGCCCTTTGCAAAAATCAAATCTATGCACGAAATTGTGTCATAGCTCATTTTTATAAGCTTTGAAACAAGCGCAACTTCGTTTGTGAGATTTGCAAGAATTTTTTCGATTTCGTCCTTTTCCTCGCCCAAGAGACGGCGGATTTCGTTGTTTGTTTCAACAACGCTCATAGGCTCCAGAAATATGGTCGAACCGGTGGCGGAAACATCGTGCACAACGCCGGGGATTGCGCCTTTGTATTCGCTTTTGAGCGGAATAACGTATCGGTCGCCGCGAAGCGTTATAAGCTGTTCCTGAAGGTGCTTTTGGTGCGACGGCGACGTGATGATTTTTTGCAGAATATCTTTAACTTTATTGTTCGCCGCGCGGATTTTGCGCCTTATATCCAAAAGCGTACTGCTCGCGTCGTCCGCCATTGTTTCCGCGTCGATAACCGCGCCCGTGATGTCAGTTTCAAGGCGCTTGTCCTCATAGAGCGCGTCTATATGCTCGGCGAGAATTTCACATTCCGCGTCTTTTGTGTGCATTTTAATTCTGCGCGCCGTTTCAAGCACCTTTGCAATGTTTAAAAGCTCGGACATTGTGAGCGTTCCGCCCATATCTGCGCGTTTTAACGACGCTGTGACGTCGCTTGCACAGGTGATGGGCAGACTTCCGCATTTTGTAAGAATACGCGACGCCTCTTTGGTTTCGTCCTGCATTTTCTGCGCTGATTTAAGCGTTTTTGCCGGCATTATGCGCATTATTTCGTCTTTTGTGCTTTCCATAACCGCAAAGTCGGACAAACGTTTTAATATTTTATCAAATTCAAGTGTTTTCAAGGCTTTTGTTTCCATATGCCAAACCTCCGTAATTTGCCGAAAAATCCTGAAATTTTAGCTTATTATATATTCATAGGCATTATATCACATAATATTCAATTTTGCAAATGTTTTATTGTACGGTTTTTTGGACAGATAAAACTTTATAATAGACTTATAGGCATCAGAGGAGCGAACCCCGTGTGCCTAAACAAGAAACAAAACGAAAGGAAGAAAAAACTATGAAAAACATTTTTAATCTTTTGATTATCGCGGGAATAATAACACTTATCGGAACGGCAGGCGCGTCGGATTTTGACGGCATAAGCTTTTCGCAGATTTTGTCACAGGCGTTTTTCTCGGTAAAACTTGTGTTTTGCGGAGTGATTTTGAAAAGAACGTTTGAATTTTTGAAAAAATGCGTGGTAAGAAAGGTTCTGCGCGAATACGCGCACTGCAAAACCGCGTAAAAACGCAAAAAATGAGCGGAGGAGAAAATCTTTCCGCTCATTTTGTTTATCTTGTAAGTGCGTCCGCAAGGCGCGCAAATTCGTCTATCGAAAGTGTTTCGCCTCTGCGTTTTTCGTCTATGCCGATATTTTTAAGAATTTCTGAAATTTCCGCTTTTGAAAATCCCGAAAATCCCGCGTTTGAAAGTGCGTTTAAAAGCGTTTTTCTGCGCTGTGCAAACGACGCTTTCACCGTTTTGAAAAACATTTCTTCTTTTTTCACGCTGACGCGCGGTTTATCGAGCAAATCGAGCCGTACCACCGTTGACGTGACTTTCGGAGGGGGCATAAACGAGGTGTTCGGAACGTCGAAAAGATAGTTTTCATTGCAAAAATACTGCACCGCAAGGCTGATTGCGCCGAAATCTTTCGTTCCCTCGCTTGCGCAAAGGCGCTTTGCGACCTCTTTCTGCACCATAACCGTTATGCTTTTGAATTTCACCTTGCTTTCCAAAAGCATCATAATTATCGGCGTTGTGATGTAATACGGCAGATTTGCCGCAACTTTCACGTTTTCCGTGCCGAATTTTTCCTCGGCAAGGCTTTTTATGTCGATTTTCATAACGTCGTCGTTTATAATTTCAAAATTGTCAAAATCCTTTAAATTTTCCTCAAGAATGGGGATAACCGTTTTGTCGATTTCGACGCATACGACTTTTTTCGCCGCACCGCAAAGGCGCTGTGTAAGCGTGCCGAAGCCGGGGCCGATTTCAAGAACGCAGTCGTCCTCCGAAATATCCGCGCCGGACAAAATGCCTGCAAGCGCGCCCTCGTCTACCAGAAAATTCTGACCGAGCGACTTTGAAAATCTAAACTCATATTCCGATAAAATTTCTTTAATCACGCGCGGTGACGCTAAATTTCTCATAAATTGTAACCTGTGTCAAACGCTTTCATATTATTTTCCAAAAGTTCGGGCTTTGAGGGCGGAACCATTTTTGTGACCGCCTTTTTGATTTCATCGTACGTGAAAAGTCCCGTTTCTTTTACAAGCTTACCCACCATAATGATGTTTGCAAGCTTGGGAAGTCCCATTTTATTCGCAAGATTTGTTGCGTCGATTTTGAAAACTTCAACGTCATTTCTTTCAACATCGCGCGAAATAAGAGTTGAGTCGATAAAAATTTTACCGCCTTTAACAACCGAATTTTCAAATTTGTCAAGCGACGGGCCGTTCATAACCACAAGGCTTGTGGGGTCGGTGATAACGGGCGACGCTACCGGCTCGTCCGACACGATAACCGAGCAGTTTGCCGTACCTCCGCGCATTTCGGGGCCGTATGAGGGAAGATGCGAAACGTTTTTGCCCTCGTTCATTCCGGCATAAGCCACAACCTTTCCGGCAAACAGGATACCCTGACCGCCGAAGCCTGCAAAAATTATTTCCTGTGTCATCTTATTTATCCCCCTTTTCTGCCGTAATATCCTTATAAACTCCCAAAGGATAGTGAGGAATCATATTATCGCGGAGCCAGTCCATAGCCTCAAGCGGTGACATTCCCCAGTTTGTGGGGCAGGTCGAAACAACCTCGACAAGCGAAAATCCCTTGCCGTCAAGCTGGGTTTGGAACGACTTTTTAATAGCTTCTTTTGCTTTTTTGATGTGCGCAACGCTGTCTACCGCAACGCGCTCGATATACGCCGGACCCTCGAGAGTTGAAAGCATTTCGCTCACTCTTATGGGGTATCCCTGTGTTGCCGCATTACGTCCGTACGGCGAGGTTTGCGTAACCTGGCCGACAAGCGTTGTCGGCGCCATCTGACCGCCCGTCATACCGTAGATTGCGTTGTTTATGAATATAATCGAAATATTTTCGCCTCGCGCCGCCGCGTGAACGGTTTCCGCCGTACCGATAGCGGCAAGGTCGCCGTCGCCCTGATAGGTGAAAACGAACGACTCGGGAAGCGCTCTTTTTATGCCCGTTGCAACCGCCGGCGCTCTGCCGTGAGCCGCCTGCTGCATATCGCACTCAAAATAGTTATACGAAAAAACACTGCATCCTACCGACGCAACGCCTACCGCCTTGCCCTCGATACCCAGCTCGTCTATAACCTCGGCAACCAAACGGTGCACAATGCCGTGCGTACAGCCGGGGCAGTAGTGAAAATTAACATCGCACAAAGCGTGCGGTTTTGTGAAAACCTTTTCCATTAAAACGCACCTCCGTTTAATTCTTCGATTTTTGTCAAAATTTCGGTCGGAGTGGGCACAATGCCGCCCGTTCTGCCGAAGAAATGAACCTCGCCCTTGCCGTTTACCGCAAGTTTTACGTCCTCGACCATCTGACCCGTACTCATTTCAACCGACAAAAATTTCTTTTTGCCGTCCGCAACGCGTGCGAAAACATCTTTAGGGAACGGCCAAAGCGTAATCGGACGGATTAAGCCGACTTTTATGCCTTTTGCGCGCGCCTTTGCCATTGCGGTTTTCGCGATACGCGCCGTTGTGCCGTATGCAACGAGGACTATATCCGCGTCGGACGTGCCTTCTTCTTCAAAACGAACCTCGTTCTGCTCGATAATGTCGTAGCGTTTCTGACGTTCGATAATTGTATCTTCAAGGTCTTTTGCGTTAATGTAGAGCGAATTTATAATGTTGTGTTTGCGTTTCATCTGCGTACCGCACGCCGCCCAGCCTTTTTCCGCATAAACCGCGTTTTCGTCCTCCTCGGGGAACTCAACGGGTTCCATCATCTGACCGAGCATACCGTCGCCCATAAGCATTACGGGCATTCTGTATTCATCCGCAAGATTAAACGCCTCGCTTGTCAAATCAACCATTTCCTGAATTGACGACGGAGCCAAAACGATAAGGTGATAATCACCGTGGCCGCCGCCCTTTACCGCCTGGAAATAGTCGGACTGCGCCGGCTGAATACCGCCGAGTCCCGGGCCGCCGCGGACGATATTTACCACAACGCACGGAACGTTTGCACCGGCAATGTAGGAAAGCCCCTCCTGCTTCAAGCTTATTCCGGGGCTGGACGAGCTTGTCATAACCCTTTTTCCGGCACCGCCTGCGCCGTAAACCATATTTATCGCCGCAACTTCGCTCTCCGCCTGGAGGAAAGTTCCGCCGATTTTCGGCATTTTTTTAGCCATATAAGCCGATACCTCTGTTTGAGGCGTTATCGGGTATCCGAAAAACAAACGGCAGCCCGACCTTATTGCGGCCTCCGCAAGCGCTTCGTTACCTTTAACCAATACTTTTGCCATTTTTCTCAACCTACCTTTCTACCTCGATTACCACGTCGGGACAAATTGTTGCGCAAAAGGCACAGCCTATACATTTGTCCTGCTCAATCACGGTTGCCGGATTGAAGCCTTTTTTGTTAATCCTGTCTTTTGCGATTACCACAATTTTTTTCGGACAGGCGGACACGCAAAGCATACAACCCTTGCATTTGTCCTCGTTGAACACTACCTTTGCCATTTACGGCACCTCCTTATTACGTTTATCGAAAATTAGTAAATTTTTAAATTAAAACGGTAAATTCATAAATGTTTCAAGCTCAAAATGCTTGTTCTTTTGCGGAATTTTATCGAGAATTTCCTTTTTTCCCGATATATATGTCACACCCGTTCCGAGCTTTTCAGCGCATTTTTCTATCAGCTCCGCGCTGTTTAAAATGTGGCTCGGTTCGGTGAGATACGCAAGATTTGTGTTGTTTACCACGTCGGTGATTTTAAGGCGCGATGTTTCTTCGATTTTGTGCGCAAGCTCCAGAATATCGTCCTCGTTTGCCGTCATAGGACGCATTGCGTTTATCACAAAATACATTTTGTATTCCTTGTTTTTGATGTAGTTAAAAAATCCGCCAAGAGCCACCGCTCCGTCCTCGTCGCCCCCGACGTCGAAAACCGCCTCGGTTCCGCCGTCCGCAAACACCGATAAAATTTCGCTCGGCAAAACGGGAATGTCGACGTTTGAGCTTGCAAACTCCGACGCGACAACGTTTATACCCTTTTCGGACAGAAAATTTTTAACGTCGCTCGTGCGGAAATACGGATTTACAATGTCAAGGTCGCAGATTGTGACGCGCTCTCCCTCCGCTTTTTTCTTCAGCGCAAGATTTAGCGCAAACTCGGTTTTTCCGCTTCCGTAGTGACCTGTTACTATGCTAATCACGGTGATATATCACCTCCGAAATTGTGTGAGTTATTTCTTTTTTACCCAAAAATTTTATGACAATAAGCCACACCGCGAGCGAAACCGCGGTGAAAATAAGGCTTAATTTTTCGCTTCTAAACACCGCACCGCCGAGGATAAGCGATACAATAAACAAAATCACGGGCAGAATGTAGAGAATAAACGACGAAAAAAGCACGCTTTTTGTGCTTGCGGTGACGCTCACCGTGTCGCCCTCCGACGCGCCGATACTGTTTTCGGCAAGCACCTGCACACCGCGGTTTTCGCAGATTTTGCAGTGCACACAGCTTTCACCGCACGCGGATTTGCGCACGCATAAAACGTACGCGAATTTACCGTCTGTTTTTGTAACACGTCCCTGACCCGTCATATTTTCACCTTAAACCGTCCGGCCGGTTTTTGCATTGCCCTGTCGGTTTTTGTCATATTTTTTGTTAACGTATAGTATAGCAAATTTTTTTGAGTTTGTAAAGCAGAAAAATAAGCGTTTATGCAAATTTAACAAAAAGGGAGGGAAAAAGGAAGGTGATGTTTCCCCTCGCCCCCTCGATTTTGCTGAAACTTTAAATTTTTTCTTCTATATCAAAAATAGGTTATCGTAATTTTTTGGTTGCTCCGCAGGCTCTGCTTTTGGCGCAAAAGCAGAGGGAAAACGTGGGTGTTTCGATTCCCCCACACCCCACAAACGACTTGGGGTTTCACCCCAAGACCCCGTTTGAAAACGGGAAATTTACAGAAAATTAAAAATAGTTGGTATTTGTTTGCAATTTAAGCGAAAATACCAAAGCAAACAACGGGCAGAAAAAAGGTATTGAGGTGAAATTATGATATTTGAGATATTAAGGCGTGAGGGGTACGGCGTCGGCTCACGGGATTTTTACACAAAAATAGACGAATGGAAAGACTGGCACAAAGGCAAGGTCGGAAGTTTTCACACATATATGCAATACAACGGTGTAAAAAGACTTTCACGGGAGCGTGCAAGCCTTTGTATGGCAAAAAAGGTGTGTGAGGAATGGGCAAATCTTTTAATGAACGAAAAGGTTGAGGGCACGACGCAAAACGACAGTTTTGACGCGATTTTAAAGGATGTGCTCACAAAAAACAACTTTCGTGTGCGCTCCAATCAGCTTATTGAGCTTACATTTGCACTCGGCACGGGCGCGTTTATTGAAAACCGCATCGGCGGAAACATTAACATTGACTACATAACGGCTGATATGATTTTTCCGCTTTCATATGACAACGGCGAAATTTACGACTGTGCGTTTGCAAGCGAAATAAAGAAACGGGGCGAAGATTACAGGTACATACAGTATCATTTGAGGCAAGGCAACGGTTCGTATATTATCAAAAACAAATTTTATTCGGCTAAAGACGGCAAAGAAGTTTTTGGAATTTTCGGAAACGTTGCGGAAATTGTGCAATCGAAAGTACCGCTTTTTCAGATAATTACACCGAACATAATAAACAATTATGATTTTTCAAATCCTATGGGGATTTCGGTTTTTGCAAATGCGATTGACGTTTTAAAGGGAATTGACCTTATTTACGACAGTTATCAGAACGAATTTCGGCTCGGCAAAAAAAGAATTATCGTGCCTATGGGTATGGCGCAAATTATGAACACTCAAGACGGCACTATGCCGATTTTTGACGACAATGATACTGAATTTTATGCAATTAAAGAAACAGATGATTTTACGCAGCTTAAAGAAATAAATATGGAAATACGCTCGGAGGCTCACCTCGGCGCACTTAAAAATTCACTTGATGTTCTTTCGAGCCTTACGGGACTCGGCAGTGACAGATTTTCGTTTGAAACATACAAAAACGGGATTAAGACGGCGACCGAGGTTATAAGCGAAAAAAGCGAGCTTTTTCAGAACCTTAAAAAGCACGAGCTTATATTATCGGCAGCGCTTAAAAAGCTTTACCGCGCGGTTTTATGTTTAAGCGGCAAGGACGCAGACGAGAGAAACATTAAAATTGATTTTGACGACAGCATTATCCAGGACAAAGAAAAAGAATTTGCACAGGATTTGCAGCTTGTATCAAGCGGAATTATGCAAAAGTGGGAATTTAGAGTTAAGCATTTTAACGAGAGTGAGAGAGAGGCAAAGAAAATGTGCGCGGAGGACGAGTTTGCGGAGGAATAAAAGGACGGTGACAAAAGTGTGATTACACCCGAATATTTAAGTTATATGCTTGATATGTTAAGCGTTCACAAAGAGCTTGAGGCGAGCATATTAAAGGACATAACGCGCAGAATTTTGAAAAGCGGTTTTGTTACCGACACAGCATCATACCAAGCCGAAAAGCTTAACGAGGCAGGGCTTTGTTACAATGAAATTTTAGATGAAATTTCAACGCGCACGAAAAAATGCCGTGAAGAAATTAAAAAATCGTTTTCGGACGCTGAAACAAAGGTTTTTGACTATGACGAAAGCGTTCTTGCAAATGCCGGAATAAACGCGCACGAATTTAAAAAAATATCGCCGAGAATGAAACGCATTATCACCGCGGCGCTTGCAAAAACGGCAACGGACGCGGTTAACCTTACAAAAACCACTGCGAACACGACGCAGAGTCTTTACATATCGGCGTGCGACCTGGCGCATATGCAGGTTATGTCGGGCGCGTTTGACTACAACACGGCTGTTAAAAACGCGGTAACACACGCGGCAAGAGAGGGTATTAAGGTTGTTTATCCCACCGGGGCGGTATCAAGCCTTGACACTGCGGTGCGCGGGAGCGTTTTGACTGGTGTAAATCAGACGTTTGCAAAGATAACCGAAATGCGGGCAAAGGAATTTGACGTTGACCTTATGCAGACAAGTGCACATATCGGCGCCCGTCCCGAACACGCGGTGTGGCAGGGATATGTGGTTTCGCTCTCAGGCCGGGACGGCTATCTTACGCTTTCAGACGTCGGCTACGGTGACGTTCGGGGAATATTCGGAGCAAACTGCCGTCACAGCTGGAATATGTTTTTTGAGGGTGCTTCGCATATGCAATACACCGAGGCGCAGCTTGAGAAAATGCGAAGTGCGACCTGCAAATACGACGGAAAAGAATTTAAAATTTATGAGGCACGCGACAAGCAGAGAGCAATGGAGCGCGGAATAAAAAGCACCAAACGCAAACTTATTTGTTTTGACGAGGCAATTAAAAACGCGCCCGATGAAAAGGCAAAGGCGGAGTTTAAAAATGAATTTGCAAACCTTTCCGTAAAACTTAAAAAGCAAGAGGCAAAGCTTAACGACTTTACTTATCAGACAGGATTAAAGCGCGACAGAGTGCGCGAACAGGTTTATGCCGAAGAAACCAAAAACGGCATTAAAAATTTCGGTAAAAGCGTGTCGCAAAAGGCGGTGTGGGCGAATGAAAAGCAAAAACTTCCGAATTACAAAAATGCTATTATTCCCGATGAAAAAATTAACGGATATGCACTCAACAAAAACCACCCATCGGGCAAAAATAAAGCTATTGCATTTGAGCAATATTTGGGATATAATAACAGTAATAGTAATTTGTTAATCGAAGAAATAAGAAAACTTACAAGTGAAAATCCGGCGGTATTAAGGTTTTCCGATGAGTATGGTGACCGTTACGAGATTAAAGCACTTATGGATGGTGTGAGCGGAAAAACCGCAAACGTTAAAATTGCATATATTGTGCAAAAGGACGGCACCGCCAGACTTACAAGCGTCTATGTAGCGAAATAATTTAAGGAGGTATTTTTATGAAGGCTAAAGTACTTGATGTTGTGAAGCTCCGCGACGGCAGAGAGGGAACGATTTTAGAGTTGTGGGAAAATAAAAATGCTGCCCTTTTGGAAATTTGTGACGAAAAAGGCAGGGCGATTGATGAGCCTGTGATAAATCTTGATGACATTGAAGAAATTACATTTTCATACGAAAGCACATTGTAAATAAGAGGTTTTGATAAAAAGTGCGAATATCGCAAATATTAAACAAGTTTTAAACACCCTTTCAACGGGTGTTTTTTAATTGCAAAAATGCGCGGTTTGTTTGGCAGGTTTTGTTCCGCTCAAAAAGCATAAACCTTGCTTAAGAGGGTTATTCAAACCCTCTTTTTTAATTGATTTTTTACGTTTGGAGGTGCGAAAAATGGAATACAACTTAAAAATGATATGCGGAAACACACAGAATTTTACTGTGCAAAACAACGACGGTGATTTTGAGGAAGGCGACAAAGTGACGTTTTCGGTAAAGAAAAACTATTCGGACGACACGTATTTGCTTAAAAAGGAAGTTACAGATTTTAACGGCAATTTGGCGGATATAAACATACTGCCGAGAGATACGGCGAATATCGAACCGGGGCAATATGTGTATGACATACAATTCAGCTCTTTTGACGGCAAAGTTAAAACAATTTTCAAGGGCGATTTTATTCTTGACTGGAGGGTTACGGATGAATAATTTGGGATTTACGCTGAAAGACACTACAAATCTTAAGTTTTCCGGTGCAACCGATTATGAAAAAGCAAAAAAGTACACCGATGAAGAAATTAAGATAAAATCCGTTTCGGTAAACGGCGAAAAGGTTGAGCCGGATAATAATAAAAATGTTGACATTGACGGAAACACTATTGTATCGGAAAGTTATTTGAAAGGCAACGGCGCACCGACTTCATCGACACAGGCTGATTTTGTCGGGCAGATGTATTTAGATACTGCAAATACAAAATTATATCAATGCGTGAGTATCACAACAAACGAAACTGACGGTACAAAATCATATAGTTGGATTAAGGTTATAAGGGGAAATGACCATGCTCCAATAAAGGGACTTTTTGATTGGGCAACTGAGGGTCCGGGTGTTGTGATGGCTGCGCCCGAATACGGAACAAGTATGATATCTATGCATTCAGCGGGAAAAAGGTATCCTCTTATGTCTATTTCAGCTGCCAAAAATGAAGAAATAGATGCAAGAAAACAAAGTTACAAACCAATCGTTCCGTCAAATCTCGATTATGCAGTACGCAGTGTTCGCCCCGTAACGGCCGCAACCGCACCGACAACACTTGCGGTTAACACATTGTATTCGATAAACAATACATCAAGCACAAGTGTTGCGCTTACACTGCCTCAAGGACAGAACGGTGATTTTATTCAATATGATTTTGTCACAGGTACAACGGCACCGACGGTCACG
>ERZ773194.959-NODE-959-length-34474-cov-40.263982_pt1 | contig 34474 bp, 27 predicted proteins | sample MGYA00511240_ERZ773194 | MGnify/ENA primary metagenome ERZ773194 (study PRJEB29015, sample SAMEA2737774) | human gut metagenome | biome: human gut; feature: human-associated habitat; material: faeces | place: China | collected 2012 ... | reverse complement strand
AGTGAACCGAATTTATTTAATTTTTAACCTTGTCCATTTTTAGTGGACAGTAGTGAGTTAAAAATAATAGTTATTCAGAAGAAGCGAAAGACTGGGATTTATTCTGTTGTGGTGACATAACTGGGAAACTTTTGGAATCAAAATTAGATAATCCGCCTTTAGATATTTGTGACAACATAAATTTTGATATAGTTGCTGCTAAAATAGGAAATAATTGGCGTTTACCATCATTGTCAGATTTTGAAAAGTTAGAAAAGTATTGCGATTATGAATGGACTACAGATTATGACATTGCAGGAATGGAGTTTGTCAGTCGCATAAATGGACAAAGTATATTCTTCCCTGCACTAGGTCTTAGAGCGGGGAATCCAGGCCGTGTATATGGAGGAGGACTTGGTTGTTATTGGACTGGAACATTAAACAATTATAAAGAACCATATTACTTTTATTTTGGGCGAGGTGGTATTGGAATTAAGCCTGTCCCCTTATATTATGGTGCAAACATTAGACCTGTTAGTGATGTTCTTTAGGAAAACACAAATGAATTGTGTCAGCAAAAGACATATTAATTGCTGACACAATTCTATAATTACATTTTTTTCTTATAACTTAACTCCTCCTCTTTTTCTCAGTTCATCAGGCGCTTTCTGGAAGCCATACCCTAACTTGCCAAACTGTTCTTTGAACCATTTGCCAATCGGCTGTCTGTTTATGGTCAGTACCAGTTTGGTGTCATCGGTTGGATTCTTTTCTACTTTGAAAATATCATTCTTGATGTCAAACTTCCGTCTGTGTTCTTCGGAATAAATCCTGCCATTACATTTGATGGCTTCTTTCTTTGTCAGAAGACTCTCTATCATTTCTTTGGTAAAGCCGATGGCAGCGCACAACTTTTCCATTCTCAGCATCTCCTTGAGCATCGGAAACCACTTGAAAGCCTTTTCAAGCAAGGTATTCAGCCGTGATATTTCCTTATCTTTGGCTTCAAGTTCCTGATTGTGTATTCCTTGCAGGTTGCGAATCTGCTTGCCGTGCTGTTCCTGCATACGCTGCATTTGGGCTTTCAAGTCATCAATGCCCTTGTCCCGTTTGGCAATTTCCTGACGCAATTCTTCATTGGACTGCTCCAGTTTCTTCATTTTCCCGCTACCGAAAAGAGAACCCACTCCGCTTGCTATGACAGTGGCAGCATCGGTGGCGGCACTTTTGAGCTTGTCCGTGCGTATCTCCGATTTCACCTGTCTGAGTTCCTGTTCGGCAAGGTTTACCTGCCGTTCCTTATGCCGCTTTACGGCTTCTATGCGTTGCAGTTCGGCTTTCTGCTTCTCAATGATGAAATCGTTCCGCTCCAGATGTTTTTTGCCTGTTACAGCCTTTGACTGCCCACGCTCCATCAGAAGGATGTCGGATGCCAAGGTCTGCATCTGCATCATGTCATCGTCATTGAGCTTGCGGCTCTTGCCTGTATCGTGGTTCATCCAATCGAATACGATATGCGCATGGTAATTCGGTTTGAACCACCTTTCGCCAACCTTGAAACTCTCCCTGTCCTCTGGGTCAGGCTGTCCGTTCAGCCAATGTCCTTCGTCTTTGTGCAGGAAGATTTGGAGCGGTGTAATGCCCCAGCGTCTTTGGCACTCCTCGCCAAATTTATGCACATCTGCCAGTGTGGTGTCAGGTCTGATGAGCAATACTCCCTCACGTATGGGTGAACATCCTGCCACTTTGATAATCTTGCCGTTCTTCCCTTTGCGCTCACGCTCCTTTTCCTGCATGGCACGACCAGTCTTTTCCTTGACCATCCGTTTGATGTCCTCATAGTGCGCCTGCAATTCGGGATTGCCGAAGTCCGGGTTTATCCACTGCTCGTTATTCGCAGAGAGTTCGGATACCACATATACCTTGGATTTTCCGATGTTGCGCATATACTCGGCAGTTCTCCGGTTATGAGCCTCGCTTGATGCCACGTTGCAAGGCTTGATATGTATGCTTGATTTTGTTGCCATCTTTTTAAATTCTGATTGAGTTGTTTACTAAATCTGTTTGTTGCTTTCCGCGCATATCCGCAAGGGGTTCTTAGGGGTGTAACCCATGAGCGGAGTTTCCAAAGAGAGGGTCACTCTTTGGTTGGGTTGCATAGGGCTGAAAGCCCTTGCCGGGTTCTTAGGGCAGCGTCCTAAGCCCCTCGGGAGAGCCCACAACTACGCAAGCGAAGCGTGTAGTTATAGTGGGCTATAACCGGAAGCCTTTCGGTTTCTTGGATAACGCATCATTCCTCTTTTTGACGGATTGCATTTGCTCTTTTCTATCCGCCATGCGTTTCTGCAAATACTCGTTCAGGTCTTTGCATCCGCTGTAGATTTGTGAAGCGTCCCGTATATTCCGGGTGTTGTCGTATTCCTTTCGGATTTGCTGCAGGGCTTCCATTCCTGCACGGTCATTGTCAAAAAAGCAGTGGATGCGCTCATATCTTCCCAACGGATAAAATGCCTTGGAAACATTGGCAACAGAGTTCAGAACCATGTAATCCTGCCTGTCGAAATCAGGGTATTGCGGACAACTTTCAAGCCGCAGGGTCAGAAAGGAAAGATAGTCCATAAACCCTTCAAAGATGAAACAGGTTGTTTTCGGTTCTTGTTGCCGTATATGGGTAATGGCTTTAGGTGCGATACAACCCTTGAAATATCGGTTGCGGATTTCATAGCCGCCCGACATGTTGGGAAACGCAATGGCGAAGTACTGCTTGTCGTTGTGCGTAAACCGCGCTTCCTTACATTCTCTTTTCGCCAGTGCCGGATTTATCCCCCTTTCCTGCAAGTAAGCGAGCAAGGCAGGAGAAGAAAGCGGCACGATTTCCAACTGTTGGAAACTTGGCTCTGTAAATGACTGCTTGCGAAAAGAGAAAGAAACGGGGCGCACGTGCGGTGCCTGTTCCTCTATGCGTTTCAAAAGGTACGGCACGCTGTCCGTTGCATAGAGGTGCGAAGCCAGCGCGATGATGTTGCCGCCCTTGCCGAGCGCAAAATCGTACCATTGGTTCCGCTCGGTGTTCACCTTGAACGATGCTTCGGTTTCTTCCCTGAACGGTGATTTGTACCATAGATTGATGCCCTGCCGCTTCACCGGGCTATATCCCAAGCTGTGCAGGTATTCTTCCAGTCTGATTTGTTTTGCTGTCTGTATGTCCATAAATGATTGTCTTTATCGGTTATTGTTTGTTTTTCTTTTCGCCAGTACTTATTCGTATAGGTTACTGGCAGTATAATCACTTCACTTTATTGTCGTATATATAGAATACGGCTTAAAGTGAAGCGGTTTGATGTGTCCCTGCAACCACTTCGCTTTATCCTAATATATAGACCCGGAGAATAAAGTGAAGTGATTGCAGGAAGCGTGTCAATAGTGGAAATCCGGTTCGTACCTGTACCTCCTGCCATTTTCCTGCACTATCATCCGCTTGTTCTTCAACACTGTGATGAGTTTAACCAGCTTGTTGTCGCTTAACGGAACACCCACCAAGGCATACGACTCTTTCAATGCTTTGCTCAGTTCCTTATATCCGTATTCGTCCTGCAACGAAAATGCTGCTTCCAGTGCTATCCGGTGCTGTTGCTCGGAAATGTCCTTGCAGGCATCGAACCTTTCGCCTTGGGGTCTGCCGGGTGCTTTGGCTTCTGTCTGGTAATCCTCTATCAGTTCGGGCAGTGCCCTGTCATTAATGCGGAAGGCAAACGGCTCGAAGTCCATTGCACGGATGTGCATGGCGGAAACCTTGCTTATGTCCCCGTTGCTCTTGTCCTTTTCAACAAGTAGCACGGTTTCTGCCTTGTTGTTCAGTTCCGTGCCGATATGTCCCCTCGCGTTCTCATCACCCTTGTTCTGGTGGAGTATCGTGTGGATATGTATCTGCCTGTCGTCCGTCCACTGCATCAGTTTCGATATGATGCGTGTCGATTCGCTGGGGCTGTTGATGTCATACACCATGTCACGGATACCGTCTATCACCACCAGACCAAGGTTCGGCGTATGGTAGATTGCCTGTTCGACAATCCTTATGCGCTGCTCCGGCGTATATTTCCGCAGGGCAAGGAACTCAAGGTTCTCGTTGTCCCTGTCATCGGGCAGCCCTGCCATGCGCATGATGCGTTCCATCACATTCAGGCAGTGGTGAGGGCTTTGTTCCGTATCAACGTAAAGTACTTTCCGCTTGGCTTCGGGAAGCTCAGCCGCATACCTGAGCACCGTGCCGTTCTTCAATGCCGCAGCCACGATAGCCGACACATTGAATGTCTTCTTGCTTTTGGCTTTTCCGATGGATGCGCTGAAATTTCCCAATGTACCGATAACGGAACCTTTCACGCTGAGGATTTCGGGCGCTTTCTCGTATTTTCCTGACAGGCTCAGCCGTGAGGCTTGCCATAGGATTACTGCCTGTTCGTCCGATATTTCCCGGATGTCTTTCATATAGTCCATAGCGATTCCTCCCGTTATTGGCGTCCGCCTTTTTTCTTCCCTGCCAGTTCAAGGGCAAGTTCCGCATCCACGATAATCTTGCGCCCTATCTGGGTGATAGCCTTGTCTATCTTTCCGCTTTTCTTTATGCGGTTGGCAGTAGGCAGGCTGCATCCGAACAGTCTGGCTATGCCGGGTATTCCGTACACATATTTCCTGCTTGTGTCCGTTACGGGCTGCGGCTGCGCTTCTGTCTGAACGGATGCGTGCCTGCTCAACATTATGAACTCTTCGCCTGTCATCTGCCAGACGGGTTTGGATAATAACTCTTGTAGATTTTGCATGGTTCTACTTTTTTTGATTCAACAATCAGCCCTGCGCACTGGCTGTTATTTCCGTTCTCGAACGATGCAAAATTAGGTAGGGTTATGGGTGGTAAGGATGGGGACGGTATAATCCGAATATCGTTGTATCTTATTGAATATCAGAAAATAAAAATACCACTCAAAAATAAATTTGAGTGGTAAAAGTGGAACTTTCGTAAAATATCAGGATATGTCACCGATTATCTGAATATATGTTCCATTTCCTTGGCGAATTTCTGGTTGCTGTCACTCGGAAAATCGGAAACAGGCTCCTTGTACTTTGACTTGTAGTAGCTATCGTCAATATCCAGCAGTCCCAGTATTCCGGCTTTCCATTTTTCCCTGTCCTGTTTGGGGAGTTTCTCGCCCATCAGAAATATCAGATAGCATACACGTATTTTCTCTCTCGGTTTGATTTTCAGCTTGCAGTTACAGGGGTGCAGGTTCATATTGGCATAGAAATCCGGTGCGGAAATTTCCTCGAACTGTTCTCCAACACATACCTCATGAATGAGCGAAAGCAATTTCATGCTGAAATACTCTTGTTGTTCATCCGCCGCTTCCTGCTGACTGATTGGCTTGCCCGGCTCGTCCTGTCGGTTCCCGTCAGAAATGTATTTCTTCAATATATCCAGAAAAAGGCAGCTTTGGCGGTACATGTCCTCACAACGGTTCTTCATATATTGGAATGCCTCTTTCCTTGCTGCCTTTTGCTGGTCATAGAGTTCATTCAGTTTGGCTTTTTCCTTGTCATATTCAGCCTTGCAGCGTTCATATTCTTTTTCAGCCTGTTTTTCCTCTTCGGCAGTATGTTCCCTGTAGCCAATGGAATCATACCTGTTGTTGGCTTCATTCAGCGGTTTGCTCAGGCTCCTTGTTACATCCAGTTGGGCTTCAATTTCAAAGGAATACCTTTCCATGTGTCGATAGCAAGCACGCTCTACGGCACTATCACTCAACGGGCACACCTCATAAGCCTGTATGCTCTTTTCTATTTCGGTTTTCAGGCTGTTGAGTATCAAGGTGTATTGTTCTTTTTGCCTGTCAAGCACCAGTTCAAGGATAGCAGCCTCAAAAGACTTCATGTCATTGTATTCCTGACAGAAATCGGAAATGAATTTTTGCCTGTCAAAAGAGAAAACGCGATTGTCTATATAGTCCCTGTATATTCTGTTGAGTTCCCCGTATTGGGGAATCATCGTCTGTATCTTGTCTGCCATAGGCGTTCTACTTTTGTCTGTTCTTTTCATTGTCAAGAAGCATCGTCAGTTCTTCTTCCACCTGTTCTATGCTCGGCAATGCCGATTTCAGGTTCTCCGGCACAGCCTTGCTGAGCTGATAATCGCTGATGCCGATAGGCTGGTCATAGCCTGTCAGTGCATATTGCGCGACAATCTCATCCTTGCCCTTGCACAACAGCAGCCCGATGGTCTTGTTGTCATTCTCTCCCCTCAGTTTGTCATCCACCACATTGATGTAGAAGTTCAACTGTCCGGCGTATTCCGGTTTGAACGGGGTAGCTTTCAATTCCACAACTACGTATGCATGGAGTTTTATGTTGTACAGAATCAGGTCAGCATAGAAATCGCTGTCACCAATCTGGAAATGTTTCTGCCTTGCGACAAAGGCGAATCCGCTGCCCATTTCCAAAAGATAACGGGTAACATGCTTCACCAACTGTTCCTCTATGTCTCTTTCGTCCGCACGTTCTTTGGCTCCCGCCAAATCAAAGATATACGGGTCTTTCAACAGGTAGTTGGCAAGGTCGCTTTGAGGTGCAGGAAGCGTGGCGGTAAAATTATTGACCTTGTGGCTGTTGATTTGCCGTTCAAACAATTTGCTTTCAATCTGCATTTTAAGGACATTGCTGCTCCATCCCATTTCCACAGATTGCTTCATATACCAGTAATCGACACCTAACGGAAGGGAACTGTTCAGCAGAATCACATGGCTTGCCCAATTGATTCTTGCGACAGGCGATGCAAGAAACAGTTTTTCTATGTCCTCAATCGGTTTTTGATAAACGGAGGCTACTGTTTGGACTACATCCTGAATTTGTGCAAGAGGTTCTTGCACAATTGCAATTTCCTTATTGTCTGATGATTGAATTTGCGCAAGAGGTTCTTGCGTAAATGTCATATTGTTCAGGCTTTGAAGTTCATCCGTGATTTTCTGCACACTTGGAGCAAGTAATTTCGCATCGGTTTCTATAAAACTCCGTAATGCGCCCAATGGATAGGAGCGTGCGAACTGGCACATATAAGCCAAGTTCCTGACCGAATATCCTTTCTTTTCAGGATAACTGAACCGTATCGCCTGCGCCAGTCTTTTGATGACCTTGCCGCCCCAGCCTTGTCGGTTCTGGTGGTACAGGATATAATTGCCCATCTTCCAATAGTGGAACAGCATCTGCGCATTGGCTGCACTGATGAGCCGGACTTGCGCCTGCTCTATTTCTGACCCGATGGCATTGACAAAAGCCTCGAAACTTCTTTTCTCTATATTGTTATCGTTGTTGCTCATTGTTGTATGTATTGAAAGTTACAAAGATAAGCCCAATAACAGGCATCCCGTGAAACTTGCTGATTGTTTTTATAGTTGGTTGAATTTATTCATCGCACTGGCTTTTACATCATCGGCAATGTCGATGTAGGGTTTCATAGCCTTGTAGTCGCTATGTCCCGTCCATTTCATCACTACCTGTGCCGGAATACCGAGAGCCAGAGCGTTACAGATGAAAGTCCTTCTCCCCGCATGGGTACCCAGCAATGCGTATTTGGGTGTAATGGTGTCTATACGGCTGCTTCCTTTGTAGTAGGTTTCACTTACAGGCTCGTTGATTTCGGCAAGTTCGCCCAGTTCCTTCAAATAGTCATTCATCTTTTGATTGCTTATGACCGGGAGAGCCTTGTGCCCCTCAAATTCCACACCCTTGTATTTGTCGAGTATTGCCTTGCTGTGGTTGTTAAGCTCGATGATAAGCCTTTCGGCGGTCTTTACGGTAGTAATTTCTATATATCCGTCCCTAATGTCGCTTTTTTTCAGATTATGTACATCCGAATACCGGAGTCCGGTAAAGCAACAGAACAGAAAGACATCTCTCACCCGTTCAAGATATTGCTTTGTTTCGGGTATCTGATAGTTTTTGAGTTTGTTCAGTTCCTCCCAAGTGAGGAATATCACCTTTTTCGGTGTGCTTCGCAATTTGGGATTGAAATCTTCATAGGCATTGTTCATGCAATACCCTTTCTTGGTACACCAGCGCAGAAACCATTTCAGATAAGCGACCTGTTTCATGATGGACGTGTTCCGCATATCTTCGGTGTCTTTCAGGAAATTCACATACTTTGTCAGCTTGGGCTCGTCCAACGATTCAAATGTCAGCCCCTTGTCAAATTTTTCAAGATGTTTCCTGACTGCGGCAAATTTCTCATAGGTGGCATCAGACCAGCCGTTTTGCGTACCGCACTCCTTGATGAACTCATCAAATACCTCCAAAGGCAGAAAAACCACCGTAGCCTGTTCCTCATCTTCCTTTTTCCCATTGTGCAATCTGTTGAACGCATCCTTTACCTGCTCGGTAGTCGGCATAAATCCCTGCACCTCGAACTCCTTGAATATATTCTGGATTTCGGTGTAGTATTTCAGCAAGTCAGCATTGATTTCCGATGCGCTTTGCTTCAGTTTGTTGGTACATCCGTTCTTTACACGCTGCTTGTCGGCATCCCATTTGGCGACATCAATGCGGTAGCCTGTTGTGAACTCGATGCGGTGGCTGTCAAAAACAACACGCATACGGATAGGGACATTCTCCACGATTGGCACTCCGTTCTTCTTGCGGCTTTCCAATGAAAAGATGATGTTTCTCTTGATGTTCATAGCTGGGTGTATTAAAATCAACACCCAAATATACACCCAATAATTGAAACAGCAAAAGGTATTTAATGATATTTAGTAATATAGTTGATTTGTAATAACTTGATTATTATCAACATATTGCAGCTTTGTGAGATTTCTTGATTGTGTAAGTTAAAGTCCCGTACGCACCGCGAAAGAGTTCCGAATTTATTCGGAACTCTTTTTTGTTTGTATGCTCGGCATGAGTATTAGCTAACGGGTGCAAGTCCCCAATGAGCCCTAATAGCGGGAATCATACAGCCAATAGCAAGGGTGTCCATCGTGAGGTGGAATCTGAAAGAAGCTGGCGGCAAACATCTGGTCTGACGAACAGAAACTTCATATAAGGCATATGACCGTGGGTAAGGTTGCGAAACAAACTAAAGCCCTATAGCTATTCGGGACGGTTAGTGTAAATGGAGCAGACATAAGATTGAAAGTTAATACCCTTATCCGAGGAGGTCTCACGGACATATGGTGAGGATGAATGATTCGAAGTACCATGATGGAGTAAAGCTTGCCGTGAGAAGTCAGCAGAGGTCGTAGTACCCAAGGCATGTATGCCTATAGGGAAGGACCAAACTTTATTTAAACGGCATAACTGAAAACTACCGTTTGTTGGAACGAATGCATAAAACCAAAACAGAAGTATTGGGCTACCTTTAAAGAGATAGGACGGAATGCGAAGGGTATAAAGGAGCGCAGACCTACAAATGGATGGTTGAAGAAGATGTCGTGGAAGTGTCTTTCGAAGAATACGAAAGGCATCCATAGTAAAGAACCGCCGTATGCCGAACGGCACGTACGGTGGTGTGAGAGGTCGGAAAACGAAAGTAGGAAGAAAACTACTTCGTTTTCCTCCTACTCGATTATAATCTGAGAATTGCTTTTTTAAAACTATACTTTGTCAGGAAATCTAGGAATGGAATAATTTAAAACTGCATCATGATATATAAAAAGAAAAATCACCACAGATTGAGTACTTCATTAATAGCAGAATCAATCTGTGGTGAATATAAGCTGTGTCTTAGGTTCTATTCAGCCGTTATTTATAGAATTTCGACATCGGATAAATTCCGACAGGATAGCTTGTCTTGTTTTCGATGTTTTTTACTAGTACAGGAGTTTCTCCGCTACAGTCGTATACCAGTAGGTTTCCGTTTGAAATAGTTGTTTCATAATATTCATCCGAAACGGCAACATAAAGATACTTCTTTATCGGATCGGCTATAGCATTGCAGTTTAAATATTTGGCATTCGGAGCATCCTTTGTCAGGTCTATGATATTTTCCTCCACTTTCCATGTCTTGAGTGAAATACGGCTGACGCTGGTTTTTCCGGCACAGAAATAAACATAATCTCCCGCAAGAGCAATGCCCGGAGTATCGAAGAACTCGGCTGATATGTCGGCCGAAACTTGTTTTTCCTTTACGATTTCCCAGGTATCAAGATTTACAAATATAAAATAGCTCTTAGTAGATTCCGAACGTCCGCATGTGGCAATCATGATTTCACGCTCTCCTGTCTGGCATACACCACTGATGAATTCTCCTTTGAGATCTGGCAAGATACGGGTTGCCTTGTTTTCTCCTTTTTAAACTCCAGCAGTCTTGTACTGGCCCAGAATCCTCCTCCACCGGTATATATATAGTCGCCAATGACAACCATACCTTGAGTGCCGGCAACAGCTTCAATTGTATTTCCCTGATTACCGAAATGGTAGGAATCTTCTACTATATTTAGTTCTCCGGTCGTACTGTCAAATCGGAAAAGTGCTTTCTGGTCTGAGAAAAATATGTTTTTTTCGTCGATGACTACAATATTTCTTAGTGGAGTAACTAGTGGAAGAAATTCATTTTCGTCTAATGAACCTTCTGGACGAGGGTATTTTAGTTCGTCGAATTTAAATACTTTCTCCCGTTTCAGTGTCACGGCATCGGCTATTACCAGTGTGCCGTCACCTTCGTGTTTCTGATATACATCCTTATTGGTGCTGAGAATATAAAGTTTCCCGTTATGCATATAGAGGTCTTGTCCCCCATGACCGAAAGCCGATCCGTTGACTTTCTGATATACGTTCTGTTCGATATTTCCTTCGGGAGTAATGTAAGTCAGTGAACTGTTTTCTATTGCAGCTCCCTGATTGAGAATCAGTACTCCGTCAGGATCAGCATATCCTCCCAGATATGCAGGAGGTTCGGGATTGGTCGAAGGTGGTTGTGTACCCGGATCTTCCGGGTTGTCCGAGATCCTGAGAAAATCAGCAGTCCGCAAAATGCCGGAACGATGAGGTTATTCAAGAGTTTCATGATTCAATGTTTTTAAGTTTACTGTTTTTATTTGCCGGGTGCAAAAAAGAATCCGGCAGGGAAGTTCGTATAGTTCTCATATTTGGCAGCAGGATTTTCTGCGCTATTGTTAAAATCGAAAGACCAGATTGTATTCTGAGTATACTGGGCAAACGATTTGATCGTGTTGATATATACATTTCCTGTTACAGGATGAACTCCCAGTCCATTATAAAGCAATCCTGCATTGTTGTCGATGGCAGACAAGTCGGTTAAAGTTTCTTCTGCATCAAGACCTGATGCTGCATTAAGTGATTCGTCTTCATCGAATTTAAGGCGGTAAATTGTTGTGCCATCTGCATAATAAATGTTGTTGTCATAACTTGCAAATGCTACTCCAGAGCTTCCTACACTCGGTTTTACATTGATCTGGCGCTGTATTATTTTTTTGCTTTCAACATTGAATTTGTTCATGGCCGATTTTCCGAATCCAAAAGACATTACCCAGATATCTCCGTTTTCGGCAGCCTGGATGCCCAAAACTTCATTGATGGAGATCTCTACTCTATATGGGAAATTTATTTTGGTCGCATTGTCGTTTTCCGGAGAAATTTCTATAATACCGTTTAACGTACCTGCTTTGTATGTGTATACTTTACCGTTCATTGTTACAAAACGACTTTTGGGAGCATTGTCGGTTCCGCTGACGAAAGTTAGTTCTTTCGTGTTTGTGTTAAGGCGGTAAACTCCTTTATTGTCGCGGATGTATACATGTTCCGCATCTAGTGCGGCAATATGTGTAGGCCAGTCGAGAGTAGAAAGATCACTTCTGCTGAAAGCCATTTCCTTTTTAAGTGTCTTGGCATTTACGACAATAAGCATACCGTCGTTTTCGAGTTTTGTACCTACGGCATTTTCGTCACCGTTTTGAGTGATTATATAAATTTTGCCGTCACAGAAAGCCATGTCTTGAGCTACATTACCCAGTTCTGTGCCATTGACTGTCTTATAAGCATCGTCGAAAACATATCCATCCGCAGTAATGTAGGTCAGTGAGCCATTTTCGGTTGTCATGTTACCTTCATTCAGAATGAATGTACCTTTTGTGTCATCGAAGAAATTCAAGCATTGGAGAGTTATTTCCTTCGATACTTCTTGTGCGCTTGCATTGGTTGCGGTAATGATAAGAGTTGCTTTCGATGCAGCTTCAGAAGTAGCTTTTATATTGATGCTGTTTTCGCTTTCCTTTACCTCCGCAGTCCATCCTTCTGACAGCGTATTGGTAGCGATAGACTTGATGTTTTTTGCCGTATACTCTAATTTGAAGGTTTGATCGGGTACGATAAACAGAGGTTCTGTTTCGCTGATTTCTGTTACCAGTTCAAATTCCGGAGCCGGCTCGATGACTGCTTTGTCATCATTACTACAACTGCCGGTAAAAAGACATAGAGTCAGCAGCAATATCCCGAATAAGATATTGGTCTTCATAAATTTAGTTCTTTTCATTTTTCAAAAGTTTTTAGTAGGTTGATTATTAATTCTTTATAGTCTGGCTTTTTATGCTTACATTGGTCAGGTGCAGGTCTGTTACTCCCATGATTTCAGTCGAACATTCGCCCAGCCATCCGTTTTCCTGATTCACTCCTGTATGTATGCGGATGAAGTCAACTCCCGGAAGGTTTGCCGGCTGTCCTTTCGAGTCTACCGCCCAGTCGATGTCAATAGCCGATGCATCCTTGTCGTTCAGTTCATTGTCCGCATAGCCGTAACCAAAGCGGTAAAGAGCGAAGTACGTACCTTTTCCACTCTGGTCTATTCCGTTTTGAGGAAGACGTGTTCCGGCAAACGTAATCTTGTCTTCTTTTATCCATTGTGGAAAATAAGACTGCAAGTGAGTAGCGTTCATAGCCTTGTAGCCACTTCCCCCCTGATTATCTTCCCAGCGGATATACTGCTCGGTAGGAGCTCCGGGTTCTGCTGACGGACGGTAGTAAGTTATTTCATAATCCAGTATCGTCTGGGTATCGTTTCCTGCCTGAGTTGCCAGATCAATCCAGGTTTCTTTTCCGTCAGGGTAAGAACTTCCGGCAATTTCGTACCATCCGTCGTCGGGAAGTCCGTTTCCGTTTGCATCATAGCATACCTGGATGACTCCGGGTTCACTACTTCCATAATCCGATGCTCCGTTGGCATAAAACGCGTTTCCCAATACACGGAAGTCGCATAAACCGGACTTGTTTTCAATGGTATGGTCGAATCCTACAACGATATATCCGCCGAAGCCTCCCAGTGAAACCATACCCATCTTGTTATTTCCGATAGCTTCGAGGACTTTACGGTTCATATCCTCCTGAGTATCTCCTTCCTTGTATTCAGGAAGCTGGTTGACAAACTGTCCGACAGCCGGACGGAAATCGAGTACACGGGTTATATAAGGTGATTTTTCACCTGTTGTCGGTGGAGTTTCCGGATCATCTGTATTACTACAAGATGTAAAAACTCCGGAAAACATGATAAGCGAGAAGCTTATCGCCCACATGGATTGTAATGTGAATTTTTTCATCTTTAAAAACGTTGAAGTTATTTATTGATTAATAGAACTTTTCTGTCGAAAAAGCGATGTGTGCAGGAATGTCGCCGGTACGGACTTTCCACTGGAACTTGCCTGCCGGCGAAAAACAGTAGAGATATCCCGGAGTGACATAGTTTGTGGCATCGCATACATATATTTCCTTGGTTTCCGGATTGACGGCAAGTCCGTAGGGCAATGTGATTTCCTTTTCCGTTCCGTCAGTTATGAAGCTGCGTGATACGATTTCCTGTTTTTCCGTATCGTAGACAGCATACGAAATCTGGTTCTTCCCTGTGTTGTAGTTCCATTCGGTGCTGATGGTGTACAGCTGGTTATCGTCCATGCACATTTCGCTTGCGGCGATACCCAGCTTGCCGGTTACTTTTTCCGTATGAGAGTCGATGACATAGATGTCAGATCCTACACCGTAATAATCTCCGCGTGAGCTGACATAAATCCGTCCCTGCTTGTCTATTTCCATTCGGTGCAGATTGATAGCCACATCAATCGTGTTGACTACCTGAAACGATTGTAGATCGACTACCGAAACCGTACGGTCGTAATTGGGGAAACGATATCCACCGGAATTTGCCACATACAGCCGTCCGTTGTTGATAACCATCTCTTCCGGTTGATAGCCAACCACTACTTCCCGTGTAATCTGAAGTGTTTCGAGGTCTATTTCCACTACTTTTCCCGGGCGTGCGTTCGGATCTATCTGTACCGGACCGGCATACGAACTGACATATGCCTTGTCGCCGTTGAAAACAATGTAGCGGCAGTTAGGAATAGTCACGCTGCCGATATGCTCTGCCGTGTGCACATTCATCACCTCCACAAAGTTGGAACAGTTCACTACGACATACAGCCGGTTGCCGTAAATGCCGATATCGTTGCCCACATCCCCAAGCTCCTTCACCACATCAGGGTTCCGTTCCGGATAAATATTGCGGAAATAACTTCCTGTACGTGCGTCAAAATGATCGATTGTACACTTGTTGCTTCCCATATTCCCTTCGTTGACAAGAAAGAATCCTTCTACAGACTGCGGGTCCGAAGGCATGGTGACATATTCCACTTCCGAACGAATCATCGGAAGTTCCTGACGGCATCCGCTCAGGAAGCATAAAATCAGGCAAACGGTCAGGTAAAAACGATAGTTGTTCATGGTCCGAATGATTAAAAGTTATATTGGGCAATCAGCTTGAAGTTGGTTCCGGGCATCGGATAGCAGGTCACTACCTCATATTGCTGATTCAATAAGTTGTTTACTTCCAGCGTCAGTTTCAGGTCACCCTTCCATACCTTCAGTCCTTTGGAAACCGAGAAGTCGCTGGTGTACCACGGCAACTGATAGTTATAAGGAATATTCGCCTGCGAAGAATAACGCTCTCCGGTATAGATAAAGCTGTAGCTGGCTTCCCATGAGCGCCATTGCAGGTTTACCACAGCCGAACCGCTGTGCCAGGGGATATACGGAATCTGCCCTCCGTAAAACTCACTTTTAGGGTCGGTAAAGTCCTGTGCCCGCTGGTAGGTATAATTGATCCGGTTGCTTACCGTCAGCTCACGTCCGATCTTCCAGCCGGTCTGAAGCGCAACATCTACCCCTCTGATTTCCACATTTCCCAGATTGACCATCGTCCAGCGGAAGAAATTTGATGTAGGAGTGGCTACGATTTTATTCTCCACCTCATTGTAATATACGTCCGTCTGGACTTCCAGCGCGCGTAGCCACGTACCGTTGAAAGTACGGCTGTACGTAAATCCTAAGTCGTACTGCGTAGTGAACTCCGGTTCCAGATTGATATTTCCTACAAACGTATAATACAGGTCGTTCAGCGTAGGCATCCGGAAGATACGTTTATAGAAACCTCTCAGATTGAGTCCGCTTTGCGGGAAAGGCCGCCACGATACGAAAAATGAAGGAGTAAGCTTCTGCTTGTCGGGAGCAGGTGTCCCCGAACTCGTATCGTGTACGTACGTTTCGAGCAGACTGGCCTGAAGTTCTACTTGCTTGAAGCGCAAGGCCGTAGCGATGGACGCCAGCAGCGTATGCCGGCGCGGATACACAAAGTCACGCAAGTCGGCATTCAGCAGATTGAACTGATAATCTGCCGAAAAGCTTGCCTCCCACCACGGAAACAGATTAAAGCGGTTGGCTACCGATGTGTACACTTCCTGCTGGTAATAATGATTGTTGACATACATCAGCGACTCGTCTTTGTTAGGATCGGCCAGGTAATGCAGGTAGTCGTATGCATATTTTGCATTGGCAAGCAGGCTGTACCACTGTGTAAAGTCCTTCTTGAATGTACCCTGAGTAAAGAAATTCGTATCCCACTGGCGGTCCTCGTGCGAGAACTTGTTGCGGACGATAGCTCCCGGATATCCCCGTTCCGAGTTGTACAGATAAGCTTTCGCTTTCCAGTATCCCTGATTAATTCGTCCGAACAGCCCTCCTTCCACGCGCAAAGCATTCAGGTCACCGTTCTGCCGTACCGCTGTCGTATCATATCCCTCCTGCATGCGGTAAGTAAACTTGTACTTGCCCGACGAGTGAAGATACTCGGCACTGAACGAACTGCTTATCTGTTCTCCAAGCTTTTGCTCCCACAGTATGGAAGGATTTGCCACACCAAACGAACCCGTCTTGAACGAAGCCTTTACGTTATACTTCTTTCCTTCTTCGAACTGAGGCGTCCGTGTCTGTAAATAGATGGAACCCGACGAGCCGAAATCCTTTGCCGGCTGGAAGATGGCACTCTTTTGCCCGTTGTACAGCGTGACAGACTCCATGTTGTCGAGCGAGAATCTTCCCAGATCGACCGTACCGTTTTGTGCGTTTCCCAGCTCGATGCCGTCGTAGAACACACCTACATGGTTGGTTCCCATACTCCGGATATTCACTGTTTTCAGTCCCCCTACTCCTCCGTAATCCTTGATCTGTATGCCGGAAAAATAGCGCAATGCGTCGGCCACGTTGTGCGAACTGAGCTGATAAAGCTGCCTGCCCGATAACTCTTGTACCGGAAAAATCTCTTTCTGTACGGCACGCGCCGTCACAACAACCTCGTTCAGATGTTGAAGACTATCTAACTTATTTTGTGCATGTACGGGTGCACACATGTTTATACCCCACACCAGCAGGGTAAACATTACTGAATAGCAAAGTTTATTAAGCATTATGTAAAACGTTCAACCGTCCTATCCCCCGAGTTCGGTTAATTAATAAAAACGATGGCAGGTCTTCTGACTGACTCACACGCTTTGACACCTTCCCGGTTTTATCCAGTGGCAATGAGTAATTGTCAACGTGCTTGATGAGCTTCACAGCAGCGGGACTGTTCGGGACTTTCACCCGATTCCCTTTTAATCCGTCGGGTCGAAACAACCTTCCGGAACCAATCAATGGCAAAGATAATTTATTTTTCTGAATTTTAATACAGTTTTTTTGTTTTGAAAATGTTTTTGTATTAAGAACTCTTTTGTCGGAGAATACCGATAATTTTAGTAGTTTTGTCTGAATGAATCATTAAATATATGCATGTATGAAAGAAATAAATGTATCGGAACTGAAAGATAACATGTTCGACGCTATCAGTAAGGAATGGATGCTGGTAACGGCCGGAACACAGGAAAAGTTTAACATGATGACGGCAAGCTGGGGCGGAACCGGTGTTTTGTGGGCAAAGCCCGTAGCCTTTATTTTCATCCGTCCCGAGCGTTATACCTACCAGTTTATTGAAGAGGGAGAAACGCTTACCCTGTCTTTCCTGGGCGAAGAGCATAAAGATATACATAAAATCTGTGGTTCCAAATCTGGGCGCGACATTGATAAGGTAGCGGCTACCGGACTGAAACCTTTTGCCACTCCCGAAGGAAACATTGCCTACGAGCAGGCACGTATGGTACTGGAATGCAGAAAACTGTATGCCGATATGATAAAGCCCGAGCAGTTTATCGATGCCTCACTGGTAAGTCGCTGGTACGGCGAAGGACATGGCGGATTCCATAAAATGTATGTCGTAGAGATAGAACATGTATGGGTGAAAGAGTGAGCATAATGCTTGTCAGAATTCCATGATAAACTCATCCAGCGAATCGTTTTCGTCCATGCCCATCTTGTCGTGTTTGAGGCGGTTTTTCCGTTTCTTCAAGGCGACCTTATTGGTGTCGAGCAGGTAAAGCATGTTGCTGTTTGAGATGCCGATTTTGATAAGGCAGCAAAGCGAGATGTCCGCCTTTGTCAGTGTCGGGAACTTTTTCCAAAGCCGGTCGGTAAAGTTGTTGTAGCAGATGTTTATAACTTCCGCCAGATTGTCCTGTTCCTCGTCGGAAAGCACTACCGACCGGCTTTGTATTTTATCCTGCTGGCTCATTTTATTGAGCTGTTCCATTTTTCTGATGATTTCGCTGTGGCGCAGGATTTCCTTTCTCATGGCAGCCTCCTTTGAAGAGTATTCGCTTCTCATCTTTTCCCTTTGTGAAAGTTCTTTGTCCAGAGCTGTTTCCTTTTCGATGATTTTTTCCTGTGCAGCATGCAGGTCGATGGTTTTTTCTTGCAGTTGCAGCCTCATTTCCTTCATCATGTCGTCTTTTGATCGCATCTGTTCTGCCAGTTTACGCTTCTCTTCCCTGCGTTTATAGAAGAATATAACAGCTACGGTCAGTACCGCCATGCAGATGGCTGTCAGTGATATATACAGTCTTTGCCGTTTGATTTTCAGCAGCTTGTTTTCACTCTGAATCAAGGAGTAGTCGTATTTGTGCTGGAGGTTTGCCACTTTAGAATCCAGCCGTTCTTGATAGATGGTATCCAGCAGTTCGGCATACCGCTTGCTGTATTCCAGCGCTTTGGGAAGATTTTTTATTTTTTCTTCGTATATACTCCAGTCTAAATAGCGGGATACTCTGAAATATGGATCATAATCTCTCGTATCCTTGCTTAAATAGAAGTGTGCCGAATCGTATTGGTTCATCTCCAGCAAGATTTTTCCCTTATTACCCCATAACGGATATAGCTCGGTGGAATCCTTTGCGAGCGATAAACTGCGGTTTACCAGTTCCAGTGCCCGTTTGTAATCTTTTCTTTCTCTTGCCGTTAAAGATAAACGGTTTAATAGATATTTGTCGTAAATTCGGTCTTTTGTAGTTGCGGACAATGTTAATCCGACATTAAATAGGCTGTCTGCACGTTCATCCTCTTCTTTTAGCAAACAACACCATCCCCATTTTCCATATAGGTTTATTTGTTTTAAGGTATCTTTCAGTAAAATAGCGTATCTGTTTGCCGTTTGATATTTTTCGATTCCCTTTTCGTAGGCATCTTCGTTAGTTAATAGACCTGCCCAGTGTAAGTTGAGCAGGAACTTGAATTGATTGTTTTCTATATTCCGGCTTGCTATATTCGCCTGCTGAAAATATGAGAGTGCTTTTTCCTTTTCATCCGAATCCCTGTAATACTGTGCCAGATAGAAAAGTGTCCATGCCTTGTGCAGTGAATCGTTGCTTGTCCGGTAGTATGCTTCCGCTATCCGGAGCAGTGAATCGCTTTTCACCGGAATGTGGTTTTTATATTGTGCCTGCGTGAATAGCAGTGCATGGAGTGCCTGTTCCTCTTTACGTACCTGCGAAATGGGTGGCATGTGTTGTAGTATCTTCCAGGCACTGTCGGGTCTTTCATACATCAGTTGCTCAATTTGCAGTAGTGAAGCATTTATCTGGTGTGTCCTTTTCTGGTAAATGCCGAGTGAAAGGACGGCTGCGGTTGCTGTTATGATGACAATGATGATGAGTGTTTTATTTTTCATACTGAATGTTTGTAAGACTATTACAAATATAAATAATTTGATTGTTTTATTGGTGAATTGCTTGAAAATTGCTTAAAATATACCTTAAAAAGCAGCACGCGCACTCGTTCTTTTCATTGTGTCTACCTTTTTCTTTGAAAATTATTTTATTGTTTTGATTATCAATACATTGGTTCTTTGTCGATGTCTACCTCTTTTCACCCTCTTTTCCTTGTATGATGTTTATTAATATGGTATTTTTGTGATAACGAACAGTGGTAATCAGAAACTGTTTATATGACAGCGATATATTGCTCCGGCATATTAAATCAAATCATTATACATATGAAAAACGTTTATCTAGTAGTTCTGTTTACTTTTCTTGCATGTTCCTTGCATGCCCAAGTTAAATCATCCCACGCTGAAAAGGTAGAAGTTTCCGCAGGAATAGGTTATGGCTGGTTGCTCAATTCGAATCTATCTCCGTACGGATTGCATTATCGGGGTAATTATGATGGAGGCATTCAGGGCAGTGTGGATGCCTTTTACAAGTTTTCCAAGAGGTTTGGCATAGGAGCCTTGTACACCAACTTCTCTACTTCTGGCAATTATTCGGTAGGTCCTGCATTGGTATCTGAAGATATTCAGGTTAACTACGTGGGTCCCCAGATGAAATTTAGTTGTGATATATCCGACCGCTGCATCTTGTCTGTCAGTTACGGAGGCGGTTATCTGTGGTATACCGATAAAGGTTGGCAGGACGAAACGGAATATAAGGTGACGGCACACTCTTGGGGAGTAAATATAAATTGTGGTGTTTTTTACCGTGTGTTGTCTCATTTGGATGTGTTTGCCAATATCGGTTGCTTTGGAACGACTGATATCAAGAAGAGTAAGGTGGAATCGCAAGGTACAACTACCGAAGAGGAGATGCACGACCCGTATAAGCTGAGTTTCAAGAGCATCGGACTGATGGCGGGCATACGGGTTCCGTTTTGAGTTTAAGTGTAGTAAATAAGCATTCCCTGTGTTGCCGGAGTATTGTTTTCCGGCAGCACAGGGTTGTCAGGTTGAAAAAACTCAGCTGCATTCCTTAGGATGTTTTGAAAGGAACAGTATATAAGGTTATTATTAATAAATTCTACCCTAATTCTAAATTACCTTTCGATGAAAAAGTTTCTGATTTTTGTTTTATGCGGTACATTTCTTTATGTGGTTGTATCTATAGGTTTATCTTTTTTGAATTTAAGTAGAGATTGGAATGTAATAATATCTGCTGTTTCGATTGGATTGATACAAGGTTATATTGGATTTTTGATCTATGGAAAGGGTAAGTTCAATTGATAATTAACAAATACGATAAATTTATGTGGTCTATAGTTTTACTTCTTTTGCTGTTGATGGATGTAGTTTATGTCACTTCTTTCATTGGCGACTACTTATTATTCTAGATTTGGAATAACTTTTTATTAATAATTTAAAAATTAAAATTCCTAATGGATTTGAATATCCGGCAGACGTTAGAAGTGAAACGTTTATTTCTATCTAAAATATGAAAATTAGATTTATTATAAATGGATTGGGAGTGGTATTATTGTTTCTAAGCTTACTCTTTTCTTGTAGTAAAGAAAATTCGATAAAGATTGAGGTTTTAAATGTAGAAGCCTATAAGGAATTATTTTATCCGCTTCCTTTTGGAGGGGCACAAGACTACGGATATGTTGTGACCGATTCTGAAGGAAATCGCTTTCATATCTCTAATATAGAAGGTTTCGATGAACAATACGAGGAAGGTTTTGAATATATGATTAAGGTTTTTGTTAGACATATTTCTCCTGACTGTAAGAATTGTCCTGATGCTTTGGGTTATGATGAATATACTTTGGTGGAAATAATCAGTAAGAAATGTAAATGCGAGTCTTAACATGAGTTCTAAGAATTCACCAAGTATATTCTCCTGGTTATATGTTAATAATTTATGTTTTATACATTTATGTGGTTTATAGCTTTACTTCTTTTGCTGTTGGTGGATGTAGTTTATGTCACTTCTTTCATTGGCGACTACTATCCTGAATTTGAATTCTTTTATTGGGTTGTCGAACTGGTATTGCTGATACATCTTATTTTTCTCATAAAGAGAAAGACGTACACATGGGAGAAACTGTTTTTCATCGATTCTATTGAACGTTATTTTCCGGCGTTGTGCGGTATGAATCGCGGTTTAAGACAGATTCTTCGATTTTGTATGGTAGTGTATTGGATATTATTGCCGCTTGTTCCGACTTTAGCTGTAGCGCTGTCAATGCAACTTGGGTATAGTTTAGGGTGGATGTCTGCTGTTTTGTGTGTGCAGTGTGTATTGACTTTGCTGCTGTTTGTTGTATTCCAGATAAAGAAATGGAAATTGCAGGGAGAAAGAAACAGGTAATGAGCCGGGTTTACTTTTTAAGTTCAGGTGTGACAAATAAACATTCCCAGTGTTGCCGGAGTATCATTTTCCGGCAGCACAGGGAATCATAATATGCAGGTAGAGGGTATTATTTCCCCCTTACTATCTTCTTTATATCGTTCAGCTTGTTCAGCGCCTCCAGTGGAGTCAGGTTGTTTACGTCCAGATTCAGTATTTCGTCACGTATCTGGCACAGTACAGGGTCGTCGAGCTGGAAGAAACTCAGCTGTACTCCGTCCTGATGAACTGTTTTAGGTTCTACTTTATGATGCGATGACATGCCTTCCTGTCGGTTTTCTTTTTCCAGCTGGTGCAGAATCTCGTCGGCACGCTTCACGATGGTCTTGGGCATACCTGCCATCTTTGCTACGTGAATACCGAACGAGTGTTCGCTTCCTCCACGTTCCAGCTTGCGCAGGAAGATGACCTTGTTGTCTACTTCCTTCACCGAAACGTTGTAATTCTTGATACGTGGGAAGCTCTCTTCCATATCGTTCAGCTCGTGATAATGTGTGGCAAAGAGCGTACGGGCACGGGCGCGCTTGTGCTCGTGTATATGTTCTACGATAGCCCAGGCGATGGAAATACCGTCGTAAGTAGATGTACCGCGTCCCAGCTCGTCGAACAATACCAGACTGCGTGGCGAAAGGTTGTTCAGGATATCTGCCGCCTCGTTCATTTCTACCATGAAGGTTGATTCGCCCACCGAGATATTGTCGCTGGCTCCCACACGGGTAAAAATCTTATCCACCAGTCCGATATGCGCACTTTCGGCAGGAACAAAGCAACCTATCTGCGCCATGAGGGTGATAAGTGCCGTCTGTCGGAGCAAGGCAGACTTACCTGCCATGTTCGGTCCGGTGATGATAATGATCTGCTGCGTTTCCGTATCGAGATACACATCGTTGGCAATGTATTTTTCTCCTGCCGGAAGCTGTTTTTCGATGACCGGGTGACGTCCTTGCTTGATATCGAGGATATCGTCGTCGGCTACCACCGGACGGATATATTTGTTGGCCCGGGCTGCATTGGCAAACGACAGCAGGCAGTCCAGACGGGCTATTTGCGTGGCATTGATCTGGATGGCGGGGATGAAATCGGCAAGCTCTGCCACCAGTTCGTTGTACAGACGGGTTTCCAGAATCAGAATCTTGTCTTCCGCTCCCAGAATCTTTTCTTCGTATTCCTTCAGTTCTTGCGTGATGTATCGTTCTGCATTGACCAGTGTCTGCTTGCGTATCCAGTCGGCCGGAACCTTGTCTTTATGTGTATTTCTTACCTCGATGTAATAGCCGAACACGTTGTTGTAGGCTATTTTCAGGCTGGGGATGCCTGTCAGTTCGCTTTCGCGCTGTTGTACTTGCAGCAGGTAATCCTTGCCCGAGTAAGCAATGTGACGCAGTTCGTCCAGTTCCTGATTGACTCCGTCAGCAATCACTCCTCCCTTGTTGACCAGCAACGGAGGATCATTGTTTATTTCTTTGGCAATCTTGTCGCGGATGGAAGCGCAGAGGTTCAACTGTTCTCCTATTTTTCGCAGGCTTTCGTTGTCGGCATTCAGACAGGCATTCTTGATCGGCTCTATCGCCTGTAAGGCTACTTTCAACTGAACGACTTCACGCGGAGAGATACGTCCTACGGCAGCTTTCGAAACAATACGTTCCAAATCGCCTATCAGATGTAATTTCTCTTCGATAAAATCCTTGAAATCCGGTTCGCGGAAGAAATATTCCACTACATCCAGTCGTTCGTTGATGGGCTTCACGTCTTTCAGCGGGAAGACAATCCACCGCTTCAGCAGGCGGGCTCCCATTGGACTGATGGTATGGTCGATGACGTCGAGCAGGCTGGTTCCGCCTTCATTCATACTGCCTATCAGCTCCAGGCTGCGTACCGTAAACTTGTCGAGGCGTACATACTTGTCTTCTTCGATGCGCGCCAGTGAAGTGATGTGCCCGATCTGGTAATGCTGCGTCATATCCAGATATTGCAGAATGGCTCCGGAAGCAATGATACCATTCTTCAGATGTTCCACTCCGAAACCTTTCAGGTTCTTGGTTTCGAAATGTTTCAGCAGCTTTTCACGGGCAGACGCTTCGGTAAATACCCAGTCGTCCAGCTCGAAGGTAAAGAACTTACTGCCGAAGTTACCTTCGAACATCGGTTTCTTTCCCCGTTCGAACAAGACTTCTTTCGGGGCAAAATTATTCAGTAACTTGTCGATATAGTCGAAAGGCCCTTCAGCGGTAAGAAACTCTCCCGTCGAAATATCCAGGAAAGCGACGCCGCAAGCTGTCTTGCCGAAGTGTACGGCAGCCAGGAAGTTGTTTTCCTTATACGATAACACATTATCGCTGATGGCAACACCCGGAGTGACCAGTTCGGTGATACCTCTTTTTACCAGCTTTTTTGTTGTTTTCGGATCTTCCAGCTGGTCGCAGATAGCTACACGTCGGCCGGCGCGAATCAGTTTCGGCAGGTATGTATCGAGCGCATGGTGCGGAAATCCTGCCATCTCCACCGTCTTACCCTGTCCGTTGGCACGTTTGGTCAGCGTGATTCCCAGGATTTCGGAAGCTGTTACGGCATCTTCCGAATACGTTTCATAAAAGTCGCCACACCTGAACAGCATAACTGCATCGGGATGTTTTGCCTTTAAGTCGAAATATTGTTTCATCATGGGGGTTAATACCACGTCATTGTCCTTAGCCACGGTTAATCCTTTCTTCTTAGTTATTGTTTATAATCACGTTGTAAAATCGGTGCAAAGATACGTAAATATTTTTAAGGGAGGTATATAAAAGAAAATCCCCGAAAGAATAATCTTCCGGGGACTCCTCGTGGCTGTTTTCCGTTGGACTACCAGGATTCGAACCTGGACAAACAGAACCAAAACCTGTTGTGCTACCATTACACCATAGTCCAAACTTTCTTTGTTTTCTCTCGAAAACGCTGCAAAGATAAGTGATTTATCTAATATATTCCAAATTATTTTTCACTTTTTTTTCTCTTCATGCTTTAATCCTTATCTTTGCGAAAACCATAAAATATATGTTCATGAAAAAACTGTTAGTAACTTTAGCTTTGGGAGCTAGCTCTTTTTCAGCATTTGCAATCACTCCGCTTTGGCTGCGTGATGTAAATATTTCTCCCGATGGTAAAGAAATTGTCTTTTGTTATAAGGGGGATATTTATAAAGTAAAAGCCGCCGGAGGGGAAGCTGTGCGCCTTACTTCTCAAGATTCGTATGAGTCGAACCCTGTGTGGTCACCCGATGGTAAGCAGATTGCTTTTGCCAGCGACCGCTTCGGAAATTTTGATCTGTTCATAATGCCTGCCGACGGAGGCACAGCCAAGCGACTGACTATGAATTCAGCTTCTGAAATACCGTCGACTTTTACTCCTGACGGAAAATACGTTGTGTTCTCGGCTTCTATTCAGGACCCGGCTTCGAGTGCGCTTTTCCCGAAATCGGGAATGACTGAGCTTTATAAAGTACCGGTAGCGGGTGGACGTACGCAACAGATGCTTGGTACACCGGCTGAAATGGTTTGCTATGCTCCGTCGGGCGATTTCTTCTTGTATCAGGATCAGAAAGGAGTAGAAAGTGAATGGCGTAAGCATCATACATCGTCCATTACTCGCGATGTATGGATGTACGATACAAAGACCGGCAAGCATACTAACCTGACTGAAGTAGCTGGTGAGGACCGTAATCCGGTACTGAGTCCTGACGGCAAACAGGTTTATTTCTTGAGTGAACGTAATGGCGGATCGTTTAATGTCTATCGTTTCCCTTTGGATAATCCGAAAGAAATACAGCCTGTCACCTCGTTTAAGACTAATCCGGTGAGATTCCTCTCGATGGGAAATGACGGAACGCTTTGTTATACATACGATGGGGAAATCTATACACAGCCGGTGGATGGAAAACCGAAAAAGGTAGCTGTTTCGCTGGTTCGTGATGATGAGGAATTGCCTGTTTCTTATAGTTTCACTCGTGGAGCTTCGGAAGCGGTTGTTTCTCCCGATGGCAAGCAAGTAGCGTTTATTGTACGTGGAGAGGTATTTGTGACTTCTGTTGAATATGGAACTACCAAACAGGTTACTCATACTCCGGAAGCAGAGCGTGGACTTTCTTTCGGAGCAGACAACCGTTCGTTGGTATATTCCAGCGAAAGAAACGGTAAGCGTGATTTGTATATTGCCAAAATCAGCCGGAAGGAAGATCTGAACTTCCCTAATGCTACTCTGATAGAGGAAGAGCCACTGATACATGATAAGAAGCTGGAACGTGATTATCCGCAGTTCTCTCCCGATGGTAAGGAAGTTGCCTTTATAGAGGACCGTAATCGCTTGATGGTCGTTAACCTGGATACGAAGAAGGTTCGTCAGGTGACAGACGGGTCTACCTGGTATACCCGTTCCGGAGGATTCGATTATTCCTGGTCGCCCGACGGCAAATGGTTTACACTTGAGTTTATCGGAAACAAGCACGATCCGTATTCGGATATAGGTTTGGTCAGTGCCGACGGAAAGGGACAGATCATTAACCTGACAAACAGCGGCTATACAAGTGGTTCTCCACGCTGGGTGATGGGTGGAAATGCCATCTTGTTCATTACCGAGCGTTACGGTATGCGTAATCATGCTTCATGGGGTTCGCTGAACGATGTGATGATAGCTTTCCTCAATCAGGATGCATACGATAAGTTCCGCCTGAGCAAGGAGGATTACGAATTGCAGAAGGAACTGGAAAAGGAGCAGGAAAAAGCTGCCCAAAAGGATGATAAGGCTTCTAAGAAAGACAAAAAATCGGACGATAAGGATGCCAAGGAAGAAAAGAAGGTGAAGGATATTGTGGTAGAAACGGAAGGTATCGAAGACCGTATCATCCGTCTGACTCCGAATTCTTCTGACTTAGCTTCGGCCATTATCTCGAAAGATGGGGAGAAATTGTATTACCTGTCAGCATTCGAAGACGGGTTTGATATGTGGAAGATGGATCTTCGCAAGCGTGAAACTAAGTTGCTGCATAAGATGAATGCCAGCTGGGCTGACATGGAAATGGATAAGGAAGGTAAGAATATCTTTATCCTGGGCGGAGGTACTATGCAGAAAATGGATGCTTCATCCGAAGGACTGAAGCCGGTTACATTCAATGCCCGCATGAAAATGTTGCCTTCTGCCGAACGCGAATATATGTTCGACAATGTATACCGTGAGGAAAAGGCACGTTTCTATAACGTAAATATGCATGGAGTAGACTGGGATGCCATGACTGCTACTTACCGTAGGTTCCTGCCACATATCAACAATAACTATGACTATGCTGAAATGCTGAGTGAACTGCTGGGCGAACTTAATGTTTCTCATACGGGAGGACGATATTATCCGGATATGAAAACGGAAGCAACTGCCGAACTGGGACTGTTGTACGACTGGGATTATACCGGTGATGGTCTTCGCATTGCTGAAGTGATAGAAAAAGGACCGTTCGACCGTAAAACGACTCGTGCGAAAGTTGGAACCATCATCGAGAAGATTGACGGTGAATCCATTCAGGCAGATCAGGACTATACATCGTTGCTGAATGATAAGGTCGGAAAGAAAATTTTGGTTTCATTGTACGATCCACAGACCAAAGAACACTGGGATGAAGTTGTACGTCCTGTAAGCAAGGGAGTGCTCAGTGATTTATTGTATCAGCGTTGGGTAAAACAGCGTGCAGCCGATGTAGAAAAGTGGTCAAACGGTCGTTTGGGCTATGTGCATATCGAATCGATGGACGATGGAAGTTTCCGTACGGTTTATTCCGATATTCTGGGCAAGTACAATAATTGTGAAGGTATCGTCATCGATACACGCTTTAACGGAGGCGGACGTCTGCACGAAGATATCGAGATATTATTCAGCGGAAAGAAATACTTTACTCAGGTAGTCCGTGGACGCGAAGCCTGCGATATGCCGAGCCGCCGCTGGAACAAGCCTTCTATTATGGTGCAGTGTGAGGCAAACTACTCGAATGCACATGGTACTCCGTGGGTATATAAGCATCGCGGTTTAGGCAAGTTGGTCGGAGCTCCTGTTCCGGGAACAATGACTAGTGTCAATTGGGTGAGAATGCAAGATCCGACACTGGTGTTCGGTATTCCTGTAGTAGGTTACCGTTTGCCGGATGGAAGCTACCTGGAGAATGCAGAACTCGATCCTGATATCTACGTGCTGAATGCCCCTGAAACAATTGTCAAGGGAGAAGATACACAGCTGAAGGCTGCGGTAGACGAATTGCTGAAGGAAATAGATAAGAAATGATATCAGACTATGGTCAATAAAAAAATGCGGTGGATTACACCGCATTTTTTTATGTCTGTCTGCTTCAGGCAGGTTGATTGTTTTTGTTTTGCAAGTAAAGTTCGTCGATGATTCCGTCCGACAAGCCGATAACCGGAACATGGATATAAGAGGCTCCGATAATATTGGCGATGGTCAGGAAAATTTCACCAGCCGGAATGATTACATCCGCGCGGTCGGGTTTCATGCCGAACTGTTCCATACGTTCTTCCAGAGAAAGCGCTTTCAGGCGTGTGTGCAACTCCTGTAAGACGGAAACCTGCATGGTCATTTTCTTCTTGTTCTTCTTGTCGGCAAGACGGTATAGCTTATTGATGTTACCTCCCGAACCGATGATATTGGTCTGCGGGTACGACTTAGCTAGTTCGGCCAGATCATTTTTCAGACGCTCCCATTCACTGTCCTTCACGGCATTGTTCAGCATACGTACCGTACCGATGTTGTACGACCGGCTGCAAACCAGCTGGCCTTCCGACAGCAGGTTGATTTCCGTACTTCCTCCTCCTACGTCCACATACATGTAGTTGCCCTTCTGGTCTTCCATGTGCTCCACATGATTGTTATATATAATCTTAGCCTCTTCCTGTCCGTCGATAATATCGATATGCACACCGGTCTTTTTTTCTATCTGTTTGATGATATCCATACCGTTCTTGGCATCACGCATAGCCGAGGTAGCACATGCACGGCAGTGTTTTACATCGTAAATCTTCATCAGATGGCGGAAAGCCTTCATCAGCCGGATCATATTTTTCTCCTTTTTTTCTGAGATTTTTCCGATATCGAATACGTCAAATCCCAGACGGAGTGGAACACGCAACATCAGTACTTTAGAGAAATGAGCATTGCCTTGCTCTTCCTTTATTTCCTTAATCAGCAACCGTACCGCGTTCGAACCTATATCGATGGCAGCATAGTTTGTTTTTCGAGTTTCGTTTTCATTCATATTTATATGTTTTCATTTAGGTAGTGATTGTATAATGCTTCCTGTGAACGGAAAGGAGTTTCTTCCTCCCTGAACAGATTCTTTCCGCTTCCATCTACAATACGTCCCTGCATGGTATCTTTAAATCCATCCTCTACGATGTGTTTCATTTCTTTCTTTATTACCGGATCGTATACAGGTGTAATGACTTCTATGCGGTTGTTCAGGTTGCGTGGCATCCAGTCTGCCGAACCGATGAAGACTTTCTCTTCTCCCCCCGATGCAAATACAAATATACGGGAATGTTCTAGATAGCGGTCGATGATACCGTTTATCCGGATATTTTCACTTACTCCCTCTATGCCTGTTATCAGTGAGCAGTTGCCTCGTACTACCAGCTGAATATCGACTCCTGCCTGAGAAGCTTCATACAGCTTGTTTACCATAAAGGGATCGGTAATATGGTTTATTTTTATTTTGATATAGGCATCCTTTCCTGCCTTCTTGTTTTTAATTTCGTTGTTGATCAGGGCAATGAACTTGTTTCTCATTTCGTTTGGCGAAACAAGCAGTTCCTTGAACTTGACTGGATTGTAAGGACGTTCGATGAAATCGAAAACAGAATGTACATCCTTCACGATACGTGGAGCAGCCGTCATCAGCATACAGTCGGTGTACATGCGAGCATTACCCTCATGGAAGTTTCCGGTACTGATACATGCTATATCCGGTCCTTTTTTCATCTTGATATGCGTAATCTTTGAATGCACTTTCAAGCCTTCAACACCAAATATTACATTGACTCCCGCATCCTGCATCTTCTTAGACCAGTTGATGTTCGAGGCCTCATCAAATCGTGCCAGCAGTTCGATGACTACCGTTACTTTTTTCCCGTTGCGTGCGGCAGCCATCAGTGCCTTTACTACTTTCGATTCTTTGGCAAGACGGTATAATGTGATTTTAATGCTTTGCACATGTTTGTTCACAGCAGCTTCCTGAAGTACCCTGATAAACGAGTCGAAGCTGTGGAAAGGAACATGAATGAAACGGTCTTTCTTTTGTATCTTGGTCAGGATACTGTCGTTTCCATCCAGTTCTTTTTTCAGGATAGGAGGCCATTGAGGATATTTCAGATTACTTCTTCCACAATCGGGAAACTTCATAAAATCCTTGTGATTTTGGTAACGTCCGCTGGCTATCACCGTATCCAGCTTGTCCAGATCCATCTTCTTCAAGACACGTCTGAGCATATCTTTAGGCATACACGCATCGTAGATGACACGCAGCGGTTCTCCACGACGACGGCTTTTTACTCCTTTCGAAATCTTTTGCAGCGTACCGGTACGCAGGTCGTTGTCTATTTCCATTTCCGCATCACGCGTAAACTTGAAGGCATAAGCCTGAAAATCCGTATACTCCAGTCCCTCGAAAACCAAAGGCAGGCAGCAACGGATTACATCATCCAGATAGATCAGATAACTTTTCTCTTCATGATCCGGCAGACGGATAAATCGTCCACAAATGTTTACTGGAAGTTCAAGAAAGGCATAGTCGGAAATCTGTTTCGTACCCTGCTGACGGCTGACTTTCACTGCCAGATAGATACTCTCGTCATTTTCAAAGTCGAAGTATCTGATAGCAGAAAACCAGATGGGGATAATCGAACCGCTCAGCTTTTCCTTGTAATATGAGCGTATGAAATCCAGTTGTTCACTGGAAACTTCGGTATCCGAAATCAAGTATATATTTTCTTTTTTAAGATCTTCGGTAGTCTGTCGGATTGTTTCTTCAAAAATCTTGGTATATTCCGTATTTTGTTTGCTGATTTGCTTGATCAACTTTTTGGCATGTTCACTTTCCCGTGAAGTCGATTTATCCGTACATTCGGCAATACGGTTCTGAGTTGCCATTCGCACCCTGAAAAATTCATCCAGATTGTTCGAATAAATTCCCAAAAATGCCATACGTTCCAGCAAAGGCACATGAGGACGTGCCGCTTCTTGTAAAATGCGGCGGTTAAAGTACATCCAGCTGATATCTCTTTCCAGATAAGGAAGTTCTTTTTTCTTCTGCGTCATAGGAAAATATATTTTTTTGTAAAGAAAATGCATTCTTGTTACAAGTGTATGACAAAAGAAGAGATTTTTTACATTTTAGACAAATTCTTCCACCATGTACATATGTTCCTCAAAGTGAGTAGGAGCAAGACTCTCCAGTTCGTTTAAAATAATGCTTTCGGCAGACTGTACCCAGTAAGTGAATTTGAAGTTCGGCTGATACTCCTTGCTGAAGTCAAGCAGGCGTTTTAAATTGAATGTTTCGTCCACGATTCCTGCCCCGTTCTGCATCGCATCGTATGCATTGCATTCTTGTTCTATATGTGCCGGAACCATCAGGATAGGTTTCCTGAAATACATTGCTTCGCATATCGATTCAAATCCTGCCGTGCTGGCATATGCCTTGCATCCTGCCATTTGCCGGAGAAAGACCGTATCATCCAGCTGATAGAACGACAAGGTATCATCTATTCTCTTTACAGGCTCTTCTTCCCATCTGTCCCAGAAGAACCGGAGAGGTATGTCTGGATATTCTTTATGCCACTGGTATACATCCTCGGCAAATCCGGAATTAACCATATAGCCATGGATATAATTATGCTGCGAGACTTCCTGATAGAATACATCCTGTCTTAGCAGAGGCGGTACGACATAAATATTTTGCTTCTTGTCCGGGTTCATCGAGTGGAAAGATAAGGCAAGGCGCCGGGATGCTCCCAGTGACGTAAGCCGGCTGAATAAATTCAGAAAGAACAGCTCTGTCTTGTTAATTGTAGGCAAGTGGAAATCTTTGTGCAGGAACAGATACTGGTGTCCGATACAGACTAGTGGTGCGGCAGGGCGATATAAGAAATAAGTAAATCCGGTCAGCAGTTCGTAGAAGTTGATTACGATATCCGCTTCACTTTTCTTGATACGCTGGTGTATGAAGCGCATGCTTTCAACATATTCGGGCAGCTTAAGCAGATTTCGTATCAGGCTGTATGGAATATTGGCCCGTGTATTAGCCCGTGTAGGCAGGAAGTTAGGACTTGAAAACTGTTTGATCGGAGCCTGAATGCTACGTGTGAAAAATCCCGGGAGCCGTTTCGACAAGCTTTTTCCCACCAGTACTTCGGTCACATGATATCCGTTGTTTGTCAGAAGCCTTTCCATGGCAATAGCCTGCGTAAGATGACCTCTTCCCTCTCCCTGAACAATAAATATTACTTTCATGATGCAGCAGGTATAAGTGTAAGAACCATATTCTCGTTGTTTGTATTTTCTTTATCCATGTCAGCGGAATAATACAGAATATCCCAGTTGCCCTCTTCATCCTCAGTGAGCGCCGACATCGTTTCAACCCAGTCGCCGGAGTTCAGATAATGCACATCACCTATCATTTTATTCTCCGGATGATGAATATGTCCGCATATCACCCCTTCGCACTGACGGTTACGGGCAAATTCTGCCAATACCTTTTCGAAGTCCGATATATACGAAACAGCCGATTTCACCTTCTGCTTTATCTCCTGCGACAATGAATAGTAAGGCTTTCCCTGTTTGATTCGCCAGCGGTTATACTGGCTGTTCAGCCAGAGCAGCAGTGTATAGCCGATATCCCCCAGTTTGGCAAGCCATTTCATCTGTGTAGTTACCTTATCGAATACATCCCCGTGAGTGATGAAGTAATGTCTTCCATTACTTTCCAGCATATATTCTTTTACAATACTCAGGTTGGCGAATTTCAGCGGAGCCAGGCTGTCGATAAAATCATCATGATTCCCTCTTATATAGATTACTTCTGTTCCGTAATTTTCCATCATCTTCATGATTATTTTGAAGAACCTTGTATGTTGAGGCTTCCACTTTCCGGCACCGAATTTTTGCAGGCTCCATCCGTCTATGATGTCACCGTTCAGAATCAGCCGTTCACAGTTAGCCTGACTGAGGAAATTACATACCTGTTCTACTTTCGAGTGAGACGTTCCTAAATGAATATCAGAAAGAACAATCGTACGATAATTGCGTCGTGATTCCATGCTAAACTTATTTAATGTCCGTATTGATAAAGATTATACCCTAGATAAAACAGATACAATGAAGAGATGCAGACCATAATCAGGCAAACAGCATATGCTTTCAGCCGGTCGTTCGATAATAGATTTTTCATAGTCGTAATTTTATGCCCAAGCTTCTTGATACAGTTCATTTATTTCTTCCAGAAACTCCGACTCCATTGTTTCCAGATTTTCCAGGGCTTCTTCTTCGCTTTCCCCGTAAGCGCAACACTGTTCGTGCATGAGTGAATAGGCGTAATAACTCCCTTCCGGTGTACACGAAACTGCGTATTTTCCTGAGATAATATTCATAGTAGACTTCTTTTAAAAAACTACCTAAAAGTACTGGTATGCTGTTACGTAGAGATGTATAAGAAGTTACTTTTCTATTAAGAACGGAAACAAAAAAATCCCTCACCCGTAAGGGCAAGGGATTCAGAATATACATATAAGGTTATAAGCTTTTTTATTTCGCTATCAGCAAATAATAGTTTTTCTTACCACGCTGAACCAGCAAGTATTTTTCATCAAGCAGGTCAGCTGTTGTAATTTCCTGGTCGAATGCAGTCAGTTTCTCCTTATTAAGTGAAACACCACCACCCTGAACCAGCTTACGCATTTCACCTTTCGATGCGAATACAGCCGCTTTTTCAGTAAACAAGTCTACAGCCTTGATACCCGCTTCGATATCCGTCTTCGATACCTCAAACTGCGGTACACCTTCGAATACAGACAACAGCGTATCTTCGTCCAGCTTCTTCAGAGCTTCCGAAGTAGCGTTACCGAACAAAATACCCGATGCTTCTACAGCAGCTTCGTAGTCAGCTTCAGAGTGAACCATGATAGTAACTTCTTTTGCCAGACGTTTCTGCAATACACGCAAGTGAGGAGCTGGTTCGTGTTCAGCGATCAGTGCGTCTATTTCTTCCTTAGGCAGTGAAGTAAATATCTTGATATAGCGTTTTGCATCTTCATCACTCACATTCAGCCAGAACTGATAGAACTTATAAGGCGAAGTATATCGAGGATCGAGCCATATATTTCCTGATTCTGTTTTTCCAAACTTACCTCCGTCAGCCTTTGTAATCAGCGGACAAGTCAGGGCAAACACCTCTCCTCCGTTTGTACGGCGGATCAGTTCAGCTCCGGTTGTAATGTTACCCCATTGGTCGGAACCACCCAGCTGAAGCTTGCAGTTTTTGGTTTCATACAGATGCAGGAAGTCGTACCCTTGTAACAGCTGATAAGTAAATTCAGTGAATGAAAGACCGTCGCGAGCTTCTC
>ERZ773194.955-NODE-955-length-34564-cov-3.260019_pt1 | contig 34564 bp, 29 predicted proteins | sample MGYA00511240_ERZ773194 | MGnify/ENA primary metagenome ERZ773194 (study PRJEB29015, sample SAMEA2737774) | human gut metagenome | biome: human gut; feature: human-associated habitat; material: faeces | place: China | collected 2012 ... | reverse complement strand
CTTCCTTATGCGTATGACCATTTCGCAGAAGGGGAGAGCCCTGATCCACCATTTATCTGCTTCCTGTATCCGAAAGCCGAGAATTTCGGTGCGGACAACCTTGTGTACCACCACTTCAATCAGCTGGACATTGAGGTGTATACCGATTACAAAGACCCGGATATGGAAGCAAGCATTGAAGAAGTCCTGACCGCACACGAACTTTACTATGAGAAAAGCGAGGTCTGGATCGAAACCGAAAAGATGTATGAAGTCCTGTATGAGCTGACCGTATAAGCCAGCCGCAGGACGATAGGAGGAATAACCTATGTCGAAGCAAAGCAATAAGGTCAAATTTGGCCTGAAAAACTGCCATTATGCCAAGGCGACCTTTGACGAGGATGGCAGTGTCACTTACGCAAAGCCGGTCCGCATCCCCGGTGCAGTCAGTCTTTCTATGGATGCCAATGGCGAGATCGAGCCGTTCTATGCGGACAATATCGCTTACTATGTCGTGAATAACAACTCCGGCTACGAGGGTGATCTGGAAATCGCACTGATTCCGGAGAGCTTCCTCACGGACATCATGCACGAGGAACTGGATGGTAACGGCGTGCTTGCTGAGAACGCCAATGTGGAACTGGAACATTTCGCCTTCCTGTTTGAGTTCGATGGTGACCAGCGTCACATCCGCCATGTGCTGTACAACTGTGTAGCAAGCCGTCCGTCCATCGAGGGTGAGACCAACGAGGACAGCAAGGAAGTCAAGACAGACACCCTGAACCTGCAGGCAACCCCTCTGGCAAACGGTTATGTCAAGGCCAAGACCGGCACCAACACCACCGATGATGTCTATAACAAGTGGTACGATGCGGTCTACGAGCCGCAGGCAGAAGCTGTGGACACCGAAGACACCAGTCACACCGAGGAGCCGCAGGGCTAAGTGACCGACACACACCGCAGGGCTTCGGCTCTGCTTACATTATTATAAAGAGGTATATGACTATGAAGAAGATTTTTCCTTTGTTCGCAGTGATCATCGTTCTGGTACTGGCTGTCTGCTCGTTCCACATCATCCCCACCGGTTACACGGGCGTGAAGACCAGCTTCGGCCAGATCCAGGAGACCACCATCCAGAGTGGCAAGCTCAACTTCTGCATCCCCTTTGTGCAGAGCATTCACAAGGTCAACAACAAGCAGCAGGATAAGCACATCGAAGCACAGGTCTGGGGCGAAGCGTCTGACAAGACCCCTGTGTATGCTGCTGATGTCATCGTGACCTATCAGGTGCTTCCTGAGAAGAGTGCATGGCTGTATGCGAATGTGTCCGACATCAAGAATCTGGTCAGTGACGAGCTGGTGGCATCGGCAATCAAGTCTGCAATGGCTGAACTTGGCCCCAATGAGGTAACCAACCGCACCAAGATCGAGCCTCTGGCACAGCAGAAGCTGGCAGAGTCCCTTGTGCAGAAATATGGTGAGGACGTTGTGTTCGTAAACAAGGTCGTCATCAACGACATGAATTTCGAGGATGCCTATAACGAAGCCATCCAGCAGAAGTCCATTGCACAGCAGAACGCGGATAAGCAGAAGATTGAGAATGAAGCTGCCATTGCCAAGGCAGAAGCGGAGAAGCAGGTGGCAATCACAAATGCAGAGGCGGAAGCTCAGAAGACTTCTATTGCCGCAGACGCACAGGCAGAGGCAAACCGCAAACTGGCAGAAAGCCTGTCCGATACGCTGATCGATTACCAGAAGGTTCAGAAGTGGGATGGAAAGCTGCCTACTGTGAGCGGCGGTAATGCACTGGTCAGCATTGACCCGGCAGAGTAAGAAACACGATATACGGCAGGGCTTCGGCTCTGCCAATTTTACATGAAATTTATGGAGGATTACGATTATGGCAGTTACAAAGAAAATCGAGATCGATGGCAAGGAAGTTACCTTTAAGGCAAGTGCCGCTGTGCCTCGCCTGTACCGCATCAAGTTCGGCCGTGATATCTACAAAGACCTGCGTCAGCTGGAAAAGAGCGTGGGAGAGAATGATGAGGATAATTCCAACCTCGATTTGTTCAGTCTGGAGATGTTCGAGGATCTGGCATGGCTGATGGCCCGTCATGCAGACCCGGCCAATGTGCCGGACAGCCCGGAGGAGTTCCTGGACCAGTTCAACACCTTCTCCATTTATCAGATCCTGCCCCAGCTGATCGAACTGTGGGGCCTGAATGTGCAGACGGAGGTGGAATCCAGAAAAAACCTCGCAAAAGTGAGCGGGAAATGACCACCCCGCTCTTTCTGCTGCGCTGTGTACAGCTCGGTATCAGCATCGCCGACCTCGATCTGCTGACCATCGGGTTGGTCAATGATATGTTCACGGAACGGCAGAACGACGATTATCCGTACAAAGAGCTGGCTTCTCAACACGATATGGATGTCTTTTAATGACAGATTCTGAAAGAAAAACAGACGACCGTGCTTATATTGTGAACAAAATAAGCACGGTCGTCTGGTGGTAAGGCATAAAAATCCCACTCAGCCATGTGACTGGGTGGGATATATGTTGTCACTATTCGATTTCCACGTCTTCAAAACCGACAAGGTCAGCTTCAGTGATGCCAAGGCGACGAAGCATTTCCTCTTCAGAGATTAAGTAAGATTCAGTCTGCTTTAGAGAGGTGTTTGTTTGCATGGTATCTTCAAAGATGTTGCGGAGATAATCGGGTCCCTCCATCCAGAGTCCGGTGGAATAGTCAAATAGCATTTTGTATGCGGGAGAGGTTACAAAGCGAAAAAATATGTCGTTGAAGGAAACACCGGTATCATTACAGTAGTCTGTGAGCATAGTGCGCATAACGAGTACGGCGCACATTTCGCGTTGTGAATCATCGATGACAACCTCGTTCATAAAACCACCTCCTAGTAATTATCTTTTATGCAGTCTTTTTGGAAGTGCAGTAGTCATAAAGACTCAGCAGATAATCAGAGCCTTCTTTCCAAATCTCTGTGTCAAAATCAAAGAGGGCTTCATACGCACGAGAACTTGTGAAACGAAGAAGAGCTTCCTCGTAAGAAATTTTTTCTCGTGCTGCAAGGGTTTCTACAGCTTCGCGCATTGCAATTACTGCGCAGCATTCCTTTTGAGAATCTGTAGATTTATAGTTTATAGCATTATCACAATTTGATGTCGCCATAGCGGTCACTCCTTACAAATTCAAGATGCTCGACGGCATCCTGAGTTCTGAAACAAAATTGATCCTTGAGACGGTTTGGTAAAAGTTTTTCAATCGTTTCTTTGTCTGCTTTTGGAGTCCCAGGCTCACCAGCACCTTCACCGCTGATATAAATCTGAAGGGTACGGGCTGTCTGATCGTCGGCAATCTTTCCACCGATGATATCAATTACGCTGTATTTTTTCAGAAGCTGAGGAAAGAGGTCTTTCTTTCGATTGGCCGCTACAAAATGCAGCCATTCGATACTGGGTTCTTGAAAAAAGTAAGCGAGAATGTTTGGGTCATAGTGAAATTTGTAGACGGATATTTGTCCATCAGCTGGATCAAAGTTTTTTGGAACAGCACCGATGTGTTTTGCCTTGCGAACAGAAAGCTGGACATAGTTATATGCTTGTTCATAAGATGAGGTTAAGTAGAAACCACGACCAAAATCGAGACCACCCATACAGCGGTTTAAGTCGATGTCAGGAATACTGACATAACTTCCGTGGTAGAGCAACATTCCATCTTCAAGTCCTATCATACGGTAACACCTCGATTCTTGAGCAGGGTTTCAACATCATGCAAAGCACATTCGTAGCTATTCAAATGAAGAATGTCATAGCAGTCAGCGATAAATCCGAGAATGTCGTATTTCTTAAACAATTCTGCGCAGTCGCTGGGAGACATTTTCCATTTGGATTGAGCCATCCGAAAGACCCAGCACTGCATATCGGCAATGTCAATATTATATCCACTCATAGAGCATACCTCCTTTGAGTACAACTTCTCAATTTAAGTATAGCTCTTTTTCTGTCGCTTAGCAACGACAGAATTGTAAATTTCAGATTATTTTCAGCCTGTCTGCCCCGTGCAGATGGGCTTTTTTCATGCCTGCGAGGAGGTGGTTACGCAAATGGCATCCAGAATCCAGGGCATCACCGTTGAGATCGGCGGCGATACCACAAAGCTCTCCAAAGCACTGGAAAGTGTAAACAAGTCAATCAAGGGGACGCAGTCCGGACTGAAGGATGTCAACAAACTCCTGAAACTGGACCCCTCCAATACAGAACTGGTTGTCCAGAAGCAGAAGATGCTGAAGGATGCCATTGAAGCTACCAAGGAAAAGCTGGCGACCCTGAAGACTGCGGCACAGCAGGCCAATGAGCAGCTTGCCAACGGTGAGATCACCCAGCAGCAGTACGATGCCCTCCAGCGTGAGATCGTGGAGACCGAACAGAATCTGCGATCCTTACAGGACCAGGCGGCGACCACGAATGCGACTCTTGCCAAGATCGATGAAGCCGGAGAAAAGCTCCAGAACATCGGGTCTTCTGTGGAGAATGTCGGCAAGAAGTTCCTGCCGGTGACTGCCGCTGTAACGGGTCTTGGTACGGCAGCAGTAAAAACCGCAGCCGATTTCGATTCCGAGATGAGTAAGGTATCTGCCATTTCCGGTGCGACCGGGGATGACTTTGACCAGCTCCGTGCGAAAGCCCGTGAAATGGGTGCAAAGACCAAGTTCTCTGCATCCGAGGCAGCTTCGGCGATGGAATACATGGCCATGGCCGGATGGAAGACTTCTGACATGCTGAACGGCATCGAGGGCGTCATGAACCTCGCGGCCGCTTCGGGTGAAGACCTCGCTACGACTTCAGATATTGTTACCGATGCCCTTACCGCGTTCGGCTTATCCGCTGCGGATTCTGGGCATTTTGCCGATATCCTCGCAGCCGCTTCCTCCAATGCAAACACCAACGTCTCCATGATGGGCGAGACGTTCAAGTACTGTGCACCTATCGCCGGTGCGCTGGGGTTCTCGGCAGAGGATACCGCAGAGGCTATCGGTCTGATGGCAAACAGTGGTATCAAGGCTTCTCAGGCCGGTACTTCGTTGCGATCCATCATGAACAACCTTGCCGGTGAAGTGACCTTTGTCGGTGAGAATATTGGCGAGGTCACAATTGCTACCAGTAATGCGGATGGCAGTATGAGAAGCCTGAACGATATCCTTGCGGACTGTCGTGTGGCATTCTCCGGGCTGTCGGAATCTGAGAAGGCCGCCAATGCGGAAGCACTGGTCGGCAAGAATGCGATGTCCGGCTTCCTTGCCCTGATGAACGCCAGCCAGTCGGATATTGATAAATTAAGCGGTGCCATTGAAAACTGCGATGGCGCATCTGAGAGCATGGCAGAGACCATGCAGGATAATTTAAATGGTCAGCTCACCATCCTGAAATCTCAGCTGGAGGAGCTGGCTATTTCTTTTGGCGATATCCTGATGCCGACCATCCGTAAGATCGTGTCGGCCGTGCAGCAGTTCGTGGATAAGCTCAACAGTATGGATGAAAGTACCAGGGAATCGGTCATCAAGATCGGGCTTCTGGCGGCATCCATCGGTCCGCTGCTTATTGTACTTGGCAAGACTATATCGACCGTCGGCACAGCGATGCGGGGATTCAGTTCTCTTGCAAAGGGTGTCCGGCTTCTTATCACCCATGTGGGCAGTGCCAGCGGTGTGTTCAGCAAGCTGGGTGTGGTTCTGGGTGGTCTGTCCGGGCCGGTCGTAGCAGTGGTGGCGGTCATCGGCACACTGGTGGCGGCGTTCATGAACCTTTGGAATACGAACGAGGAGTTCCGTACTGCCATTACCGGCATCTGGAACGACATCGTTTCCAAGGTGAAAGGCTTCTGTGATCAGCTGACACAGCGGATCAACGGGCTGGGCTTTGACTTCAAGGATGTCACCGAGGTACTGAAAGCTGTCTGGGATGGCTTCTGTCAGGTGCTTGCACCGCTGTTTGAGGGAGCTTTTCAGAATATTGCCACCATCCTTGGCGTTGTTCTGGATACGCTACTTGGTCTGTTCGATGTCTTTTCCAATGTGTTCTCCGGCAACTGGAGCGGCGCATGGGAAGCGGTAAAGGGTATCTTTTCCAGCATCTGGGATGGCGTGAAGTCCATTTTCTCCACGACCCTTACTGCGCTGAAGAGTGCGCTGGATGTGTTCCTTGGGCTGTTCGGTACGGACTGGCAGACGGTCTGGGGCAGTATCAAGAGCTTCTTCGAGACTGTGTGGAGTGGAATCAGCAGCTTCTTTTCAAACACAGTTTCCGCTATCCAAAGTATAGCAACGACTGTATTTACAGCAGTGTCTGGATTTTTCACCACCGTCCTTACGAGTATCCAGACGACCTTCAGCACCATCTGGACTGCCATTTCCACAGCAGTTTCTTCTGTGATGAATACGATCCATACCACGGTGACAACTGTGTGGACGGCAATCTCGACCGCGATCTCTACGGTCATGAACACCATCAGCACGACCATCACTTCGGTGTGGAATGGCATTTACAACACCATCAAGCCTCTGCTGGATGCGTTCAAATATCTGTTTGAGACCATCTGGCAAGCGATCCAGATTCTGATCGGCGCAGCACTGACCGCAATTCAGACGAAGATCACTTCCATCTGGAACGCCATCGTTGCCTTCGTGACTCCAATGCTGACTGGATTGCAGACGACTTTCTCTACAGTTTGGTCAGCGATTCAGACAGCTATCTCCACGGTGCTGACTGCGATTCAGACTGCAGTGACGACGGTGTGGAACGCCATTGTGTCGTTCCTGTCTCCGCTGCTGACTGGCATCCAGACCCGGATGAGTACGGCATGGAATGCGATCAAGACGGTCATTTCGACAGTCCTTTCTGCGATCCAGTCCACGGTTTCTTCCATCTGGAGCGCCATCAGTAGCAAGATCTCCGGTGTGGTAAATGGCATCAAATCGGTGGTTTCCTCCGGCTGGAATGCCATGAAGTCTACGGTTTCGTCCCTTAGTAACAGCATTAAGAGCGCGGCAACCACAGCCTTTAACTCGATGAAATCCGGGATTTCCTCTACGATTTCCGGTATTAAGACCACCATCACGAACGGTTTTAACAGTGCGGTTTCCTTTATCAAGGGTCTGGCTGGTCAGGCATTCTCGTGGGGTTCAGACATGATCGGCAACATTGTGTCCGGTATCCAGTCGAGGATTCAGGATGTGGCAAGTGCTGTATCGGGAGTGGCAGACCGTATCCGTTCCTTCCTGCACTTCTCTGTGCCGGATGAAGGACCTCTGGCAGATATGGAAAGCTGGATGCCGGACTTTATGCAGGGTCTGGCAAACGGTATCACGACCAACACCAGCCTTGTGACTGCGGCGGCGGAGAATCTGTCCACCACGCTGTCTACTTCCATCACCAACTCCATGAGGGGAGTGGAGCAGGCATACAGTAAGAGCTGGGCGGCCATCAGCCAGACGGTGAAGACCGGAACGGCAGGTGTGAGTGCCGCGATGAGATCCGCATGGAGTTCCATTACAACCAGTACCGCCAGCACATGGAACAGCATCAAGACTACCATTCAGACCAGCTTTGCGGCGGTGAAATCCAATGTGACTTCCGCGACAGCAGCAGTGAAAACGTCCATGACCAGTGCATGGAATGCAGTGAAGTCGCTGACAACGACCAGCTGGAACGGAATTAAAACGGTCATTACCACAGCGTGGAACGGGATTAAATCCCTTACCACCTCTGCGACCGCTTCTGTAAAAACGTCCATGACCAGCGCATGGAATGCGGTGAAAAACCTGACGAATACCAGCTGGAGTGGTATCAAGACGGTAATTACGACTGCATGGAACAGCATCAAGAGTCTTACAACTTCCTCTGTATCCGCAGTTCGCAGTATGGTCACAAGCGGCTGGAACACACTGAAATCCGCCACGACCTCTGCCTTCAACAGCATCAAGTCTACGGTGTCTTCGGCAATGTCCAGCCTGCGCAGCACGGTTTCTTCTGGTGTTGCAAGCATCAGGAGTAGCTTTAACTCGCTCGGTTCGTTTGCTTCTTCGGCATACCGCTGGGGTGCAGATATCTGTTCCCAGATGGCGTCAGGTGTCCGGGCAGCAGCCGGTTCCGTGATCGCAGCGGCAGAAAATGTCGCAAGCAGGGTCAGAAGTCTGCTGCATTTCTCTGTACCAGATGAAGGACCTCTGTCCGATGCAGATACCTATATGCCGGACTTCATGAAGCTGCTGGCGACCGGCATTAAGAAAAATGTCAAGTCGGTAGTGAAGGCTGTGCAGGGGCTTGCCGGTTCCATGAGCGACAATCTCACAACCCCGGTGGATTCTCTGGGTGACTGGATGGACTCCGTGGTTGGTGGTTTTGCGACAAGCGTTCGAAACAGCCAGCGGGGAATCAGTTCTGCAGCAGGAGATGTTGGACGCAGCATTCAGACGCAGCTCATGTCCGGGCTTTCCGGGCTGAAAACACAGTTCCAGCAGCTCTGGACTGACCTGCAGGGCATCACCAAAACCGCAGTCGGCAGTATGAGAGATGAAGTGAAGCAGGGCTTTACGGATATGAAGGATTCCATTGGAGAGCTGAGTTCTCAGACCAGTTCCCTTGGAAATGCGATCCGCAGCCTTGGCGATACCTTCAACTCGGACTTCCTAAAGAACCTGGGAAGCGGCATCAGCAAGGTCGGTGACACGGTCAATACGGTCACCGGTCTTGTGGACAAGCTCGGCTCCATGAAGAACACCATCGGAAACCTCGGCAGTACGATGCAGAACCTTGGTAATGTCCTCGGTACAGAGAACGGCGGTGGTCTGCTGTCCAATATCGGAAGTTTCTTGTCGAAGATCGGTAGTGCAGACGGCGGACAGATCGTGTCGAAGTTTGGCAACCTGATCTCCGGGTTGACCTCCAAAATGGGTGGTCTGGGAGAGGGAATCTCCGGCATCATCTCGAAGCTGGGAAGCCTTGGCTCCAGCGGTGGGGGAATTCTGTCGAATCTTGGCGGGCTGCTTTCCGGTGTAGTGTCGAAGATCGGCGGTTTAGGCGGCAGTCTTTCTGGGCTTCTGTCTGGTGTGGGTTCCACATTGGGCGGAATTGCTGGTTCTGCCGGTTCCGCAATCGCAGGACTGTTCGGCTCGGTTGGCACGACCGTATCCGGTCTGGCTGCTGGTGCGGGATCGGCTCTGGCAGGTATCGCTTCCTCGGCCGGAGGAGTGCTTGCTTCGGCAGGTACAGCACTGGCCGGTCTTGCCGGTCCTGCAGGTATCGCAGTGGCAGCAGTTGGTGGCATCGGTCTTGGACTGACGAGCCTCTGGAAAAACTGCGATGGCTTCCGGGAAGGTGTCACAAATATCTGGAACAAGGTTACGTCGGTATTCTCGAATGGAGTAAACGCCATCAAGAACGGTATTTCTAATGCGGCTTCTGCTATTGGCAATGTGGCATCGTCCATCTGGGGAGGTATCAAGAACGTGGCTTCTTCGGCAGTCAGCTGGGGCAAGGACATCGTTGGCGGTATCGCGGGCGGTATCAAGAAAGGCGTGAGTTGGGTCGGCAATGCGGTCAAGAGTGTGGCAAATGGCATCCGCTCGTTCTTGCACTTCTCTGTGCCGGATGAAGGACCGCTGGCAGATGCCGACACCTATATGCCCGACTTCATGAAGCTGCTTTCCGGCGGCATCAAGAAAGGCGAAGGCGGACTGATCAGCCAGATCAGATCGATGGCAGCAAAGGTACAGCAGGGTATGGAGGGCATCAGCTCCTTCAGTCTGCCGGAACTGACCTTGCCACATTTCGATGGCTCCGGTTGGAACTTCCCGCATGCGGCTCTGGCCGGAGGTGGCACCACCCGGACGACCAACCTTGGCGGTGTGTATATCACAGTCAACGGTTATAATGCCCGGAACGACGATGAACTCGCACAGACCGTTGCCGATAAGATCAACGGCATGATCCATGAGGATGATTCGGTCTTCAAGTAAAGGAGGAGATGCGTATGGGCTATAACACCCCAAAGCAAACAGTATCACAGTTTCAGTTAAAAGACAGATATGCCAGACAGTATCTGTCGTTTGCCGGGAAGTCCAGCAAAGACTTCCTATTATATCTGTCTGGTCCCGGTGTGTATGATTCCCCGGCTGCGGATGTGGAGAGCACCTCCGTACCCGGCAGGAACGGAGACATCCTCACCGAGAATGCAAAGGCAGGCCGCCGCAGGTATCAGAACGTGGATATCAAGTATAAGGCATTTTTCTTCAACGGACTGCCAGCTAAGACAGCAGCAGTTAAGGCATGGCTTCTGTCGCCGGTGGGGTATCAGAAATTGCAGGATACCTACGACCCGGATTTCTTCCGGATGGCAGTCTGCAAGGACGCCCTTGCCTTTGATGTGACTGCTCAGAAAGCCGCTGAGATGGAGCTGGCATTTAACTGTAAGCCCCAGAGGTGGAGCGTGGACGGGCAGCGGACGATCCGGCTGGATGGCAGGTCGACCTTAAAGAACCCCTTCGCTTTTCCTGCACAGCCCATCTTCAAGGTTTACGGAGACAGCGGCGGCGAGCTATATGTGGGGGAAGAGAAGATCACCATCCACAGCATCAAAGACTATGTGCTGCTCAACTGTGAGACGCACAATGCTTACAACGCTTCCGGCTTCTGCAATGAGACCATCCTTTCGGATGACTTCCCGGAACTGCCGGAGGGAAAGACACAGATCACATGGACAGGCGGTATCACGGCGGTGGAAGTCATTCCCCGTTGGTGGACGCTCTGAGGGGAGGTGCAGCCAGTGATCCCATGTTTATATGATTCCAGAGAAATGAAATTTGATAATAACGGCATTGGAAAGCTGGCAGATGCACAGTCTTGTACCGTGACTGAAAAACGAAACGGCAGCTATGAGCTGAAGCTCATCTGTCCGGCAGATGGCATCCACGCTGAGATGCTAGAGGAGGGAAACGTCATCCTTGCCAAACCATCTGATACGATGCAGCCGCAGCCGTTCCGAATCTACAAGATCACGACTCCGATCGATGGAAAGCTGGAAGTTCAGGCACGGCATATTTCCTATCAGCTCAACTTTATCACGGTATCGCCTTTTTCAGTGACCGGCTGCGTCGGGGCAATGCAGGGGCTGAAAAGCCATGCGGCTTACGACTGTCCGTTCTCAGTTTGGACAGATGTGGCATCTAGTGCGATGTTTACTGTGTCCGTTCCGGCATCTTTCCGTAACTGTCTTGGCGGTATGGATGGCTCGGTATTGGATACTTTTGGAGGAGAGTTCGAGTGGGACCGCTACACAGTCAAGTTTCACAGAGCCAGAGGTGCGGACCACAACGTTCATATCGTCTACGGCAAAAATCTGACGGATTTCAAGATGGAGAAATCCATCGAGAATACCATTACAGGAGTGCATCCGTACTGGGTAGACAACGAAACGCAGGCGGTTATGGAACTGCCAGAAAAAGTGGTCATGGTCAGCCGAAAATCTGTGCCGTATCAGAAGATTACGGTGCTGGACTGCACCAGTGCCTTTCAGGAAAAGCCATCGGAAGCGGCTTTGCGAGAGTATGCACAGGACTATATTGATACGACCAGCCTGACAGAGCCGGAGGTCGACATTAAAATCGACTTCATTCAGCTTTGGAATACACCCGGATATGAGGATGTTGTACAGGCAGAACAGGTCTCGCTCTGTGATACGGTTCATGTGTATATCTCGAAGCTGGGCATTGAAGCCAGTTCCAAGGTTACAGAAACCGAATATGACTCGCTTTTGGAACGGTATAACAGCATCACGCTGTCGAATTCTACGGTCAGCAGCCGAAATTCCTCCCTGACAAGCTCCCTTAACAGTATCCGAAATACAGCAACCGCCGCATACGATACCGCAGTCCGTGTGGAAACAGCAGTGGGAGAGCAGATGGGCGGCATTTCGGCCTCCATTATCTATGATGGTGCGTTGTTTGCTGCACTGTTCGGCCTTCATTATAAAAATGAGACGGACAGTAAGGGGAATACGACTCGGTACGCATTCAACGCAGCAACTCTGAAACAGTCAACGGTTGCGTGGAAGAATAGTCCGGCCGGATTTTTTGTTTCCACAGATGGCGGGAAGACATGGGGATATGGCTGGGAGTCAGATGATTCCGCAGTCAAAACAGCAATCCTGCTGGAGCAGACACTCAAGGAACTGGACGACCGTTACAAGAAAGCAGCCGAGCTTTCCGAGGAGTTGCTGGAGGAACTGGATGAGCGGTACAAAACAGCGACCGCTATTTCTGTAGAACTTCAGAAAACGCTCGATCAGCGGTATGAAACGGCAAAGAAGCTGTCCAAAGAACTGTATGAGGAACTGGATAGGCGGTACAGCACCCTCACGGAAATCTCAGATGATTTGCAGAAGGAACTGGACGCGAAGTATCAGCCGTATATCCCTGTGTCCGAAAGTGCGCCGGAAGACCCGGCAGAGGATTCCTTCTGGGTCGATAAGAAGAACCTTCGGTTAAAACTGTGGGACGGAGAACAGTGGCAGACGATTGGATATGAACCGGAAGAACCTGATCCAGAGCCAACGGAACCGACCACACCGACTGAGCCTGAAACCCCGGATACCGAAAAGCCGGGTAGTGAAGATAAGGATACGGAAAACAAAGAGGAAACAGATAATAAGGAGACGAATCAGGAAGGAGGGAGTTCGTAATGGTCACAGGCATTTATCAGGAAGTGGAATTGTCGCTGACGGAGAATCTGATCCCGGTGACGGTTCCGGTCAAGCAGTATGACAACAAGGCGAGAAAAGTTCGCTGTGTTTTGTATAACAACTCTGTGGAATATACCGTGCCGCAGAATTGTATTGTAGCCTGTTCCGGTACCCGTCCGGACGGTACGATCTTCCACTACACGAGTGAAACTGCGCCAGACCTTGTATTCGTTGAGAAGGGGGCAGTCCTCTTTACGATCACGACCTTCATGACGGCGCAGGCCGGACGTTTTCCGCTGGATGTTGTTATGCTCAGCACAGAAGGTGATGTCCTTGGGTCATTCTCTCTTACGTTAAAGGTGGAGAGGGCGGCCATCAATAACGGCAAGATCGCCACTTACACATTTGCAGCATTCCTGAAAGCTGTTCGGGATGGCATCCGAAATCTGTTTATAGACAAGGCAGGCTGCTTTGGCTTTGAGTCGGATGACGGTCTGGGACTGTGTGATAGATCGGAGTCCAGTTCCGTAGAAAAGCTGTGCCGTGAGATCGTGGAAGGATCGATCACGGAGGATGGCTATTTTGCATTTGAAACAAAATGCGACCTTGGGCTGATATTCACAACCGATGAAGAAGGACATCTGGTCGTGGAATATGGCGAGGATGATGTGTCAGTGTAAGGCTGACAGAAAGGGGTAATATGGCAAAATACACAGGCCGCCGGATCGTTCCCAAACATGCAGGCGAATGGGACATCCGGAAAGAATATGAAGAGCTGCAGATCGTACTGGATGCAGACAGCGGCAATAGTTTTATCTCCAATCTTCCAGTGCCGAAAGGAACGGCTCTGAGTGATGAGAAGTATTGGAGCCTGTTCAGCCTGCATAGTGAGCAGATCGCAGAGGCAGAGGAGCATCTGACCCAGACGGCCGAAGATATCCGCTCAGAGCTTTCGGAAACAGAAAACCGGATCAACAAAAATGTATCCGACACGGAAGGCCGTATCAATGAAAGTCTCTCCAGCACAGAAAGTAAGGTAAACACCAGCCTGTCCGAGACAGAAAACCGTGTGACTGCGCGTGTGGAGAATGCAAAATCGGATCTGACTGCAAAAGTCGCTGCGGCAGAGCAGCAGATGAACCAGAACGCCCAGAATGTCGCACAGACAAACAAGGCTCTGAATGCCCGGATGGACCAGATTGCAAAAGGGAGAACCTCTGACACAGAAGTCCTTGATGCAAGAGTGGATTCGGAGGGGAATACCTTTGACAACCTTGGAGCAGCGATCCGTTCCATCTATCCGAAAGTAAAAGAAGGGCTGGATGCACTGCAGGAATCCAAGGCGGATGCAAACTATGATGCGACCGGCGAACTGACAGAAGGCATTACAGTCAACACGATCAACGGAGAAACGCAGAAGTTTGAGCATGTCCAGACGACAGCACTGATCCCGGTAGATACCGCCTGCCAGAAGGTCTACTATACCGGGCAGGTGTTCAACTGGATCGGAGTTGCAGGCTATGATGCCAATGGTACGTTTGTGGCATCCATTCTGGATTCCAGGGACACAGAACAGCCGCAGGAGTACAAAGAAAAGGAATTGGAGATCCCGGAAGGGGTATTCCAGATCCGGGCAAGCTCCTATGCGAAGGACCTGAGCCTGAAGGTGTGCGGAGAGTCTGTAAAGCTGTGGAATCAGGTTCAGAGGGAGCGACAGAATCAGAAAAAGATGGCAATCGAGATCGAAGCACTGCGAAGTGCGGATGATGCACTGGCAAAGGAAACGATGACCAGTCTGGATCTGCCCTTTTTATATCCCGGTGTCAGCAATATCTGGGAAGGCAGCAGCCCGGTACTCCAGACCTACTATGTGCCGCTGACTGTTCTGCAAAGCTCGTTTGTACAGGAAATCCAGTTCACACTCCGAACCATTGGGGAGACGACCCTGACTGCCATGCTTGAATCGGAAGATGGCGAGGTGTTCCGCCAGTCGGTAGAACTGGTGAAGGGAGATAACAGGATCACCCTGATTCTGCACCGATTTATAGATGAAGGAGCATACAGACTGCGTGTGCGCAGCACAGACAAGGTGCTCTATTATCCGGTGCGTCCGAATACCGGAAAAGAAATCCGCAACGATTTCTTCAGCAATGAACCGTCCGGGAATGTGGAGTATGATTACAAAAACCGCTTGATCGTCTTTATGGGCAAGATCCTGATTGGTACAGGTAAGGTGGATACGACACTATCCTATTCCGGCATGGCTGCGGATGCCGCCGTGGTAGGACAGGCTTTCAAGGATGAGCGGGAATACACGGATACCCTGGCATCCGGAAAGCTGGATGCAGTCCATAGCCGGAACCTGCTCGACCCTTCCAGGTATCGTCCGGGATGGTTTGCTTTTGTACACTCGTCCATCATTCAGTATCATGCAGACAATCTCCGATATGGTTCTACGGATTATATCCCGGTCAGCGAGAAAGGCCTTGTGACAAAAGGCTCCGGCACGAACGGTGTAACCAGCCAGGTCGTGTTTGACAAAGCGAAGAAGGCGCTCCGTTATGTAGATGCCAATGACCAGTACACCTATCAGGAAGGCGATGCCTATGTGATGTTCTTCTATATGGCCTCTTCCGGACAGAAGCTCTGCGTTGTTGAGGGAACGGAGTATGTATACGAAGCATACACGGATTATAAGCCGCTGGATGATCTGAAACAGGAATTGAACTCCCTGCAGACGGAGGCGGATAACCAGAAAAAGCAGCTGACAAATCTGACGACCCGGCTGGATCAGCTGGTGGCCGTGCCGGAAAAGAAAGACCTTCGCCTTGTCCCGGCGGCTCCGGTGTATACGGTCTGCAATAACCTTTCGACCGCCAGAAACTATCATGTTTCAGTCTGGGTGGACCATCTGATCGCTGAGACAGGCTGGAAGAATAGAGCGGCTGGTTTTGGTACGGAGATGGAGGAGCGCTTTGACCTGTACTCACCGTTTACCAACACGGCAGTCAACAGCGGGGAGGATGTTCTGGAACAGACGGTAGAGAAATCGTTTGTGTCAGATGTCTATAAGACGCAGAAACTCAAATTCAAGCACCGCAGCACCTTGGCCAGTATGGGAAAGAACCAGTTCCCGAAGATCCTTGTTATCGGTGACAGTGTGACGGATGGGTATCTGGCCGGTGTTGGGAAAACAGATGCGGATCTTCCGACCCACTATTGGTCGTGGGTGCGCTACCTGTTTGATCTGGACCGCAAGGACGCGAAAGCGGCAGAAACCGAATACCGCTGTCTGATGGTCGGCATGCCGGGAACAGTGAATGGGAAGCATTACGGCTCCTCGTCCTCGTTCAAGCTGGATGGAAAGACGGTTGTGAACTATGCGATGGGTAAGGGCGGCTGGAGTGCAGAAGATCTGAACCTTGCAACTTTTGAGAGCGCATCTAATATTAACCCGTTCTACGATGAAAAGACGAAGGGCTTCTCACTGAAGGCTTGTCTGGATAAATACAGGACGTTGGCGGATAACGGCATGACCCGGCTTATCCCCGGCGAAACCGCAGGCACGGAAGTAAAAGATGCCAACGCTTATGACCTGTGCACGCCGACCCATGTGGTGATCAACCTGAACCATAACAGTTCCCTTGCAGAGTACAAAGCCAATATCCCAGATATCGTGAAAACGATCAAGCGTGAGTATCCGGATATTATAGTGATCCTCATGTCTATTGATGAGACCGGCACTTACTTCCCGGCAAAATACCCAGAGTACCGGGCTTCTGAGATCACGCTGGGAGGACTTCACAGCAAGAATGTGAGCATCTACCAGTATTTCTGCGATGAACTGCAGGATGAGGCAAACGGTGTCTATGTATGCAGTGGGCATCTGATCCAGCCTGCCGTGGAGAGTTACCCTACACTGGATTATGCGTCTGCGGATTCGGTCGGCAGACAGAGTGGCAGGGGACTGCACATGGCATACGGTCGGGGTCAGTACGGAGGCCCCAACTGGCATCCGAACAACTACGCACACTGCGCATGGGGCTATCAGCTGTATGCGTTGGTCAAGTATACACTGGCACTACAGGATATGAAGTGATGCCGGGAATATCCCGGAGAAAGGAAAAGCTATGATGAACCGTAATAATTGTCTGAAAATTCGGGGGGGGGGTATCGGATTATCTGACCTGTGCAGTAATCTGATCTCTTTTGTGCTGAGGGGAGGTGTGTTCTATGCCTAAGTATGTTGGCAGACGCATCGTCCCGAAGCATGGCGGCATCTGGGACAAGACAAAAGAGTACGAGGAACTGATCATCGTGCTGTGTCAAGAAACTGGTGTCAGCTATATCTCCAAGCTGCCGGTCCCGGCTGGAACGGAAATCTTTAATGAACACTACTGGTCTGTATGCAGTCAGTTTAGTGAGCAGATCAGGCTGGCAGAGGATCATCTGACTCAGACAGCAGAGGACGTTCATACGGAACTGACAGAAACAGAAAGCCGCATCAGCAAGAATGTGTCCGAAACGGAAGAAAGGGTCACCCAGAAACTCACGGATACGGTGCAGAACGTGAATGACAGCCTGAGTGATACGACCACAACGCTGGCGAAGAAGGTGACAGATGCACAGAAGCAGCTGGAGGATGGACGGACGGCCATGCAGCAGAGTGCAGCATCCCTGAATTCCAGGATGAACAGCATTGCATCCGGTAAGACTACGGACAAGGAGACTCTGGATGCGCGGGTCGATTCGGCAGGGAAGACCTATGACTCATTTGGTGCACACTTACGGTCCAGAGCCGATAAGTTCTATGCCAACGGTATGCCTTTCTCTTATACAGGGGCAGTCAATCTGAATACCACAGAGCATCAGCTGGAGTTTTCTGGGAACTTTATCTATCTGGGTGCGAAGGGGAATAAGCTGCTTACGAAACCAGAGCCGGTTCCATATAACCCGGATGCTCTTTTGACCTATATCTCCTACGATACAGTGGAAGGGACGTTGGTGACAGCGGACTGGTCGGATTCTCCAAAAGAGAATGATATCATCGTTTTTGTAGTGGACTGTAAATATCCGGAACGGTCTTATGGCTACTTTCCGTTCAAGGTGGATGGCAGGATGCCGTTTGGCGACCATACACTGTCCGGCACGATGCTTCTGGATAAATCGGTGGACGGACAGAAACTCCTGGATGCTACCGTTACAAAGGATAAACTCGCAGATGCCTGTGTAAGCGCGGCAAAACTTGCACGGGATGCGCTGATGTCACAGAGCCTTGAAGTTCCATTCCAGCCCTGTGTCTTTTCAAAAGGAAAATGGGAGATCGTAGATGAAGGAGCCACTATCCATCATTTTTTGACGGAGTATGAGAGCGGGTATTATGGCGGCGGCATTAAAGTTCCCCGTGCGGAGCGGTTTGATAAGCTCTATGTCGAGATGGATTACTGCAACGACCAGCTGATGCACTACTATGTGGTTGGTTCAAAGCTGGTAAACCTTGGGTCGATTGCTTCTACAGATGGAAAACCAAAGAGGATCACGCTTGAAATCCCATCCAAAAAGCTGGAAGATGCCGGGTATAAGGATGACTATATCCAGATCGTGTTCACGAAGAACAGCACCTACGATATGACCATGTCCAACGTAAAGGCACATTACTTCAATGTGAAGGGCAGCTACTTTGGGGAAGATTACAGCCTCCTTCATGAGCAGGCTGACACCAATACAAAGGAGCTTGCTGCCTTGTCGGAAAAGGTCAGTGTAAATGCGGATGCGATCAAAACAGCAGATGCGAATACGCAGAACCTTTCCAAAACGATCAGTTCCGTGTCTACGGATGTGCAGGTGGTCATGAAGCAGAAATCTGCGTTCACCGGAAAGAAGATCCTGTTTTTGGGAGACAGCATCACGGCACTGAACACATCGGAGCGTGGCTGGGTAAGATACTTCAATGAGATCATCCAGCCGGAGCGGTTTGTAAACCTGTCGGTATCCAGTGCCAGATGGTGCGATTATGAGGACAGCGTTTACGATGGCAACCCGGTCTTTTCCGGACCGGATCAGAACCACAACAATGTCATGGGCAATCAGGTGGAAAAACTCATCCGAGGCAAGGACAAGACCAATCCTCATTATAAGGAAGTGACTGCCTACGCCGACTTTGATATGATCCTGATCGCCTGTGGTACGAATGATGGTGTTCCTTCCGGCGATATGGAAGGCTCTTTCACTTCAGAGAATGAAATGGTCGCCATCGAAGAGCTGGACCGCAGGGCGTTTGCATCAGCATTCCGGTACAGCATCGAAAAACTTCAGCAGCTGTACCCGGCGGCGAAGATTTATATCTGTACGCCGATTCAGGGCTATATCACGACCCGGAGCTATGCACAGTCCAAGGCGAAAGGCGATTATCTGAAACTTCTTGCCGGCAGGATGTCTCTGGAAGTCATTGATACTTTCTGCTGTGGTATCTGTGACATCTACGAGAAAAAGAATGCCAATGGCCGCTACCTGATTGATGGTCTGCATCCGAATGCGGCAGGCGCAAAGAAGATCGGAGTGTTCAATGCCAGTGCAGTGATTGCCAGCTATCGATAATCAAATCCCACGGCTTGTCCGTGTTTTTATATATAATCCATATCAAAGGGCAGCTTCGGCTGTCTATTTTTATTGCCCGGATACGGGCGGAAAGGACGGAATTATGCAGAATGTGATCGACAAGATTGAATGGATGTTCGCAGGCCTGGGTGGTTTCCTGGGCTGGTTCTTCGGCGGTTTTGACGGCTTCCTGTATGCACTTGTAGTGTTTGTGGTCTGTGACTACTTCACCGGGGTGCTGGCGGCAGCTGTCAAGCATGAGCTTTCTTCTGAAGTTGGCTTTAAGGGTATCGCAAAGAAGGTATGTATCTTTGTGCTGGTTGGTATTGCCAATATCATTGACACACAGATCCTCCAGAATGGAGCCGCCATCCGCACCGCTGTGGTGTTCTTCTATCTGGCAAACGAGGGCCTGAGCTGTCTCGAAAATGCAGCAGTGATCGGTCTTCCGGTGCCGGAGAAGCTCAAGGAGATGCTGGCACAGCTGAAAGACGAGCGCGATCAGGACAAAATCGACAAGCAGTAATCAACCGGGAGGGGCGATAAGCCTCTCCCACATTTTATTTAGGAGGAACGGACCATGAGTATGAAAGAATATCCAGCAAAGCTGACGACCGGCTACTACCGTGTGCGTGAGGACTGGGAAGATGAAGCATCTCAGCTTGGCGCATACCGTCTGCTGGCGAATGCAAAAGCCAAGTGCGATGAGAATCCCGGCAGCCGTGTGTTTGACAATGACGGCAATGTGATCTACCCGGAGGAGGCTGTGCCGGTGACAGGTGCAGAAGAAGCGGAGGAAAAGCCGGTTATGGACGAGCCGGAAGGGAAAGCACCGGAAGAGGAATCTTCGGAAGAGAAGGACACCCCGGTGACGGATGAGCAGAAAGAGGAAGCCGGAAAGGAAGAGTATCCGACTGCAGAGGAACTCCCGGCAGCAATCGCCTATGGCAAGCTCAAGACTCTTATGAATATCCGGGAAATGCCGGATACCAGTGCAGAGGTTGTGACCATCTATAAGAAGAATACGCTGATCGAGATCGTGGAGTTCTGTGCGGGCTGGCTGAAGATCAAATGCCCGGAAGCGACGAGCGGTCTGGCCTATGTTCTCAACAGTGCAGACACCTACGCATTTACAGCAAGCAAAATCTATAAGGTGGTTCCTGGGGACAACCTCTGGAAGATCGCAGAGAAGGAACTGGGGGATGGAAGCCGTTGTGCCGATATCCGCGCACTGAACGGTCTGACTTCCAATGCCATCCGGGTCGGTATGAAGCTGCTGATCCCGTAAACGGTGCATTTCGACGCTTTTTTAGGACTTCAATTCCCAACAGCATAACTGTATACTAGGGCTGAGGTGATGAAAATGAACGAAGTGCTCATGGCAGAAGATGTGTTAAGACCGTATGGCATCACATTGTATTACAAGGGCTGCGAATATCTGAGGGATGCAATCATCCTGCACTGGCATCAGCCGAACCTGATACCAGGCCAGCTCATACAGCTTGTTGCAAATCAAAAAGGGGCTAAGAAGAGTAGTGTCCTCGGCACCATTTCTACGATCGCAAACGTAGCGTGGAAAGTCAATGGGACAGGCGGCGAAAAACCGATGTCTGCCATGAAGTTCGTCTGCAGGATGCTAGAAGAAGCGGATGGGATTATAAAATAACAAAATAACCACAGCACGAGACTCGGAGTGATCCGGGTCTCGATTTTTTTAGGAGGAATCGATATGGGATACACCAATAGTCCACTCGTTGTTTACACCAAACTCTCCCCGAACCATTCCGGGCAGAGAACACACAGCATTGACCGCATCACGCCGCATTGCGTGGTAGGCCAGCTTTCTGCAGAGAGCATTTGCGGATGTTTTACCAGTCCGACCCGTCAGGCCAGCTGCAACTATGGCATTGGCACGGACGGCCGTGTTTCTCTGTGCGTGGAGGAGAAGAACCGCAGTTGGTGCTCGTCCAGCAATTCCAATGACCAGAGAGCAGTCACCATCGAATGTGCCAGCGACATGAATGAGCCGTATGCGATGAACAGTGCCGTATATAACTCGCTCGTTAAGCTCTGCATCGATATCTGCAAACGTAACGGCAAGAAGAAGCTCCTGTGGCTGGGCGACAAGAATAAAACCCTCAACTACGCTCCGGCAGCAGACGAGATGATCCTGACTGTTCATCGCTGGTTTGCCAACAAAAGCTGTCCCGGAAACTGGCTGTATGCCCGTCTGGGTGATCTGGCCGCAAGGGTGACGGCGGAACTGGGCGGTTCAGCTTCATCCTGCCTGCAGGCATCTTCCCTTAAGAACCTGTCAGAAGCAGAGGCAGTGGCAAAGATAGGCCCGCTGTTTACCGAAAACCAGAAGCAGTCCGGCATCCTCGCCTGCGTGTCGATGGCGCAGTTTATTCTGGAGTCCGGCTATGGTAAATCTGAGCTGGCACAGAATGCAAATAACTGCTTTGGCATGAAGACCTCTCTTTCCGGGAACAGCTGGAGCGGCAGCAGTTGGGATGGCAAGTCGGTCTATACCAAGAAAACGCAGGAGCAGAATGCCGATGGCAGCTATGTCACGATTACCGCTGATTTCCGAAAGTACGCCTGTGTGGAGGACTCCATTGCCGACCACGCGGCATATCTGCTTGGTGCGATGAATGGCAGCAGGAAACGTTATGAAGGTCTGGCTGGATGCATGGATTACAAGAAGGCTGTGCAGATCATCAAGGACGGCGGCTATGCCACCAGCCACACCTATGTGCAGAATCTCTGCAATATCATCGAACGCTGGAACCTGACACAGTATAATGCCTCAGCCCAGAACCAGGGAGGTAACATCTCTGGCTGGTATCGTGTGCGTAAGAGCTGGCAGAATGCAGCTTCCCAGAAAGGGGCGTTCCATGATCTGTCCTATGCGAAGCAGTGCGCGGATGCGAATTCGGGGTATACGGTTTTTGACCCGACCGGCAAGGCGGTCTATCCTGTGAATCAGACTGCATCTGTGCCGTATGCGGTTCGCGTGTCCATCAATGACCTCAATATCCGTAAAGGACCGGGCACGAATTACGGTAAGACCGGTTATTATACCGGAAAGGGCGTGTTCACCATCGTGGCGGAGTCCGCTGGAACTGGTTCTGTGAAAGGCTGGGGCAAGCTGAAATCCGGTGCAGGCTGGATTGCACTCGACTTCGCAGCGCGTATCTGACCTTCATGGGCTTTCCTGAAAAGGAGAGCCTTTTTACATACAACGCAATCGTCAGTTCTGCCCGATTATAGGGGTAGATATTCTACGATTTATAGTTCGGATATCACTTGCTATAAGTGCCGGATAGAGCAAATATGTCACTACCCGAAGATAGGAAAAGGCGGTGGCATTACCACACGTTTTCCTTTCGGAAGGAAAATCTGACGAAAGGAGAGGACGATATGGATTCAAATGCTTTTCTGAATGACTTGATGTCAAAGATGAAGCTGCCGGAAGCAAAAGGAAAGAAAAAGGCAGAACAGAGTGAATCGGTGGCGCAGATTCTTGCCGTCATGCAAAAGGTCAAGACTGAGAAAAAGAAGCCGCCTGTAACCAGCTATGCACCAGTAAAAGAAATGCCGATGAATGAGCCGGAGAGTATGGAAGAATTCTCCCAGCTCGCATCCGATGTGATGCAGGAATGCCGGCCGGCAATGCCGACGGTGTCAGCAGCAAGCCAAGAGAAGGCTGTTCGGGTCGCCGCATATATCCGTGTTTCCTCCACCAATCCGGCACAGGAAGATTCGTATGAAATGCAGGAACGCTACTTTATGTCACTCCTGGCAGGAAATGCAGGGTGGACATCCGCCGGCATTTATTCCGATCATGGCATTTCCGCAACAAGCAGGGAAGGACGGACAGGTTTCAACCGTTTGCTCCGACACTGCAAGCAGGGGAAGATTGACCGTGTGATCTGCAAGTCCATCAGCCGTTTTGCCCGAAACACGCAGGACTTTCTTGTGGCATTGCGGACCTTAAAGGAAAACAATATCACGATCCTGTTCGAGCGGGAAGCGATGGATACAGCGGATGCTTACAGCGAGTTCATTCTTACTACGCTGGCTGCCATTGCCCAGGAAGAGAGCCGTTCGATTTCAGCAAACATTGCATGGAGCAATCAGAAACGGTTTCCGGCCGGAAATGTCTGCAACAAGGATATCTACGGATACGAATTCCGCAAAGGGGAGTATACAGTGAACGAGAACGGATACCGATACCGGGCAGTGTTCATCATCCCGGAAGAAGCAGAGATTGTTCGGATGGTGTTCCGGCTTTTTACAAAAGAAGAGCTGAGCTTCACACAGATTGCCCAGAAGCTGGATGCCCTGCATATCCCGCCGCCGAACAGCGGATGCAGACAGCGGCAAAAGCGGAAGCCGACTGTGCTGCCAGCTGGCGCACTAAAGGAAGAAGATAAGCGGGGGTGGACGGCAACGGATGTTCGGTACATGATTGCAAATGTTCGTTACTGCGGTTCCGTACTTTGTCAGAAGACCTACACCGATCACAGGAATGGGCATAAACAGAAGGTCAATAAGGGGGAAAAGCCGAAATACCTGATACGAAATCATCATCCGGCTATCATTTCGGAAGAATTGTGGCAGGAAGCACAGGAAGTCTGGAAGGCATACACGGCAAAGTATAGGGGCATCGAAAAGGGAAGAAACGAAAGAAACTATTCCAAGCTCCTGTTGTGTGGAGAATGCGGACGGTATTTTCAAGGCCATTCCACAACAAGGACAACCATCTGGCGGTGTGCGACGAAGCTCGCCCAGCAGGGACAGAAGCGCTGCCGAATGGAACCGATTTATGAAGAGCAGATCCAGACGCTGCTTTGCAAAGCATTTGCCGAAAAATTCAAGCTGGGTGAGAAGATGGATGCAGAAGTCCATGAGGTCATGCAGATGATCTCCAAAGCACCCATTGATAATGCGAGAAATCAGGCATTAAAGAACCTGACTGAGAAGCTGAGAGAGATCCATGATTTCGACCAGATGGAGCAGGAAGGGGATTTTCTGAAACGCCAGCTGTCTGCAGTGAACTATAGCATTCGGGATGTCCACCAGCACATCCGGGATATTCAGGCGGAAAAAGAAGCATTGAAAGTGCGATGTGAGGTGCTGGGAGAACCGAGAGATAAAGAAGCAGTCACAGAGTTAGAAAACCGACTTCTCAATGAAGAAGAACAGCTGGAGAAGCTGGAACATGAAGCCCAGCAACAGGCCGAACAGGTTCGGTACATGGAAGATTACTGGAAGAAGCTGGAGCAGACCCATGAAATCCGGGAGAAAACGCTGCAATGGCTGGATTCTCTGGCGGGAGGGACGCAGATGTTTCTGGATGAAGCAGTTGGAACGTATGTGAAAGCCTTTGTGCTTTCCGTTACCATTTTTTCACCGAAACATTTTAGAATCCACTGGTTTGATGACACCTGTACGGAAGTGGAGTGTGACAGCGTATTTGAGGGCTATCAGCAGCCTGGCATGATAAGGAGGAAGTATTGATGAACAGACAAATGACACAAGGGACGGTTGCAAACAATGTGCAGGTGATTCCGGCAACGAAGCGGAGAGTGTCTGCCGGCGGTCAGCTGAAAAAGGCAAAGGACATTCGGGTTGCCGCTTACGGCCGTGTTTCAACCGATGAGCTTGCCCAGCAGACTTCGTATGAGGGGCAAAAAAGCTATTACACGAAGCTGATCAATGAAAAAGAAGGCTGGACTTTTGCCGGAATGTATGCAGATGAAGCAATCTCCGGCACCAACCGTAACCACCGCACCGAGTTTAATCAGATGATGCAGGATGCGCTGGACGGAAAGATCGATTACATCATTACAAAGTCCATTTCCCGATTTGCACGAAATACGGTCGATACGCTGAACTGCGTGAGACAGCTTCGGCAGTGTGACCCGCCAATCGGTGTATACTTCGAAAAGGAGAACATCGACACGCTGGATGCGTCTGGTGAACTGCTCCTGACCATCCTTTCAGCATTGGCACAGGAAGAGAGCAATTCGATCTCCAAGAATATCAGCTGGAGTATTCAAAAGCGGTTTCAGGAAGGGATTGCCTTTGGAAATCCACGGTCGGTCTACGGTTATACGGACGGTGAGACGAATAAGGACTGGGTCATTGTAGAAGAACAGGCCAAGGTGGTGCGGTTCATCTTCGATGAGTTCCTTCTGGGAAAATCTTCTTACAAAATCAGCAATGAACTGAATGAAAAGGGAATCCCTTCATCCAAAGGGACAAAATGGCAGAGCGAAAGTGTGGATTTTATCCTCCGGAATGAAAAATATGTTGGTGACTGCGAAATGCAGAAAACGGTTACCGTCGATTTCCTGAGCCACAAGACGATTCCAAACAATGGAGAAGCCCCGAAATTTTATGTGACGGACCACCATGTCCCGATTATCAATCGCGCGGTATGGATGCGGGCACAGGAAATCCTGGCACACAGAAAGAAAAACCGAACGAAAAAGAAGGATGAAAAGCGGGAAAAACGAGTGGGCAAGGATGTCTTTGATAACCTGGTATGCGGAAAATGCGGAGCCCCCTTTTACCGCAGAACCCTGCAGGCAAGAGCCACACACTTCGAGGATGACAGGTGCCTGGATGCTTGCCGCAGTGAGCTGTTGGCACAGGGGAGTTCGCCGGATGACTACTATGAACGGTATTATTACACCTATCCCGTTTGGCGGTGCTCAAGTCTAAAAGATACCTCACCGACCAACGATGGGCCATTTATGGGAAAAGCAGACCCGGATGTTGCCTGGCATCCGATTTATATTGGCGAAGGAGATGCAAAGTGCCCTTCCCATTTTGTATACGAGACGGCGGTCAAGCAGAGCTTCATGGAAATGTTGTACGCCATCAAGCGCGACCATGAAGAAAACGGGGAGAACGCATGGATCGATTCGGAATTCCGTATGGTCTACCAGAAGGTGCAGGAGCATGTCGCAGAACGGGATTCTTCCAGAAAAACAGAACTGGATGAGCAGATTCTGCAGCTGGAGGAAAAAATGGCTCAGATGCAGGGGCGTCTGAAAGAAGCAGTAGAGCGTGGCCGCCAGAAAGCCAGCCCGGAGATTGATACCTACGAAAGACTGGTGGATGATCTGCGGGAGCGTTTGAATGAGAAAATGGACGAACGGCAGCAACTCAGTCAGGAAGAACAGCTTCTTTCGGAGATGAAGCACAACTACGACTTTTTCATCCGCTGCCTGGAAGCCCTGCCCGAAATCAACAAGGCCGGCATGAAGCTGAATGTCAATGGTCTGGATACAGATGGAAGCTGCCTGCGTGACTTTGGCGGCAAGGCAAGGAGCAAAATCCTGAGTGACATCCGGCGTGGAAAAAGAAAGATGGGTGCAGACCGGGTGGAACAGGCTCCGGATTTCTTGGAATTTGAAAAGGGCGTTTACTTCGCATTCATCAAGGAAGGAATCGTTGACGGTGATGTGATCACCTACACGACGAATTTTGGAGTCAAGCTGACCAGCACCGGAAACAGCCGAACGCTGATGGCTTTCATCGGATTCCGTAGATGCAATCCGAATAAAACGGTCGAGGTGCTGATGGACGGCTGGCAGGTCAACGGACTCTGCATTCGGTACCATAGAGAAAAGAGAAAGGAAAAAACGGCACACACGCTGATGATCCGGAAACGGAAAGCACAAGAGCGAGCATTGCTGGAGCAGGAAGCGTGATTTTGGGAACCCCACTGGATGAGACATTTCGTCTTGTCTGGTGGGGATTTTTTTGTTTTGGAGGATTTTTCTTCCGAACCCATTGCTATGTGCAAAATTCTGCTATATGTTGAGAGTATAGAAATACACATAGCAGGAGAGAACGACATGAAGAGATTAGCATGGCTTTCAGTAGAAGATTATGCAGCGACCCAGATGGAGCTGGTGGTCGTGAGTGCAATGAAAGGGTATCTGCGGCGGATGCCTGAGAAAGAAGCATTTAAAAAAGTAGAGGCTATCCTTGACCCGAAGGTAATCCGGTTAGCCGGTGATGATGGCGCACCGATGCCGGTACAAAGCAATGTTGACGGAGCAAAGTTCGCGGCGTTCATCGATGCGGCCGTGGCAGACAGCATCAGGGAGCTGGAGAAGAGAGAAGATGACCTGTCAAAAGCTGGTGTGACCATGCTGGGAAACGTGGATGGCAAGAGCATGGTGGAGCAGATGAGTCCCCAGTTTTTGGAGTTCGTGCTGGATGCGTATCGGAGCTTGAAATACAGAAAATAAAAACGAAAAAGGCGTTGATAATTTCTGGAGAATAGGGTATAATGAATTTGATGGAAAATAAAAACGTGAAAACCGTTTTTAGAAGGGAGAATGCTGCATGAAAATACTTCGTATTACAGCACAAGGGCTTCCGTTGTTTAAGGAAGACATGGATATTTGCTTTTACACTCAGCAGCGTGTGAGTGAAGATGACAAGAATAATTTGTACAACCTGATTGATAACTATTACCTTCATTCTGCATGTGCGTTTATTGGAATCAATGCTTCTGGTAAAACCTCTGTGTTGAAAGTCATCAATTTAGCACTGAACATTATAAAGAATGAGCCAATCAATCATGTGGAGGCAAAAACCATTCTTGGAGGGTCAGAGAAAGCTGCGATTCGCACATACTTTTATGATAAGCGCAAATATATCTGCTGTCTTGAAACCGTGATTACAGCGAAAAAAGCAAAGACAGGCGAGTATGTGTATTCAATCTTGTCTGAAAGACTATGGGAGAAGCCGATTGCAAGCGTTAAGTCGAAAAAATATTTGACGGATTTCGATGGAATAGAGCCTGTTGATTCACGTAATAGCAATGAAGCTTATCTTTCAGATGATGTCAGCTTTATTATCGCTCATAATAAAAAGGTAAATGACGCTGTTGATGTGTTTAGCCTTCTTTCTTATACGAATGTGAATGTTTTGCCTTTTACAGAAGATATTCCGCTGGAAGTGATTGCTTTTCTTGACCCGACCATCGAGAAGCTATGTTTTGAGCAGGCGGAAGGAAAAACATTTATTCATCTGAAATTTAGTGATGAAGATGAGATAATCTTGAATAATGCGGTAGATCTTGAACAGTATTTGTCCTCTGGTACAATTAAGGGCATTATTACATTTTCGATGGTGAAAGAGGTTCTTCAATCTGGAGGATACCTTCTGGTAGATGAAATTGAAAATCATTTTAATAAAGAAATTGTAACTACTCTGATGCGCTTCTTCATGGACAGCCGACTTAACAAAAGAGGCGGAACGCTGATTTTTACAACGCATTATCCGGAACTGCTGGATGAATATGACCGAAATGATGGGATTTGTATCGTAAGAAATCGAAATGGCATTACAGTGGAAAACTTGAGCTATATTCTAAAGCGCAATGACATTAAGAAGAGCGATGCATATCAAAGCGGATTCCTGGAAGGAACAACTCCAGCGTATGAAGCATATATGCGTTTGAAGAAAAATCTGGCCGCTTCAATTAAATAAGGGGGGCGGTAGGATGAAGTTAGCACCATATATTAGTTAATGCAATAAAAGAGTATCGTAGAACCGCAAATATTCCTAAAGGTGAATATAGTTTATCAGATATGTTAAAAATAAAGATTTGCCCACTGGCGCACTGTGTAAATCCTACATGGTACGCTGGTGGGCTTCTTTTTTTGCCTCATCCCGCATGAACCACAGACAGCACCCCGGCATGCTCCGAAGTGCAGTTGTGGCTTATGCGGGTTTTTGTGTTATGTGGTCAACGAGTTACAAAATCATACTCCCAATCCGTATAAAATCGCTTTCAGTTCCTTTACCATTCGGGTAAGAATCTCCTGCTCAAGTGTGTTGCAGTCCAAAAGCAGACGGTGAATCTCGGAATCGGCAGTGGAAGCCGAGTGTGTCAGACTGTCTACGAGAAGGTCGTCTGCTGATATGCCGAGAAGGTTGGCGATATCAACCAGTGCTTCCAGACTGGGACGGCTAGTGGCAGCCTCTATCTGACTAATGTGTTTGCGGGACATATTCAGTTTTTCACAAAACTGTTCCTGTGTAAATCCAGATGCATTGCGAAAATTACTGATACGTTTTCCTAATGCAGAATAATCTAATGCCATGTGTGGTCCTCCTTATGTTTACCCGCATAAGGCTGTCACAATTATCCCGTAGAGAAAAATACATAGCAACTGGTTATAGAAGAGTTTAAGACCGCAAAATCTCACACCCCTATCTGCTGTGTGGTCTTAGGCTATTTTGCCACCTATCAGGTGGCAAAAATGATAATGTGCCACCCAACAGGTGGCAGTCAAATCGTCATGTAATCCTTATAATATAAATGTAGAAAAGACTGCACATGGAAAGGAACGATGATGACGAGCAAAGGAGAAAAAGGGATTCTTACATTATATAGTGATGTACAGGCGACTTCTGTTCGTTGGCTGTGGTATCCGTTCATAGCAGTTGGGAAGATCACATTACTGCAAGGCGACCCCGGCGATGGTAAGTCCACAATGATGATGAATTTGATAGCAGAGTTATCTAAAGGCGGAAAGCTGCCGGATGGCAAAGCAGTCGGATTATCGCAGAGGGTCATTTACCAATGTTCAGAAGATGGTGTGTCAGATACCATCAAGCCCCGGCTGGAAAAGTGTGGGGCAGATTGTGGGAATGTGGCTTTTATAAATGAAGAAACATACAGTGGCCTGACACTGGATGATGAACGCATCCGGCAGGCTATTATAGAATTTCGGCCACGGCTTGTGGTTATTGACCCGATACAGGCTTATCTCGGAAGTGATTCTGATCTTCAGATTGCAGGCAGAGCCAGAAAGCTGATGCAGCGTCTTGGTATGTGGGCATCTGTATATGATTGCGCCATTGTGCTGATCGGTCACCTCAACAAAAAAGAGGGAACAAAAGGCCTGTATCGGAGCCTTGGCAGTATTGATGTGGTGGCGGCCGCCCGAAGTGTCTTGCAGGTGGAGCGAGATCCAAAGAACACAGATGTCCGTATCGTCCGGCAGATAAAAAACAGTCTGGCTCCATCCGATGGAGAAATCAAATTTTCGATAACAGCGGAGCAGGGCTTCCAATGGCTGGAGTGTGAAATTACGCCAGATCCATTAGCAGAGCCGGAAACACCAGTTTTTGAATCAAAGTCTGAGAAAGCAGCCTACCTGATTAAGAAGTTGCTTTCAGAAGATGATATGAGATCCAGAGAAATCTATATGCGGTTGAGCGATGAAGGTATTAGCCGCAGAACAGCAGAAAATACAAAGAAAGAACTCGGCATCCGAAGTTATCGGAAGATGCGCCAGTGGTATTGGAGCATAAAACCGGGGGAATGAGAGGAACTATAGAATGAGCAGTGGAACAGAAGCAATAGATCGTAAGCAGAGGATTAGAGACCGATATAGAGGCGTGGATACTTCCGAACTGGAGGTTATTCCGGCCAAAATTGTGGAGGGGCTTGGAGAAAGCACCTCTATTCGTCGTGTCGCTGCCTATGTACGTGTTTCCACTGACAATGATGAACAGACCTCCTCGTATGAGCTTCAGAAAAATTATTATACGGACTACATTAAGGCACAACCCGGCTGGGAGTTTGTTGGCATTTATGATGATGAAGGAATCAGCGGCACTTCGCTGGCACACCGCAAAGGAATGCAGCAGCTGATCGAGGATTGTAAGGCGGGAAAGATTGACCTGATTCTTACAAAGTCCATCGCCCGTTTTGCCAGAAATATCGTTGACTGCCTTTCTGTTATCGAAACGCTGAAGAATCTTGACCCACCTGTAGGGGTAAAATTTGAAGCGGATAATATCTACACCCTGGACAGTAACGGACGCATGATCCTGACGATTCTGGCATCCGTGGCAGAGGAAGAATCCCATTCCAAATCAATTATCATGAACTGGTCGATTGATCGCCGGTTCAGCCGTGGACTTTTCCTTACGCCGGCGTTGCTTGGATATGACCAGGATGAGGACGGTAACCTTGTGGTGAATCAGGAGGAGGCCCAGACAGTAAAGGTCATTTATTACCTGTACCTGAATGGATTTTCGCTGAAGGATATTGCAGAACTCCTGACAGATTACGAAAGAAAGACAAAACTTGGGAACACAGAATGGAATCCGGGCACGATTGCCGGTATCATTGCAAATGAACGCCATTGTGGGGATGTGTTGGCGAGGAAGACTTTCACACCAAACTTCCTTACACACAAGGCAAAGAAGAACAACAATGATCGAACGCAGTACCGTCAGCGGGATCATCATGAGGCGATTGTCTCCAGAGATGTTTTCAATGCGGCCAATCATCTGCGCGCATCCCGGACGTATAAAAAGAAAAATCATCCGTTGCCTGTTTTGAGTGTGGTGGATGAAGGCATCCTTCGCGGATATGTGCCTTTTGATAAGGATTGGACAGGTTTCTCGGCAGAGGAATACCGGGAAGCATCCGAAAGTGTCATGCGGGAAAAACAGCCCAACACGGTAGAAGTAATGAAACGTCTGGATCTTACTGGCTATGAAGTAGTCCGGGCACAGTATTTTGCAACCTTGCAGAATCCGGCAATGACAATTTCAAACGGAAGGCTGCGTTTTAATGCTGCCTGTCTGAAAAAGTTTGATGATGTGGAGTATGTAGAGCTTTTATTGAATTCGGTTGACAGATGTATTGCCATTCGGCCGTGCGAAAAGAGCAATCCGAATGCAATCCGCTGGGGCAGATTGAAAGAAGGACGCTGGTGTGCAAATACCCTTGGGTGCCGAGGACTGGCAAAGGCTCTTTTTGACATTATGGAGTGGGACGAAGATTTGAAATACCGCTTCCGTGGTCAGCTTGTGGAGCAGGGAGGCGATAAGCTGATGCTCTTTGAACTCGATGAACCGGAGATGATCAAGGTGGAGGAAATCGTCCTGCCACCTAAGGAGGAAGAATCGGAAGGCGAAACAGTTAAAAAGACGATTTATATTTTCCCACCAGAATGGGCGGGGACTTTTGGCCAGCCAATCACGAGCGTCGCACAGATTGGTATTTTGCAGCAGGAGCATTATGCCGGCAATTGGGATGTACTTCGGCCGGCATCAGAAATTAAGGAAATGAACATTTTTACCGCAGATGGTCTAAATACACTGCTCCATGAAGCGGAAGAAATAATGGAAGGATGGATTGACATAGATGGAGGAAAACAAAACGTTAATGCCGCCGAAGGAGCAGGCATTGGAGACTGAAAGAGATGCAAAGGCTGAAGAACTGGAGAGCACTTTTTCATATGATGGATATCAAGTGGTGCGAAAAGAACTGTTCGCTCACCTCCGGGACCCGGCAATTGTGATTCGAAAAGACAGCATCACATTCAACACAGCCTGTATCAGTGGGCTGGAAGATGTGGTTTATGTACACGTCATGTTCAACAGTGACTTGAAGCGTATCGTTGTACGCGGCTGTGATGAAAATGATAAGGATGCTTTGCGTTGGTGTATTGCGAAGCCGGACAAGCGAAAGAGCAGAAAGATGTCCTGTAAACCATTTTCAGAATTGGTTTATAACGAGATGGGCTGGGATAGTGACTGCCGCTATAAGATACTGGGGTATCGAATCAGCTTTGAAGGAGAGACCTTGTATGTTTTTGACCTTCTCGTGCCAGAAATTTTCCACGAAAGTCAGAAACGGAAGAAAGGGGAAAGTGCGCCACAATCAGAGGAAACAAAGCCTGTGAATACCAGGAAGGGATTTTACCCAGATGATATTGCGGGTACTTTTGGCGTGCCTGTAGAAGAACACCTGAAAGAATCAGAAGTGAAGCATATAGATGGATATGTGTCAATGGGCATCCTGACGGGGACGGCCCCCGGTGCTAGTGCGGATTAGAAGGATGAAAAGAAACCAAGGGGGAAGTGCACCCATTTTTAGGAGGAGGTGAGTAGATTGCAGGAACAGAAAATATGGCACGCCGGTGTTCTCGGTATGACATTAAACGTGGATGAAGGACGGATCACCATTTTTCGCAGTACGCTTGAAGTGCTTGGCTGGCCATCGCATTATCGGTTTCTATACAATCCTCAGATGAATCAGATCGCCGTACAGGTATGCAGTGCCACGGATGCGGGAGCTCATCGGGTGGGTAAACTGAACGAGTTCAGCAGCTGTGAGATCAAGTGCGTGGCCTTCGTGCGAATGGTTTATAAAAATGCCCAATGGGATAAGCGCAGATCTTACCGCATGATTGGAAATCCGTTCCCTGAGCAGAGGCTGGTCAGCTTTCAAATTCAAGAAGCACTGCCTATTGAAAATGGAAGAGTGCTGGACGGAACAGGAAGCCCCACGTTTGCCCTGTGTCGGGCAGAAGGCTCTCCATCGCAAAACAATCCCACCCCGGAAGAAAAAGCCGACAGTGGGGAAATGTGAGGGGCGTGTGGCGAAGCAAAGGAAGAGCCCAGCACTGAAAAATAGAATATCCGAAATTAAAGAAGCCCACTTGGTTACCATCCGGCTTGCTTAAAGCATAGCAGGCAGGAACGGAAACCAGGTAGGCTTTTTTCAATAATCAAATAAGTGAGCTTTTTGCACCGATATTTAGGTCATCAATTTTCGAGTTGATGGCCTATTTTTTGCGTCTAAAAACGTAGAAACACTATATGTAGTGGTTGATGATTATTTTATACTGATATATTGTATTTTTCCGAAGAAATGAGTAGTAAAGGAAATTTCTATATCCAAACGGTGGATCAGAAACCTACATGCTATATGGCCGATGAAATCACGGAAGAACAGTATCATGCTGAAGTTCTGGACTATGAAGAAGCCCATCGAAAGCTGAATGAACAGCTTACGGCAATCATGGAAAATACGACGGTATGGGAACGGGCATTGAGTTTGCGAAATCCGTGGATTCAGCAGATGGAACAATATAAGACCCCAGAGGCACTGGATCGTAATTTTGTAAAAAAGTACATTGAACAGGTCGTGGTTACATTTTTGGGCGATAGGCAGGCAGAAATCAGTTTAACGATGAAAACACAGGAATGGAAGCAGATGCTTGAACGGATAGAATTGGAGGGTACAGACAATGGCACGAAAAAGTAGAAAGAATTTGCCCCAACCGGAACAGGCAACGGTTTCAGTGCAGTTCCCGGAATTGGATGAAGAAAAGATACCAACTGCAATCTATGGACGGCTTTCGGTGGAAGATGGTGAAGATAAC
>ERZ773194.945-NODE-945-length-34823-cov-4.328837_pt1 | contig 34823 bp, 35 predicted proteins | sample MGYA00511240_ERZ773194 | MGnify/ENA primary metagenome ERZ773194 (study PRJEB29015, sample SAMEA2737774) | human gut metagenome | biome: human gut; feature: human-associated habitat; material: faeces | place: China | collected 2012 ... | reverse complement strand
CGCACCCATGTCCATGGCCCAGCGCTTCATGCCGGCCGCGACCTGTTCGGCGACGTCCCTCTGGAGCGTGACACCCTGCTCGATCGACTCGTATACCTTCTGCCTGGTGTCGGCGGACAGGTACTTCCTCATGTTCTTCCTGTTGAACACGTTGCACCCGAAGTACTCGGAGGTTGCCGAGGCTGGGGGAACAGCTTCCACGGGGGGCCTCATGAAGGCCTCCTCGACGGCATCGAACCTTGTGTAGGTCATGCACCCGCATTCTGCATATCTTGAATATAAACGTTGCGTATTTTTACGATGAAACGACATTTTATCGGCAAAGAATTAGACAAACATCTAATGGGATTGTCTTCAATGAGTTCAGATTCGACATTTGATCGTATCGCTGGGAAGGACTGTACATACGAGCACGGAGCCGTCGGGATAGAACCGCCGGCGGTTTCGAGGAAAGAACCTCGGTCGAGCCCCGGAGAACAGGACCCGACTCGAGGCACCCGGCGGGGATCGCCCCCGCCGATTTGTGTTGTCACTCTAACGGAGACACGCCTACAAGGTACAGATCGTCCCCGTACAGAACCATGCAGAGCCTGGAGTAGGAACTGAAGTATCCGGTCCCGTCCGCGGTCCACGTGTAGACCATCGAAGGCATCGGATCCTTGCCTCCGTAGAGGATCCCGTCCTTGTAGGTGGCGGCCATCATGTTCTTGATGTCGTCCCTGAGCGGATACGACAACTCCCTCTCGCCCGAGACCCCGACCGCATCCTCGGAGATGCGACCATCGGAATCTCCGATGAACATCACCGAGCCGTCCGACGAGATCGTGCCGGACGCACCGAAGTAATCGCCTTCCTTCACGATGCAGATGGAGCTCTGATCCTCGAAGGCGCATTGGATCACGATCCTGTCTCCGTCGCCCTTGATGAAACCCGCTCCATCGAGGGATCCGGACTTGACGGTGACGAGCCGCCCCTTCTGCTCCGACGCATCGACGGAGACCTCGAGGTCCTCGAGCTGCCCATCCATGACCTTGAACGAGGAGGCGGTGAGATCCACGAGAGGACCGGCGATCGCGGGAACGTCGCAGGACGCGGCCCCTCCGTCGCGGGTCATGACGACCTCCGAGACGCTCTTCCCGGTCAGATCGAAGAAGTGCAGGGAATCGTCGCAGAGATAGAGCTGACGGAGCGTTCCCTTGCCCAAGGTCATCGCCTCGCAGCAGGAGAGAGGGAACAGCCATTCCTTCACAGATCCGGAGATCAGTCTGAGGCAACCATCCTCCTCGGTGATGGAGACCTCCGCCCCCACCGGGATTAGTGGCTCCTCCGGAGCGGCCGGCATCCCGTCGGAGGACACGACGGTCCAGGTACCGAGCATGGATTCCTCTTCATCGTCCTGTCCGTACATCTGCCACGACACGAGCAGGACCAGCAATACCGCAACGAAGGCGATCGCCATCGTACGGATGTTTCCAGGCTTCATGAAGGAAGTACGGGTTACTCGGATATAACCACGACAGATTCGGATGCCCGGCATTCCAGATGCCTTCCGGGATCCGGTACGCCCTATCCGAAAGCGATGCTTTAAGAAGCTCAAGGTAGGAGTTGTAAACCACCTTATCTACTTGCTCGACGATTCCCGTCATCAAGGGGAGAAGGATGGCATTCAAGCTGTTCAAGAACGGTGACGAGCTCTACGAGGAAAGCAAGGAGCTCATCAAGAGAGGCGAATTCGCCAAAGCCCGCAGCACGCTGATGAAATCTATCGAGAAGGACGGCGGCGTCGACGATGTCGCCGCGGTGCAGGTCGCTCTCATCGACCTGAGCGACAAGCTCACCAGTGCATCCGCATACAGGAACCTGCTCGATGCTATCAACAAGCTATCGTCCGCCACCGAGGTCGAATTCGGATTGGACGTCCTCGACGTTTCCGAGATGAGGACGGAATGCGAGCTGACGATCAGGAAGATCGAGATCCTCAGCAACAGCGGCAAGGGATCCGCCCTCGTGCAGAAGGGGAAGGACCTCATCGCACTGGGCCAGGACTATCAGACGCGGATCGGAGGGAGGCCCCTCGCGCTCATCGGGCTGTTCAAGAAGGACACCTCGATCACGGGGAACACCGAGTTCTACAACCTCATGGCCGCGGGATACGAGGCCATGGCCGACGGAGTCGTGTACGACGACCCCCGTCAGGCGGCCGAATACCAGCAGATCGCCGGAGGATACAGGCAGCAGAACGGTCAGTCCGCCGAGGAGAACATGCGCAAGGTCAGGGCGTACTCGTCCACCTGCACGTGCTGGATGTGCGGAAGGATCGCGACCGGGGAGGGGATACACTTCTACTCCGCCCCCGCGGACGTCTCGCCGTCCCTCAAGGACAACAGCACGACCGCCGCCAAATCCAGGGCCGACACCCAGCACATCTACATCTGCCGCGCATGCTACAGCGCGGTGTCCAACCGCTCGGACGAGATCTCCCAGCAGTACTACAACCAGGCGATGCAGCAGATGCAGGCCATGGAGGCGAGACTCCAGGCGGAGATCGCCGCCCTCGAGAGCCAGATCGCATTCGCCAGGATGAGAAACTGATACCATGGACGAGATGGTCGAGCTGCGCTGCAAATACTGCGGCGCGCCGTTGGACAAGAAGGACATCGAGTCCGATTCCCCGTACGTCACGTGTCCGAGCTGCGGAACCACCCAGCAGCGTCTGGACGCGAAGAAGTACATGGAGCAGATGATGGGTCAGATCCAGAGCTGGATCTCCAGGACCATCCCGGGCGGGTTCACCCTGAGCCAGACCGAGAACGTCGACCCCATAGCCAGACACAGCATATTCATAAACAGCGTGAAGCCCAGCGTCGACGTGGAGATCAGCGAGTACAGGTTCGCTCTGAACTATGTCATCTCCAATCCGCTCATCGTGCTACCGTTCAGCAAGGGCGAGCCCGCCAAGGCCTCGCGCACATCGACGGAGGCGTTCGAGTTCGATGCCAAGCTGAAGAGCGTCTCGCCCATGGCCGTGGACCAGGACTCCAAGGACTCCATCCACACAGGCGAGGGGATCGCGAACACCTATGCGATGATAGTGAACAACTCCAAGCTGCTGACGGACACCACCCCGGGCCGCTTCGCGCTGATGGCCAACAACTTCAAGGAGGCCGCCCAGTCCATCAGGAACGCCAAGGGGTTCGAGCCCCTGGCATCCAGGCTCCAGGCGCTCTCGAAGGTGTGCGCCGCATCGGACCTGGTCCTGAACGGCGACGCCCTCGGATGCTCGGCGAAGATCGAGGAGGCCATGAGCGACCTGGAGAAGGCCAAGACGGAGATCCTGAAATCGCCCCGCCTCGCCATGACGCTCCGTGCCATGGACATCGAGATCGGGCAGTGCAGGACCCTGAAGAACGTGGTCGACATGGTCAACACGGGCATGTCCAAGGACCCGCTCAAGATCCTGACGCTGATCACCAGCATCGCGGCCATCAAGTACCCGTCGAACCCCCAGTGGGACAGGTTCCTCACCAAGGAGGACCGCGATTACGAGCTCTTCAAGTACGTGGAGCAGGCGGTCGCCGGCAAGAACGGAGGGACGCTCCCAATCTGCACGGGCGGAGGGGACGTGCTGTACCCGTTCTGGGATGTGGACCTGAAGTACAGCTTCACCACGGGCTCCCTGTTCTCCAAGAGATCGGTGGTCGTCTCCGAGGACCTGATGATCCCCGCCACGTTCCCGCTGAGCGGCGACGCCCTATCGGATCCGAAGCGCGGACTCACCGACATCTTCGCAGCAGCTCCCGAAAGCTCCATAATGGAGAGACTCAAAGGAGGGGAGCAGAGCATCAGCGGAGGCGCCGGGATCGGAAGACTCGCGGACTCCGCGGCGGAGAACGGCCCTGGAACGAGGACCATCGTGCTCCCGCTCTGCACCAAGACCGAGGCGGAGAGACTCGTCTCCCTGTACCTCGACCAGTGCGCCAAGACGCACTCCAAACTGAAACTCAGCAAACCCGTCGTCAAGAGGCTGGTGTACGTCCCCTGCGAATCATCGGGGAACGGCGTGAGACTCCCTGGCGCGTTCAGAGGAATGGAACCGGCCGTCGTCGGAACGATCGGCCTGGAAGGACTACTAAAGATATGAGGGATGAAATGACAGAAGACAAGGGAATTAAGCCCAGGACCTGGAACGCCATCGCTGCCGGGGCGCTCCTGATCTCGATCGCTCTCGGGATGATACTGTACTCGCAGACGGACAGCCTCCTGAGCGCGTTCGCCGTGATCCTGCTGGTCTTCGGCGCGTACACGGCCGCATCCAGCTTCGCCAGGAAGGGCAGGGAGGACAGCTTCGGGCCCTCGGATTCCGACGCCGCCCTCGCCGGAGGCGTCATCATCGCCGGCGTCGGCGCCACCTGCCTCGTGTGGGACTCCACCGGAGAGGTCACCATCACCGTCGCGGTCCTCATCATAATCGTCGCAGTGGTCGGAATGGCCATGGCAATGAAGAACAGGAACGTGTGAGCATGAGCATCGACGAGACCGTCAGATCGGAGATGAAGGAGAAGCTTTCCCTCACCGAGAGGGTGGCCCTCTACATCCCCGGATACAGAGGATACAGGGAGAAGAACCTCCGCAGGGAGGAGGACAGGGCCGTCAGGAACGAGGTCGCGAAGGCCCTCCAGGGCACCAAGGCGGAGCTCGGGACCATCCAGAGGGAGCTGGCGAGCCAGCCCGCCCTCATGATGGACATGGAGAGGATCAGGACCAAGGTGGACAGGTACGACGTCATGGTCAGGAAGGCCGTGAACGGGTACTCCGCATTCCACGCGGCCGTGAAGATCGACGAATCCGACCTGGACGCCCTCGTGAAATGGGACGCCCAGCTGATCGACGACATCAAGCTGCTCAGGGAGGCCGCCTCCGATCTGCTCAAGACCGTGGACCTCGGAGCCGAGGCCAAGGCGGAGATCCGCAATCTCGAGAGGGGCGTGGACGGCATGATCGAGGCGTACAACCAGAGGGAGTCCGTCATGAAGGGCTTCGCCGACGCGGCAGGGGAGTGATGACAGATGGGTAAGAGCAATGTGGTATTCTGGGAGAACCAGGGTCCCGACGACATCATATACGCCTACGAGCACGACGACCTGAGGACGCTGACGTCGGTCACCGTCCCTGAGCACGCCGTGGCGATCTTCGCAAGGGACGGACAGCTGACAGGCATCCTGGAGCCGGGAAGGCACATGATCACCTCCAGCAACATCCCCTGGCTGACCAAGCTGTACAACCTCGCCCTCGGATACAAGGAGACCCCGTTCAAGGTGCAGATCATCTTCGTCTCGCTGAAGATGTTCAACGGGAAATGGGGCATCCGCTCGATGATCAAGGCGGCCAAGGGCTACGACGTCCCTATAACGCTGATGGCGAACGGGGACTACCAGTTCAGGATCAGCGACGTGTCCGTGTTCTACACCCAGGTGCTCGGAGGACTGAAGTCCTACACCACCGGCGATCTGAACGCCTTCATGAAGGGGTTCATCAACGAGCAGGTCACCCAGCAGCTGTCGAAGCAGTACTACATGGAGGTCTACGGAAGCCTCGAGAACGCATCCACCACGACCAAGGTCATGGTGGAGCAGTACTTCCTCCAGAGGGGCATCGAGCTCCTCTCGCTGAAGATCGCAGAGGTCAGGACCACCGACGAGGACCAGAAGAAGATCTTCGAGTACCTCCAGTTCAGCAGCGCCAACGGAGAGGCGTTCAAGAGATACGAGGTCATGGACAGGATGGCCGATGCCATCGGCAACTCCGAAGGCGGAGCGGCCATGGGAACCGGCATGCTCCTGTTCCCCCAGATGTATCAGCAGCTCCAGCAGCAGCCCCTCTACGGGGTCCAGGCGCAGCAGCAGGCCGCGATGCAGCAACAGCAGACCCCCAAGGTCCTCTGCCCGTACTGCGGATCCCAGAACGAGTATCCCTACAGGTTCTGCAACAACTGCGGCAAGCCGTCGCCCCAGGCGCAGGCCCAGCAACCTCCCGCGCCTCAGCCTGCGGGAGGAGCCGACCCGCCCCAGTTCAACAACTGCCCGTACTGCGGCCAGAACATCAGCGGTCTACCGAAGACCCCCAAGTTCTGCCCGTACTGCTCCGAGCAGCTGTACTAATCCAAACCGCCGGGGCTGCCCGGCATCTTCCTCTCCTCTACCTATTGTTCGAACCCGATTCCGCCTTTATCAACACCAATCATCCATCATTTTACGTTATTCGTATTTTTTCTACGAATCACGATATGATTTCTACGGATTCGACGAAATCAGAACAGAATTTACGAATTATACATCCAGCTTACAATAGCATTATATAGTTTGGTCACACATGTCATGATTAGGAGGTAAGTAAGCATCGGTAAACGTAAAGTAATCCGGATCTGCGGCGAGAACTGTTTCGACGGAGTATACGCGGAGAAAGACTGGTCGATAGGCACTTGTCTCCGGTGTGCGCGTTGATCGGTTCGCAAGACTCGACTGATGACCGCGACAAACCTTTTCGTTTTCGCACATAACATCTTGAAATCCTCTGAAAACGACTTGTAGACCTCCGAGGTTTAAACCCTCAAGGCCGGATCACCTACATACCTTCGATCCGGCCGCATTCTCCAAGATTATCGCCTCGGCCTGAATCGCGCTCCGATCATTCCAGAAGCGTATAGCCGATTCGACACGAGCTGCACGGTCACCGACCCCCGTCCTTGTTGAAATACAACGAACATCGAGCCACCGCTTTGAAATGGGACTATTGACGCATGGAAGTGCGGCCCCAAAGTCTCATCATCACATCTTAGTTTGGAATTATGACAATTATTCATGTAATTTCAAACCAATCATGTCAGGATCAGATCGACCTTCCCCTCCAGATAGTCGATTATGTTGTAATGGACGATACCGTCGTGCGACATGTCCAGCCTGTCCATAGACAATACGAATTTGGGAGAGCCGTCCCGGATGGGTGAGAATGCGCCGAACTCCCGATCGACGGTATCCTTCTCCGCCATCAGGTATGCCACTTGAATGAAGCACTTCTTTCCATCCTTTATAGCGATGAAATCCACCTCACTCCTGTAGGTCTCGCCCACGTACACCTCGTATCCTCTGGAGATCAGCTCCTGATACACCAGGGTTTCCAGGAAATATGTATCCCTTATGTCGATGGAATTGGTGTTAATGAAGGTCATACCGTTGTCCAAAGCGTAATATTTGGCCACCGAATTCATGACCTCCTTCCCTGAAATGTTGTATTTCTTCACACCTTTGATCAGAAAAGCCTTCTCCAACCTCTCCAAATAGTTGTATACCGTCTGCACCGAGATGTAATCCTCGGAATCGTGGACCTTGTTGAGATAATCCACCACATTCTGTGCTGAGAATCTGGAACCGCTATTCGCCAATGCAAACGAGGCCACGCGTCTGAGCTTCTCTGATGTACGTTCGTTGCTCCTTTTTAGAAGATCCTTTCTGAGTATCGAATTGAAAAGATCCCGCAGATACTCGCGCACTGCACTCTCGGACGGCTGCTGGAAACGCTGAGGATATCCACCCATGCGGAGATAGTCGTAGAAGGCCATGTCATCCGGAACCTTGCCGGACAACTCCAGATATTGCTGCGCCTCCCGGTAAGTGAACGGCTGTATGAGGAACTCTTTAGTCCTCCCCACGAGCAATGTGGACAGATCCCCGGATAGCAATTCGCTGTTGCTGCCTGTTATGAAGATCGAGCAATCATACTTCGACTTGAATGAGGCGATTGCCTTCTCGAAATGCTTGACATGCTGTATCTCGTCGAAGAACAGGTAGTATCTCCCTTTCCCGATTCTTTCCTTGATGTGATTGTTGAGGTCCGAGGCGTCCTTGATGCTGTCGTAATCCATATCCTCGAAGTTGATGGAGATCTTGTGCTCGTCATCTGCATCGATCTCATCCTTCACAGCGTTGAGTATGACGGATTTTCCCGCACGCCTGGGCCCGACTATGACCTTGACGATGTCCATCTCGTAGTAGGGTCTGATTCTTTCCAGATACTTTTCACGGATTAAGAGTCCCTCGGATGGCATGTATGATTATTAGTTTGAAATTATTAAAATAATTCGTGGAATTTCAAAATAACAGCATGACGGGCCGAGATGGGATGGAGCACCCCTACCGTCATCGGTGATATACATCCGCATCATCAGGAGCACCACCGGGATCGGGAGCTGACATGGAACTGGTCGTGAAGCACTTCACCGAGCTGAGCAGAGACGAGCTGTACGAGATCTACAGGCTGCGCGTATCGATCTTCATCGTGGAGCAGAACTGCCCCTATCAGGACATAGGCGAGGCGGACAGGTCCGCATACCACCTCTGGCTGGAGGACGAGGACGGAATCGTCGCCTATGCGCGCGTGCTTCCCGCCGGGGTGCTGTTCGACGAACCCTCCGTCGGCCGCGTCATATCCGTGAAACGCAGGCTCGGCTACGGAAGCATCATCGTGGAGGAAGGGAAGAAGGTGGCCATGGAGCGCTTCGGCGCATCCACGATCGTCGTCGAGGCCCAGGTCTACGCCCGCACCCTCTATGAGAAGGCCGGGTTCAGGCAGGTGTCCGACATGTTCCTGGAAGACGGCATCCCCCACATCATGATGGGCTTCGAACCGTGACATCCAGGAGTCCGAATTCTCCGGAGGGTACGGAGACGTCCCACAACCTTTTTTTCATGGGCAGACAGTCACAGGTCGATGAAAGAGCTCAGAGACTACGTCGCGGAGATCCCGGACTTCCCCAAGGAGGGCATAATCTTCAGAGACGTCACCACCATCCTCAGCGATGCCGACGGACTCCACATGGCCGTGGACGGCCTCATCGATATGATGAAGGACATCGACTTCGACCTCGTCGTCGGATCGGAATCCAGGGGTTTCATCTTCGGCGCCCCCGTCGCCTATGCGATGCATAAGGGATTCATCCTCGTCAGGAAGAAGGGGAAGCTCCCTAGGGAGACCATCTCCGAAACCTACGACCTCGAGTACGGGTCCGCCACCCTCGAGATGCATAAGGATGCCATCAAGCCTGGTCAGAAGGTAGTCATCATCGACGACCTCATCGCCACCGGCGGCACGACCGAGGCCATCGTGAAGATGGTCGAGCGCGAAGGCGGGGACATCGTGAAGATCGGATTCGTCATGGAGCTCGCCGGACTGAAGGGAAGGGAGAAGCTGTCCAAGTACGACGTCGACTCCCTCATCATCTACGAGGGCAACTGATGAGGATCGTCTGCAGCGCCATCAGGGACGGCTGGTTCGGCGACGAATACGGCGCCAAAGGGACGTGCTTCGTCAACGGCATGCCCGCCCTGTCCCCGGGATTCGAGATATTCGATGCCCCTGAAGGAACGAAGAGCTTCGCCATCGTCATGGACGACTACGATGCCATCAGCGCAAGCGGGTTCAACTGGATCCACTGGCTGATCTCCGACCTCAGGACCGCGAAGGTCGAGGAGGGCGCATCCCACCACAATCCCCCGTTCACCGAGGGATCCAACAGCTGGTTCAGCAAGCTGGGGGACCTCACGAGGGAACAGGCCACCGGGTACGGTGGCCCCGCGCCTCCCAACGGGGTGCACAGGTACACCCTGAAGGTTTTCGCCCTGGACACCGTTCTGGACCTCCCGAGCGGATTCAGGATGAACGACCTGTACTTCGCCATGGACGGGCACGTGCTGGCACACTGCAAAACCATCGGCAGATACCAGTGAAACGAGAAGGCGGCCCTGCCGGGAATCGAACCCGGATTGTCAGTTCCGAAGTCTGACGGGCTATCCGCTACCCCACAGGGCCCGACCTTCCATATCCAAGGCCGATATTAGTATGTCGGGGGTTCTTTAGCTTCGAGGGTTGAAATGATTCCGAGGGCGCTGGATAAAATGTATATCCCGCCTGACGGATTCGCGCCCCATGGCCAAGGTGATCATGAACCACGGGGCCGGCGGGGAGCTAATGCAGCAGTTCCTCGGCGACCATATCACGAAGCATTTCCCGAAGATGGGTGCCGAGGTCCCACTCGATTCAATGGACGATTCGGCCGTCGTGGACGACGTGGTGTTCACCATAGACGGGCACACCGTGAAGCCCCTGTTCTTCCCCGGAGGGGACATCGGGAGGATCTCGGTCGCGGGCACCGTCAACGACATCTCCGTCATGGGAGCGACCCCTCTCGCACTGGCATGCTCTGTGGTCATCGAGGAGGGCCTGGACATCGACATCGTCGACAAGGTCATGGACTCCATGGGGAGGACGGCGACCGAAGCAGGTGTCCCCATAGCCACCGGCGACACCAAGGTCGTCGAATCGGGCGCCGTGGACCAGATGATCATGTCCACCTCCGCCATCGGCAAGAGGTCCCCATACCTCGATTCCGACATGGCCAAGGCCGCGGAGTACAGGAAGGTCGATCACCGCTGGTGCACCGACTCCAACGTCAGGCCCGGGGATGCCATCATCGTCAGCGGATACATGGGGGACCACGGCGTGGCCCTGCTGTCCTTCCGCGAGGGCTACGGCTTCGAGAGCGAGGTCCAGAGCGATGTCGCGCCCCTCAACAGGATGATCGCCGAGGGACTGAAGGCCGGAGGGATTGTGGCCATGAAGGACCCCACCAGGGGAGGCCTCGCCAACACCCTCAACGAGTGGTGCGGCAAATCCCACATCGGCATGGATATCGACTACGCCTCCATCCCCCTGAGGGACGGCGTCGTCAACGCCTGCGAGCTCCTGGGCATCGATCCGCTGAGCATCGGCAACGAGGGGAAGTGCGTCATCGGCGTCGTCCCCGAGATGGCGGAGGAGGTCCTGAAGGCGATCAGATCCACTCCGGAAGGAAGGAACGCCGCCATCATCGGCCATGCCGTCGACGGTCCCGAGAGGGTCGTCATGAGGACCGAGGTGGGCGGAAGGCGCATCCTCGAGGCTCCCGCAGGGGATCCGGTTCCGAGGATCTGCTGATATCCTCCCGAGGAACATTTCTGAAACCGATGCCCCCGTCGATGGACGGGGGCCCTCATCTTCCGTACCGCTCATATATCCCGGAGTCATCCAGCACTCCGAGGGAAAAAGATGGTGGAATTCCTGCCGTTCGAGGGCTACAGGCCCAACATCAAAGCGGATGAGCACGTCGGCGACCGCATCTCGCCGCCCTATGACGTCATAGGTCCGGATTATCTGAAGGAGCTCCAGTCCAAGCCGCATAACATCACCAGGCTCACACTGAACCCCGACGCCGACAAGAGATACCACGGCGCCAGGAAGGAGCTGGAGCAGTGGATCTCCGACAACGCTCTCAAGCAGGACACACCGTCATTCTACATCTACGAGCAGACCTTCGACGACCACGGCGTCCAGAAGACCCGCAGGGGCATCGTCGGTATCCTGAAGACCGAGAGGTACGAGGACGGGAACATCATCCCGCATGAGGAGACCTTCTCCAAGGTCAAGGCGGACCGCCTCAACCTCCTGAGGGATATGGAGGCCCACCTGGAGTCCATCTTCGGGATCTTCACCGGCCTCACCCCCGAGCTCAACAGGAAGATCAGGGACAACGAGAGGCTGGTGTTCCGCTACGTCGATTCGAGCAACGTGGAGCACAGGTACTACCGCCTCAGCGATCCCGAGATCACAGCGAGGATCACCGAGGAGCTGAAGGACCAGAAGATGCTCATCGCGGACGGCCACCACAGGTATGAGACCGCCCTCAACTACGCCCTCGAGAACCCGGACGACCCGAAGAAGCAGTACGTCCTGGCGACGCTGGTCCCCTCAGATGACGAAGGGCTCGTCATCTGGCCCACCCACAGGCTCGTGAAATCCGAGAACATCTCGGAGAAGAACGCCGTGAAAGGCATCGAATCCGCGCTGAAGACCCAGGAGGTCTCCAGAGAGGAGATGCTCGAGAAGCTCCCCGAGCACATGATGGGCATCGTGTTCAAGTCCGGCAAGTGCCTGCTCGCAGACTCCGACGGAACGCCCGACAACATCCTCTCCACCCTCGACACCTATGTGGTGCAGCAGAAGGTCCTCTACGGCGTCTTCAAATCCGATGAGGGCAAGGCGGACATCTCGTACGACGCCGAGATCGACAGCGTCCTCAAGAAGATGGATGCCAAGGAGTTCGATGCCGCCATAGTGCTCAACGACCCCAGCCTGCAGACGATATGGGATCTCTCGATGAAAGGCAAGCGCATGCCCAAGAAGACCACGTTCTTCTTCCCGAAGATCTGGTCCGGCTTCGTCATCTACAGAATGGCATGAGTCCGGCGCCCCGGCGGCGGATGTCGCCGGGGTCGTTCGGATCATTTTTAGGAATGCTCTGAAATCTGCTTCTGCGTTTAAGGAGCGATTTAAATACGACAGATAATGAGCCAGCTGGTCTATTCAGAGACGGTAGGAATGGTCAGGCTCTCCTAACAAATCGCAGTCACATTTAATGGCTCCTAATCGCTAATCCATCGACCTTTTATAGACTGTCGTCGGTCTCCTGTTCAAGAGGTCATTGAAATGGCAGCTAGCGTAAACGGATCTGAGTGTGTCGCATGCGGAGCATGCGTTGACGTCTGCCCCGAGGGAGCCATCACCTGCGAGGACATCGCAATCATCGACGCCGGCAAGTGCGTCGACTGCGGCGCCTGCGTCGACGAGTGCCCCTCGAGCTGCATCTCCGACTGAAGTCGGAATCGCTCCCGCCCCGAACGGGGCGGAAAACCACTTCCTTCTCCTCCATTTTCTTCGGATCTCGAATCATGGAAGCGTATTCGGTCCATTCGAATACGGGTCTGCCTCATAATCCACGGGCGGGCGGATGCCGGCGCCACAATGGAATCGGTACGAAGCAGAACAGATGCGAGAAGCATCGATCGGATATCGGGGAAGTAGAAGATGGAGCCGCCGATGGGAATCGAACCCACGACCTACGCCTTACCAAGGCGTCGCTATACCCCTTAGCCACGGCGGCAGTTGTAATCCAGCGTAACTGTACATCCTTCATAAAGGTTTGGTTCCAGACCTCGGATCCGACCCCCGTGAATGCGTGTACGCTGGACATGCCTTTCCTGCGAAGAGAGACGAGGACGTTGTTCGCGAAGCCCCGCAGGGGCTCCCATGATCCGGCGATCCGTCCGTATGGACGCGATTCCGTGGTGATGCAGGCAGGATGCGATGATGAAGAATCGGGGCGTTCTCCGAAGAAGACCGCCCGGGGAAATAAGATCCAGGAGACGCGCCCCCGTAAGAAGGACTCGGACCAGACAAGCCGGCCTTCGTCCGTTTGGATCACTCCCTGTCGTCGGAGACAGGGACGGCTTCGTGGGACCTCTGGAGGAACTCGGGTCCTTTCCAGCTCCACTCTCCGAGGAGGTGCATGAGCGCCGGGCTGACGAATCCGACCATGAACAGGCCGTCGATCAGGATACCGACTCCCAGAGCGAATCCGAACTCCTGGAGCATGGACGAGCTGGCGAGGAGGAGCGTCAGGAACGTTCCGCCCATCAGGAGCGCACAGAGGCTGATGACCCCTCCGGCCTGCTTGACGGCCTCGTCGATGGCTGTGTCGTTGTCCATCCCCTTGATCCTGTTCTCGCGGATCTTGGTGGTGAGGAAGATCTCGTAGTCCATTCCGAGTCCGAGCAGGACGACGAAGAGGACGATCGGGACCAGGAACAGCACCGGCGTATCGAGCATGGTGCCGAAGACCAGGTGCGTCAGGGCGACGGTCCAGATGACGGACATCACGATCGTGATGAGGGACCTTATCGGAGTTACATAGCATCCGAGGATCAGGAACAGCAGGACAATCAGGAGCACGATGACGACGGCCCTGATGAAGCTGAACTGCTCCTCGACGATGCTTCCGATATCCTCCATGAGGGCGGAGGATCCGGAGACCCACGAGTCCGCGAAGACGTCGGCGTAGACGTTCATGTAGGCGTCATCGCCCTCACGGAGGTCGTCCCTCAGATCGGTGATGAAGTCCATCGTGTTGTCCGACATGGGCTTCTCGGTCGTGATAATGGTCATGGACACGTACTTGCCGTCGGTGGACAGGATGCCCGTGTAGACGTTGAGATAGTAGTCCATGGTGTTGGTCAGGGTGATCGGGGTCGTGGTTCCGTCGATGACGGTGAATCCGAGAGCGGTCGTGGGGGCGAGAGCCCATGCATCGGCGCCGGTGGCCTTCATGGCCTGATCGAGCTGGTTGAAAATCGTGTACACGACCTCGGCTCCGACAGGGTTGACGGCCTTCAGCTGCTGGTAGATGCCCTGGTTGATCTGCTTGCTGACGAACGCGGAAGCGACCTCGTCGGATACGTCGGTGACAGGAATTCCCATCGCAGTGGCGATCTCCTGCTTGACGGCTGCGTCGATCATCTCCTGTGTGACGCTGGAGGCGGGGATGCCCATGGCGGCGGAGATCTTCTCGGCTACTGCCGCGTTGAACTGGTTCTGACCGACCTGGTAGATGGCGGCCCAGGAGTTCAGGGTCGTGATGCTTCCGACTATGTCGGAGTGGTCCGCCTTGATCTGAGCGGCCATGGTTGCCATCGCTGTTGCAGCGGCGGCATAATTGCCGTTGGGAAGGACATATCCCATGGGCATGTCGACCTGCGTGCCTCCAGTCATCGTCGTGAACGACGAGCCTACATCCGCGATCTGATTCTGGAGCTCGAGGGTCAGGTAGTTGGGCATGATGGTTCCGCCGTCGGCCTGGCTCATGATGAGGTTCAGACCATCGATGGACTCCGAGTCGGGCATGATGCTGATGATATCGGAGGAATCCTCGGCGTTGACGTAGCTGTAGGTGGCGGGGACGCACAGCAGTGCGAATACGACCACGATGGGTGCGGCGTACTTGTGGGTGAACCTGGAGAGCCATCCGAAGTACCTCTTTCCGAAGGCGACGAGGCGTCCGTGGAAACCCTTCTTGCCCTTGGTCGCGGCCTTCTCATCGGCCGCCTTGTAGGAGTCGATGTTGCTGGGCCAGAAGATCCTGTCTCCCACGAGGTTGAGGAGGGAGGGGATGAATGTGAGCGCAGCGAGGAGCGCGACGAGGATTCCCAGAGCGAGGATCATCCCCATGGTCTGGACCAGGGAGAACGAGCACAGAGCGAGGGCTGCGAATCCGATCATGACGGAGATGCCGGATGTGGCGACGGACTCTCCGCCCCACATGATGGCCTCCTTGAGAGCGGCCTCGTGGCTCTGTCCCTTCTTGCGCTCGTCTCTGTACCTTGTGATGATGAAGATGGAGTAGTCGCAGCCCGCACCGAGCATGACGACCAGGAGCAGGACCTGGGTGATGTAGAAGATACCGAGGAACTGCCCGATGGCGTAGATGAGGGTCAGCGTGATTCCGTAGGCCATTCCGACGACCATCGGAGGAACCATGGCGGTGACGATTGCATAGAAGAACAGTCCGAGGAGGACGAAGATCAGCAGGATGCTGAACGGATCGACCTTGGCGACATCCTCCCCTGCGGAGACCTCGGTATCGTAGTTGATAGCGGAGGTTCCGGTGACGTACACGGATACATCGGAATAAGAGGGCATGGATGCCTTGGCATCCTTCACGGTGTCCCTTATGTCCCCGGTCTTGTGGGTGATATCGGATCCATCGTTGCTTGCGATGGCGAAGAGCACGATCCCGCTGCTGGAGGCGGGGTCCTTCTGATATGTTCCGCCGTATTGGACGGTGATGTTGTCGAATCTCTCGGCCATCAGGCTGGAGAATGCACCGTAGAATGTCGTGGGATCTTTCAGATTGCTCTCGTCTATGAGCGCATTGAACTCTTCCTCCGAGGAATAGGGCGCGACCGCGATCTCGTCCATTCCTATGCTCAGGAAGTAATCGCTCATGATCTGGGATCCGGTTCCGGACTCGGAGTCGGCTCCGGACATGTCGGTCATGTCGTACTCGAGCACGTCTCCTGCCTGGATTCCCAGCGGAAGAGAGCAGATCAAAACTGCGAGCCAAACCACGACGATTGCCTTGGAGTGGCTGTGGATGAAGTCTGCCATTTTTGCGAACATGTGTTCACCTTTGAGCCGCACCATATCAATCCCGTATTAAAGCATTTTGAACATCCTCAAATTTTCAATCGAAACAACCGCACGGCTGCAATCTGTTGGATGCAACTATCTGGCTGTGATTTCAATATATAAATGATGCTTGTTTTATTCATCCAACAGTTTTGACTCGCATCAAACTTTGAGCACTGCTAATAATCAAATACGGGAAATGCCGATGTGCGTAGCATGGCCAATGGAAGACCCTCTGTGAAGGAGAAGCGCGAGCTCGCGCGCAAGCAGATCACGGAGGTGTCTCTGGAGCTGTTCCTGGAGAAGGGATACGAGGAGACCACCACCCGCGACATCATCAACAAGGCGGGGATCCTCAACGGAAGCCTCTACAACCGCTTCAAGAGCAAGGACGAGATCCTCATCAGCATAGTGAAGGAGGCCACCGAGGAGATCCTGGAGAACGCCATGGAGCTCCTGAAGCGCGAGAACAACCTCCTGCTTGCCGCATCCTTCCCCGCGGCCCTGGAACTCAACATGGCCTCCAAATGGCGCACCGTTGCGAACCTCATATACGAGGTCCATCGCAGATGGGACGCGGTCCAGATGTACAACGACATACTCGGGAGATGGTTCGAGGAGTTCATGTCCGGCTACGGATTCAAGAACTCGGACAGCCACCGCTTCCAGATGATCATGACATCGCTCACCGGAGCCGTCGGTGATATGATCGGATGCTACGCCCACGGGAACGAGCTGCCCTACAAGGAGGCGTTGAAGCATTACATCCTCCTACTCTCGACCACCCTGCGCATACCGGCGATAGACATCGACGGGATGGTCGACAGGCTCACCGAGATCCTCGATTCCGAGGGCATGACGTTCCTCGGCTACGACCTCTCCAAGGGGCCGTACATCTCCGAACCCGCCGGATCCGAGCGATCCCCACGGGCAATATCTATTATCGACATGCGGATTGAACGTCCATGAAGAAGGAAATGAGCGCCTTCGACGTCCGGGCGATAGTGACCGAGCTGTCGTCGCTCGAAGGGGCCCACATGGACAAGATCCATCACTGGGGCGCCGGCAGCGTCCTGTTCAGGATCAACGTCGCCGGCGAGGGGAAGAAGGAGCTCTTCTTCGAGGACAAGAAGTGGCTGTACTGCCCCTCCAAGAAGCCCGCCACCCCCACGATGCCGACCACGTTCGCATCGTATCTCAGGAAATACATCGACAACGCCCGCATCGGGAAGGTCAGGCAGATCGGCTTCGACAGGGTCGTGGAGATGGAGCTGACCAAATCCGACGGCGATTACAAGCTCGTCTTCGAGATGTTCGGCGGAGGGAACGTGCTCCTTCTGAAGGACGGCATCATCCAGAACTGCCTGGTTCAGAAGACCTACAGAGACAGGAAGACCCGTCCGGGCGAGCAGTACGTCATGCCCAAGTCCCGCTTCGACCCCACCCAATCGTCCGAGGAGGATTTCCTCGCCTCGTTCAGATCGTCCGATGCGGATTCCGTGAGAACCCTTGCTACCGCCGTCAACCTGGGCGGACAGTACGCCGAGGAGGTGTGCACACGCGTTGGGATATCCAAATCCACTCCCGCCAAGGATGTGGACGATGCCGCCGTCGCAAGGATGTACGGGGCGATGGAAGACATCGTCAAGCACGTGCTGGAGGATCCGGAGCCCACCGCCTATCTGAAGGACGGGAAGATCGAGGACTTCGCACCCGTCGTCATGCTGTCCCATTCCGATCTGGAGGCCAAGCGCTTCAACACGCTCTCGGAGATCATCGAGACGTATCTCGAAGAGACCGGGAGGGCCGAGGAGGAGGCGTACGTCGACCCCGCGGTCGAGAAGCTCCTCAAGAGGATCGCCAAGCAGGAGGAGACCCTCCTGGACTACAGGTCGCAGGAGGAGGAGTATCGCAAGAAGGCCGAGGCGCTCTACGCCGACTACCAGAAGGCCGCCCAGCTGCTCCAGGTCCTGGACGAGCAATCCAAGAGGATCACATGGGAGAAGCTCAAGGAAGGGGCCGCCAAGATCCCCTACGTCGAATCCGTGGACCCCGCCAAGCACCGCGTAAGGGCGAGGATGTGCGAGGAGACCATGGACCTGGACTGGACCAAGGGTGTGGATGCCAACGCATCCGACCTCTATCAGAAGGGGAAGGACGTGGGCGAGAAGGCCAAGCGCGCAGAGGACGCCCTGCAGCAGAGCAGGGACGAGCTCGCGAAGATCCAGAAGGGCATCGACAAGGAGAAGGCTCTTGCGGCCGAGAGGGCGCAACCCACCAAGCAATTCTGGTTCGAGAGGTACAAATGGTTCATCACCACCGGCGGACGCCTCGTCATGGCCGGAAGGGACACCCACAGCAACGACAACATCGTGAAGAAGCACCTGAAGGAGGGGGACCTCTACGCCCACGCCGATGTGCACGGAGCGCCGTCGGTGGTCATCAAGGACGGTGCGAAGGCGGATGCGGACGAGCTCCGCCAGGCGTGCCTCTTCGCGATCACGCAGTCCAAGGCATGGATCGCCGCCCTGTCCGAGGGAGGGGCGTTCTGGGTGTACCCGGACCAGGTCAGCAAGACCCCCAATCCGGGAGAATTCGTCCCGAGGGGTGCGTTCATAGTCCGCGGGAAGAGGAACTACGAGTACCATCTCCCGATGGAGCTCGCAATCGGCGAGATCGAGTACGAGGGCGCCAGGAAGATCATGTGCGGACCGTTGGAATGCTTCGCGGGATGCGGGAAGTACATGATCATCCGCCCCGGGAAGCCCAAATCCGGAAGGAGGACCAACGAGATCGCGAAGAGGTTCGACGTCCCTGAAGAAGAGGTGTCCAGGATAGTTCCTCCGGGAGATCTGGAGGTCGTCCGCGAGGTCTGGCCCAAGCCGGACGAACCGGATGAGGAATAAGACTCGAAGGATTGACGGATATGGTTAAGTACGGGCCGCTTCAATGCTTGAGCACGGTCAAGAACCGAGAGGTAATTGATATGGCAAACATCAGCAAAGGAAACGCCCTGGGCATCCTGGCCCTCATCGGAGCGCTCCTGATGATCATCGGCGTATTCGTCGCATGGATCGATGTAGGATTCGACGCGATCATCGTAAGCAAGACCACCAGCTACACCGGATGGGAGGTCTATTCCGATGAGATGTTCGAAGATGCGGAGTACAACTACGCGCCCCTCGTCACCCTCATCGCAGGAATCGTCGCATTCTTCACCGCGGTCATCCCCATCGCCCTGAAGAAGCCCGCAGTCAACAGGGTTCTCGGAATCCTCTCCCTGATTCTGGGAGTCGTCGCGCTCGTCCTCATGATCCTGTTCAACGGACAGATGGACAGCTTCGTCGTCGGCGGACACACTGTTGCATCCATCAGTGCCGCCTCTGGCTTCTGGGTCTCCCTTGCGGGATCCGTGCTGCTCATCCTGGGCGGCATCGTGGACATCGCCGGCAAATACACCGAGTGATGACAAACGGCCCCTCGGGGCCTCTTTCCTTCTTCCACTCTTCAGAATCCATCTGTTTTATCGCAGAATGAAAGACGGTTCACACCTTCACGTGCGGATTCCGGTACTGCCCATGCTTCCTGGTCCTGCCGTTCCCGTACTGGATGGCGAATTTCGGACAGAGATGCAGACAACGCAGGCATAACGCGCACTGCTCCTTCACCCAGACAGGCTTCCCATCCCTAATCTCGATGGCCTGCACGGGACACTTCCTAGCGCAGAGGCCGCATCCTATGCAATCATCCTCCACATGGAGGTTCTTCGTCCTCCGTGCGCGGTTGTACAGCGGACCGGCGATCAGCCGCAGGGCGTAGGGCGTCGCCTTCCGCATCCTGTTGCCTTTCACACGGTTTCCTATCCCTTCTAGGACATCGTCGATGTACGTCTCCGCCTCCTCGTTCAGCTTCTCCACCTTGTCGAGGTCGCTGAGATCGAACAACGGAGTCCATGTGTCCGGCATCCTGACGCTGAAACCCGCATCCAAGCCCATTCCTTTGGCTGAAATGATCCTCTCTGCTTCGGCGTAAGTGCAGCCGGGAGTGGTTCCGCAGGTCGTGACGATGAACGAATAGGACGGCTCCGCTCCATCGATGCGCAGATCCTGCAGGAACCCTCTAACCGGGGCGGGGAGCTCCCACCAGTACACAGGAGTCACGAATCCGATCATCCCGCCGTCTTCCAGCTCGATCCTGCCGTCCGATCCCTCGATGGAGACGGCAGTGTCGCCGAACTCCTCGGCGATCCTCTCCGCCACGTACTTCGAGTTCCCTGTCGCTGAGAAGTAGACGATCATCCGGATGCCTCCGCGACCGCGGATGGATGCAGCAGATGATAATATCGTCGAGAACAGAAAGGACAAGGCTGAGCCTGGAAGGGCAATCGGCCATCATAGATGGCGAGAAATGGTGCCCGCGCCGGGATTCGAACCCGGGTCAAGAGATCCGCAATCTCACAGGATATCCAAGCTACCCCACGCGGGCAGAATATGCCTAAATTGGTTGTTTAAGGCGTTTGTCTCATGCCTCAGGGTGGGACAGGTAGCGGGTGATGTATCCGGCGATCCTGTTCCTCATCGTGACGGACGAGACGTCTGTCAGAGTGCTGACCATCTCCTTGTTAGCCTCGAAGTCCTTGCTGAAGGCCTGCGGGTACTTGCTAACGAGATCGATAGCGACTCTCTTGATGTAGGTGGGTCTTATTCTTCCCATATCATTCACCGAGTAAACCGGTCTAAGGGGATGCCCTATTTATAGTTACTTCAAAGGAAATGGTCCATCAGCGACCCTTCTGACGCTTCACGAATTCCTTGACCAGGGCCTTCTTCCAGACCGGGATGTGGCAGTACCCGCCGGGGTTCCTCTCCAGGTAATCCTGATGGTTCTCCTCTGCCCGGGTCCAATACGTCAACGGGCCCATCTCCACATGGAACTCCTCCGAAGCGGCCTCCTGCTCCGCGAAGACCCTGCGGACGACACGCTCCGATTCCGGATCGGACCAGTAGACGCCGGTCTGATACTGGATGCCGACGTCGTTCCCCTGCCTACGCTCCTGCGTCGGATCGATGATCATGAAGAACACGGCGAGGAGCTCGTCGAGCGATATCTCCGACGGGTCGTACTCGACCTTCACCGCCTCGCGGTATCCCATCCTCCCCGAGCAGACGAGCATGTAGTCGGGGACGTAGTGACGATCGCCATTGGCGTATCCGCACTCCGTGCCGGTGACCCCGGGGATGTGTGCGAACACATCCTGCACCCCCCAGAAGCACCCTCCGGCGAGATGTATGACGCTCACGGGCTCCTCGGATGCCCGCAGGTCTTATTGCCCTCGGGGCAGGGGCCGCGGACGCAGGCGGGACCCGCGTCGCGGAATATGATCGGAGAGACCCTGCGGCACTCGGCGAGCATGAGCTCCGCCATCTCGCGGATCTCCCACTGGGCCCTGTTGCAGCATCTGAGGGTGAAGAAATGCAGGAGCTCCCGGGCGTTCATCGTGATCGTAATGTTGGTGGTGCAGCCGTTGGGGAGAAGGTATCTCGCGTCCTCCGCCGGGATGCCCATGGCCTCCAGCTCGGAATACGCCTTCCAGATGGCGTCCATGGTCTTCTCGAACACGGCCTTCGCATCCGGATCGTCCTCGACCGTGTGCGGAACGACATAGCTCGGATCCTTGATGGACACATACCTCTGGCTCTGCTGCGAGAATGATGCGATGCGATGGCGTACGAGCTGATGGGTCAAGGCGCGGGAGACGCCTTGGACGGAGAATGTGAACACGGCATGCTCGATCACCGAATGATGCCCCATCCCCACGATGCGGGAGAGGGTCTTCTCCGCATCGATGTCCTCCATGATCTCGAATGCCGGACGCTCCGAATAGCACGAGTTCCCGGCGGCGGCGCAGATCCTGTCCGCGTCCGGCGTGTAGGCAAGCAGCTCCACCCTCATCCCTGTGTCTCCCCCTTCCAAATCATGTCCCTTACCGTGGCCATCCTCTCGTTGTCCATCAGGTCCGCCAGGCGGACCTTGCGGATGTCTTTCTCCGTGAGGAGCTTCGATATCCCCTCGACGTGGGCATCCCCTACAATGACGACTATGTTACAGTAGGTCTCTGATGCCTTGTTGATCTGATCCGCCATGTGCTGGTTGCGCTCGTCGATGAGCTTGCGGACGAGGGTCGGATACCTCCTCCTCATCCCTTCTATGTACGCCTCCTCATCGTTGGCGAAGCTCTTCTGCACATCGGCGACCTTCCTCTTCCCGCCGATGGAATCGGAGATCCCCGAAAGGCGGTAGCGGATCCTCTCCTTCGTGGACATCTCCGCCCACATCTCGTTCATCACGCGCATGGCGTCGGTATCGATGGGGATTATATCGGCACCGGCGAGCTTTCCCGCGTTGATCGCGGCGAGGAACTCCCCTCCGAGCTTCGCACCGTGCTCCTCCGACATCCTCTGCTGGTACCTGGCCGTCTGCCGGTAGATGGCGGACATCTCGGGCTCCTCGGCAGGAGCGTCCTCGGATTGGGCGATGGTCATGGCGTTCATCCTCCCCACATCTAGTTCCAGGAGGACGGCATCGGGCCACGTGTTCTTCACGATGAAGGCCACAGGCTCCGCCAGATTGAAGACGTGCCCGGTACCGACGATCGTTATCATGGGTTAGGGGAAGCGACATTCAATATTAACTCTAATTCCCGAGGATCTAGAGGGTTCGGTAATTATTCCGGGCGCGTGGCTATCGAAGTGCGACGCAGGAAAGCGATTGGCATCGACCTTCTCCGACCATCCGGATTCGACATCCCTGCCCGGTTTCTCAGCCGAACTATCTCGACCCCTAGCTGTCCCTCTTCGAGCGCAAGATGATTTGCAACGATCTATGTATCTCATACCACCATTTCACAAAAGTTTAAATATAATCATCATTCTAATATTTCTACTTACCGAAAACTTAAAATAATATTACATCGAGTTCTTTACAGGTCGAAATCAACCGGCCGTGAAAAGGGGATACTCCCCCCACGAGTAGAATCAACGGGGGAGGCCACCCGGTAACGTGATCAGATGGCAAGACGGAATAAAGCCCAGAGGAACTTAAACACTGCGAAGAGGATGACTCCCCACGACGTCAAGGTCGCAGGGACTTTCGCCGAGAAACCGGCTATTGCCAAGGCGGAACCCAGGAAGCCCACGCAGGAAGAGATGAAGGCGAACAACAATGCGATGCTCGAACTCACCCGTAACATCGGCGACCTCACGATATGGAAGCCGATCTTCAAAGAAGACCTGAAGCGGATGAACGAGGCAAGGTCGGGCGCCCGTTCCTGTACTCCGACGCCCTGATAATCTGGATGATGACCATTCTGACAGCCGTCGACGGCAAGTTCGATACCGTAGCGGGGCTATTCCAAGGCATCCTGCGCTTCGCCGGCATCGCCGCACCATCTCCGACCAGGCTTCTGGAGAGGGCGAACTACCTCACCACGGAATACATCTCGAAACCCTGCAAGGACCTCTCCGAACGTTACGGTTCCAGCATCTACACAATGGGGGTCAGTTCGAACGTGATAGAGAGATCCAGGAGAGTCGGGATAGACGCTTCGGGACTCGCGCTCTCTTCGATCAACCGCTGGAGGACCAAGAAGTGGAAGACCGAGGTCAAAGACCGCGGGTGGCTTCACCTCCATGTGCTTTCGGACGTGGACACAGGAGAGTTCATCGCATTCGCCATCACCGACGAATCGGTCGGAGACGCGCCCATTCTGAAGTATCTCGTCGAGGAGGCGCTGAAGAAGGGTCACCGTTTGGAAGTCGTCTATGCCGACGGGGCTTACTGCAGCGATGAGAACTGGATCTATCTGTGCTCGGAGAAGAAGCTCAGGTTCGTGACCAGCTTCAAGGTGAACACGGCGCCTACTAACAACGGCTGCCTCGCCAGAGGCGAGGCGGCCCGTCTATGGTGCTCGCTCCCGTACGACGAATGGGTGAAGGAGTCGGGATCCGCATCCGGAACAATGCAGAAGGTTCTCGCTCTGATGCTTGCTTGCGAAGTATACAGCGATGAATTCAGCGAGGTGGACTACATGGGATACCTGCAGGAATTCGTCGACACGTTCACCCTGGCCAACAACGGAGTATCGTCATCATCATCGAGCTATTTCGATGTAAAAGAAGATGGCGTTTGGATCTACCATCCGCAGGTTTGACCAAGATGATTGTGGAATAAACCCCTTCCCAAACTATTTTCACATGTTTCCAGCGAGGATTCCATGTTAGACAAGAGCAACAACGCATATGATCCCGACGGTGGTGTCTCAAAAAGAGAGTACACCTTAGGAAAGTACAGAGACTATGTCGGGCTGAAGATAGTATTCATAGTCGTATGCATGGTCGTTGCAATCCTGATTGCCGGTTATGCGATAACCGTGGGCAGCTACCAGATTGGTTTCCTTGAATCCTATGAGATCATATGGAATCACCTCGTGGGCAATATCAACGATGCTACAAAGGATCTGATCGTTTGGGAAACCAGATTGCCTCGTGTCATAACTGGTGTATTTGTCGGGGTGGGACTTGCCGTTGCAGGAGCGGTCATGCAGAGCATGATGAAGAATCCTCTGGCCGATCCCTATACGACCGGAATCTCCTCTGGAGCCTCGTTCGGAGCGACTTTGGCGATTCTTTTCTCGATATCCTTCATCCCAGGTACCTATGCCACGGTCATCAACGCGTTCATATTCTCACTCATCCCCGCAGGGATAATCATCCTGATATCCGGGCTGCGTCGCGCAACTCCGACCGTAATGATCCTATCCGGCATCGCCGTGATGTATATCTTCAACGCATTCACGACGGTATTCATGCTTATGGCCGACCCTGAAGACTTGGCCGCTGTATACACCTGGCAAGTCGGTACACTCGGTAAATCCCAATGGGACTACATACCCGTGATGGGAGGAATAACGATAGTCGGCGTAATAGTTCTGCAACTATTGTCCAACAAGATCAACCTCCTATCCACCGGTGATGAGAGCGCCAAATCATTGGGAGTGGATGCGGATAAGCTCCGCATCTTCTGTCTGATAATCGTGTCTTTAGTGGCGGCAAGTATCGTAAGTTTCACAGGGATAATCGGTTTCGTCGGATTGGTATGTCCTCATGTCGTCAGATTGTTCATGGGGTCCGACAACAAATATCTGATTCCGGCATCGGCGGCATTCGGAGTGGTCCTTGTTCTTGTATCAGATATCATAGGTCGTACCCTTCTGTATCCCACAGTTCTTCAGGTCGGAGTGGTCACCGCATTCCTCGGAGGCCCGTTGTTCCTATATCTGTTGATAAAATCCAAGAAGGAGGTGTGGTGATGAGTTTGGATCTGGATGGGATATGGTTCTCATACAAAGGCGGCCCAGACATCCTGCACGACATCAATATAGCTTTCAACGAACCGGGATTGATATGCATAATCGGACCCAATGGGGTTGGTAAGTCCACCTTGGTAAGATGCATGAACAAGATCCTGAAACCGACGAAGGGCGTAGTCACCCTGGATGGTGAAGACATATCAGATCTGAAATACAAGGATCTGGCGAAACATATGGGCTACGTACCTGTCGGTACCGATGATACATTTCCGATGACTGTGTTCGATACGGTCATGATGGGTAGAGCCCCCAAACGGGGATGGGTGCCGTCTAACAAGGATCAAGAATTGGCCTACAGTGTCCTAGAACTGCTTGGTATCGAAGATCTCGCCATGCGGAACTTCAACGAGCTCTCAGCCGGTCAACATCAGAAAGTCGCGATCGCCAGGGGCTTGGCTCAAGAACCAGAGATCCTCATCCTGGATGAGCCCACATCGAATCTGGATGTCAAACACCAGGTGAATGTGATGAAACTCCTCAAGAGACTGTCGAAGGAAAAAGACATGATCACCGTCATGGTCAGCCATGATCTGAATATCAGCGCAAGATTCGCAGATAAGATCATCCTGATGTCATCACCGGGAATCATCCTGCAGATAGGTGCACCTGAAGAGGTCCTGACGAAAGAGAACATGGCATCGGTGTATGGTGTCAAATGCGATATCGTTTCGATTGATGGAAAACCCCATGTCATCATAACCGATTCCATAGAAGACCGATCGTGTGAGTGAGTTCGCTGACACCCTGCCCATTCCAGCATCAGAACACCTTATATCCTCCGTAACAGGTCAGGCGGCATGCAGGCCGTATCGGTATGCGGGCTCGTGAAATCCTACGGCGACGTCGAGGCTGTCAGAGGCATCTCATTCGATGTGCCGGAGGGTTCGTTCTTCGCCTTCCTCGGACCCAACGGAGCGGGCAAGTCCACCACCATCTCCGCCATATGCTCCCTTCTGAGCATCGATTCCGGAACGATCGAGGTCTTCGGACGGAGCGTCTCCGACCCCTCGGTCAGGAACGAGATGGGCATAGTGTTCCAGGATCCGATGCTCGACAAGAGGCTCACGGTCCGCGAGAACCTGGAGATCAGAGGGTCGATGTACGGCCTAGCCGATCTGAAGGATGCCGTGGAGCGTGCGATGGAGGACGCGGACTGCATCGGGTTCGCCGATCGGAGATACGGGACCCTGTCCGGAGGGCAGAGACGCAGAGCGGACATCGCCCGTGCACTGATCCACGGTCCGAGGATCCTCATACTGGACGAGCCGACTTCGGGGCTCGATCCGCACACCCGCAAGGTGATCTGGGATTCGATATCCAGGCTCAACAAGGAGCGCGGGATCACCGTGCTACTCACCACCCACTACATGGAGGAGGCCGCGGGGGCTGACGACGTGGTGGTGATAGACCACGGCGTGATAGTCGCACACGGCACCCCCGAGGAGCTGAAGGAGAAGCACAGCTCCGACAGGATGACCGTCGTGCCGGATGATGCCGAGGCCGTGCATTCCATCCTGGAGGATATGGGATTGGGATTCACCGAGGAGAGAGGCGTGATAACGATCCCTCTGGCATCCACCCGTGATGCGGTCCCGGTGGTCGAGCGTCTTGGGAAACACATCGTATCCTTCGAGGTGCGGACCGGAACGCTCGACGACGCGTTCGTATCGATCACGGGAGGCGAGGAGCGATGAACGCATCCGTCGCATTGGCCAAGCGCTGCTCCCTCAACTACTTCAGGGACCGCCAGAGCGTGTTCTTCTCCCTGATGGGCGTGCTCATCGTGGTGCTGCTCTACCTGCTGTTCCTCAGGAACATGCTGATCGAGTCGTACCCGGACGTATCCGGCATGGGCAACCTCATCGACGCGTGGGTCCTCTCGGGGATCCTGGGAATCGTTCCGGTGACGACATGCGCCGGAGCCCTGCAGACGATGGTCGAGGACAGGACCGAGAGGAGGGAGCGCGACATCCTGGTCACGCCGATGACCTCCTCCCAGATAGCCGTGGGATACATCCTCAGCACGTTCATCGCGGGTCTGGTCATGAGCCTGATCACCTTCGTGATCTGCATGGCGTATCTCGCGGCCACGGGATGCCCCCTGTCCTCGTCGGGAGCATTGACATCCCTGATTCTGCTGATCCCGTCAGCGCTCTCGGCGTCCGTAATCATGTACACGATCACATCGTTCCTGAAGAGCACCGGGGCGTTCTCCGGCCTGTTCACGGTGGTCAGCGTGCTGATCGGATTCCTCGCCGGGATCTACATGCCCATGGGGACCATGCCCGAAGCGATGAACGTCGTCGGGACCCTCGTCCCCGCCAGCCACATGGCCGCCCTCTTCAGGGACAATCTGGCCGTGGATGCGCTGAACGGTGCGTTCGGAGGGATACCCGCCGAGGAGCTCGCATCGTTCCGTGCGGACATGGGATTCGATCTCCATCTCGGCGGATTCGGGTTCTCGACGGAGACGATGATCGCCTACACCCTGCTCGTCACGGCGGTGTTCTTCGCCGTTGCTGTCATCAGGATGAAACGGCGATAGTCTGCAGCCGTGACATACACGTCTGAACAGGAATGATGCGTCCGAGAACGCCGTTCGAACGACCAGAAATGTTCATTTCTAGACGTTTGCTCATTTAGAGATATATACAGGGTCATTCTCTACGACCGAATCGATAACATGGCAAAGAGCAGGTACGAACTGAACAAGGAACTCGCTCAGATGCTCAAGGGCGGCGTCATCATGGATGTCACCACGCCCGAACAGGCTAGGATCGCAGAGGAAGCGGGAGCCGCGGCCGTCATGGCCCTCGAGAGGATCCCCGCGGACATCCGCGCAGCGGGAGGAGTCTCCCGTATGAGCGACCCCAAGATGATCAAGGGCATCCAGGACGCCGTCTCCATCCCCGTCATGGCCAAGTGCCGTATCGGGCATTTCGTCGAGGCTCGGATCCTCGAGGCCCTCGAGATCGATTACATCGATGAGAGCGAGGTCCTCACTCCTGCCGATGATATCTACCACATCGACAAGACCCAGTTCCAGGTCCCCTTCGTCTGCGGTGCGAGGGACCTCGGCGAGGCCCTCAGGAGGATCTCCGAGGGAGCATCCATGATCAGGACCAAGGGCGAGCCCGGAACCGGGGACGTCGTCCAGGCCGTCCACCACATGAGGATGATGAACGCCGAGATCAGGAAGGTCCAGAACATGCGCGCCGACGAGCTCTACGAGGAGGCCAAGCAGCTGCAGGTCCCCGTCGACCTCGTGAAGTACGTCCACGAGAACGGCAAGCTCCCCGTCGTCAACTTCGCGGCCGGGGGAGTCGCCACCCCTGCCGACGCTGCGCTGATGATGCAGCTCGGTGCCGAGGGGGTCTTCGTCGGATCCGGCATCTTCAGATCCGGAGACCCCGCCAAGCGTGCCAAGGCCATCGTCCAGGCGGTCACCAACTACACCGACTCGAAGCTCCTCGCAGAGGTCTCCACCGACCTCGGCCAGGCGATGGTGGGTATCAACGCCGAAGAGATCAAGACGATCATGGCGGAGAGGGGGCAGTAAGTAGTGGTCATGGTTGCTATCCTCGCCCTCCAGGGGGCGTTCATCGAACATGAACACTCCCTGGACGGGCTGGGTGTCGACCATTTCGAGATCAGGCAAAAGGCGGACCTGGACAGGCCATTCGATGCTCTGATCATCCCCGGCGGGGAGAGCACGGTCATCGGCAAGCTGCTGAGGGACCTGGGGATCCTCTCCCCGCTCCGCGACCGCATCGAGAAGGGGCTTCCGGTCTTCGGGACCTGCGCGGGACTCATCGTCCTGGCGAAGAACGTGATCGGAGGGGTCCCCAGCATCGCGACGATGGACATCACCGTCAAAAGGAACGCCTATGGAAGGCAGCTCGGGAGCTTCTACACCGAGGACGGGTTCGACGGCCTCGGGTCCATCCCGATGACATTCATCCGTGCTCCGTACATCGATTCCGTAGGGGAGGGCGTCGAGATCCTCTCCGAGGTCGACGGCAGGATCGTCGCGGCTAGGCAGGGGAGGCAGCTGGTGACGGCGTTCCACCCCGAGCTCACCGATGACCTCTCGGTGCACAGATACTTCCTGGAAGAGGTCGCGGGACTGAAGATATGAACGGGCGGGAGCCAGGTTGCGACCCCTCCGATGGACATGACCGTCATACGATCCGGACCGGCATTCGGATGATGCGCCCGTGCGCAGTATGACGGCACGGCATCGGTTCCATACACCTGGCTCCACCGACTCGGATGTCGCCCGGCCGGTATGGTTTCATATTTCTACCCAGTCTCATATAGCAGGTATGCCTATAGCACAGTTGCAGACATGGGATACTGTAAAGAGATGATTGTCATGGACAAGGAGCAGCAGAGGCTATCCATACTCGAATATTACGTGGGTGGGAAGGTCTGCAATCCTGACCATAGTAAGGCCATCATTGAGCAACTGAAAAATCAGGGCCATCTCAGATGCGGGATCACTTCGGATATCAAAGAGACCGTCAAAACGACGGACAACGGCCTTCTGTACCTGGATCTTGCCGGAATAGATGTCGGAGCCCCCACCGTCATAGGCGGCAGGATCTGCAAATCCGAAGAGACGACCCCATGATCCTTTATGGATGAGTGCCCCATCTCAACCCGGGTCTGGCGTCTCTGTTCCCGATCCCTTCTGTCGTATCCAGCAATCGATGGACATTCTGCTCCATCTGAGCCCTCGAATACAATTCTGAAGCAACTTGTCCTGCATTTTCAACGAAGGGTGGATCGGAGACAGTTCGTCGATCATCACCAATAGATTATCGCCGCCTTGAAATGATGGATGTAATGGTACATCCCGTCATCCCCCTTCTTGAGATAGCGCCTGAGTATCCTGATCACATCCTCTTCCTGATACTCCGACAATATGCGCCATGACACCTTCTTGGCCGCCCTTGCGACAGATGTATAGGCATAATCCGTCTCGAGATCCACCATCCGGACGTTGCAATCTATCCCCATCTGATACAGGATGTTGACGAGGATGATGTAGTCCAGGCGCGTATAGCGGATCTTCAATCCGAGCTCGTTCTCGAAATCCTTCAGATACTCCTGCTCCGGACCGCTGGTCATGCCGATGATATGCAGCTTCTTCCCCATGGCATCGATCATCTGGAGGGACCTCTCGATCTCCTTCATCCTGTAGAAGCAGTTGAATGCGAACACGACATCTGCGGGACCTCCCGTATAGTCCTCCCACTTCTGATTCACGGTCGTGATTGTTTTACCGTATTCCCTGCCCTTTCTCTCGATGAATCTGAGGACATCGGGAGATATGTCCACGCAGGTCATCCTTCTGCAGTGCTCCAGGAGATCGAAGGTATAGTTCCCCCAACCGGGACCGATCTCCAATATCGAATCGAAGTATCCGTCTCCGAGGATCCCGTCGATCTCTGGCCAGATCCTCTTGCTGTATTGATCCGACCCGTCCTCCCCTCTGCTCTTGATGTAATTCTTCCAGAAGCCTCTCTCGAGATCGTCATCCACGACGCGTGGGACGTCGTTTCCGCTCCAATCCTTCTGGAGTTCACGCCATATGTCCCCGAACGGAGGCATCCTTGTACCGTAATGCATCCCGAATCACCAACTCTCCGCCGATTCCAGGATTATATGAGGCCTTCCGTTGTGGTCGATCACTTCCGACTCCACCGAATAGACCTCGCTGATCATCCTCTCGTTTATGACGTCCGAGGGCGGACCGAAGGAGTGGATGACTCCCGGATGGCTCATCACCACCACGCTGTCCGCGAACCTCGCGGCGACGTTCAGATCGTGACTGATCATCACGATCAGCTGTCCGGACTTGCGTGCGAGCTTCTGGAAGAAGTCGCTGATGAAGATCTGATGCCTGATGTCCAGATTCGATGTGGGCTCATCCAGGATCATGATGTCGGACTGACGGACGAGTCCTCTGCATATCGAGGCCTTCTGCATCTGTCCAGCCGACAATTCGTTGCAGCCCCGCAAGGCCAGTTCGTCCATGTTCATCACACGCAGAGAGCGATACGCCAGCGCGATATCCTCGTCATCCAATCTCCACTTCGTCCTCGAATCCCGAGCCAGGAGGATCGAATCCACCACGGACATCGGGAACCCGATGGATGTAGCGGCCGGAACATAGGATATCTCCTTGGAAAGCTCCTTCACCGAACATTCGGAGACGTCCCTGCCGTTGACCATCACCCTGCCGGATGTGGGCTCCAGCAGACCGTTCATGCACTTGATCAGAGTGGATTTGCCGACACCGTTGGGCCCTATTATGCAATAGAGCCCGGGGCCGTCGAACTCCAGATCGATATCCTTCAGAATGGGGGCATCGCCATAGCTGAAGCACACGGACTCCGCCTTTATCGATGGCATCTCACCACCCCGACCTCTTGTTCTTGACAACAAGATACAGGAACATGGGGGCACCGATGAATGCTGTCACGACACCTACCTGCAAGGTATTCGGAGATATTATGACCCGTCCGATGACGTCTGCCACCAGAAGCAGAGCCGCCCCGAAGGCTGCGGATGCGGGGATGAGGAGCCTGTTGTCCGAACCGATGAACATCCTGGCGATATGCGGACACACCAACCCGATGAATCCTATGAGTCCGGTGAAGCATACTACCGATGCCGCTACGAGCGACGTTATCAACAGACATGCCAACCTGAAACGCTCCACATCGACACCGAGAGAACGGGCGCATTCGTCCCCCATGGTGAGCTTGTTCAACTGCCGGGAAACCAGCTGGATCAGCACCATGCCCGGTATGACGAATGCGGCCATGACCGTGACATCGTCCCATGACAGCCCCGTCAGAGAACCGACGGACCAGCTGTAGACATTGGCCAAGGCCTCATCCGTCGCCCATAGCTTCAACACCGTGTTGCATGCATTGAACAGATACATCACGGCGATTCCGGCCATGATGATGGTCGTGACCGATGCGTTGTTCATCTTCGAAACGGCCAGGATCATCATCATGGGGATGAGAGAGAAGAGGAACGCGTTCACCACTATCGAGTAATCTCCTCCGAAGACGGTCACTCCTGCACAGATGGCCAGAGTCGCTCCCAGGGATGCTCCGGACGAGATACCGGTGGTGTATGTGTCCGCCAACGGGTTCTTCAGCATGCTCTGCATCGCAACACCGCATACGGCCAATGCGGAACCCGCCAGAACCCCTCCGAGGACACGGGGGAGACGCATCCTCCAAACGACCCCGTCCTCTATCGTATCGGTCACATTCCCCGTGATATGCTCCCATATCCGGACGTACGTATCGGTGAACGATATCGTGTATTCGCCGATCGATATAGCGAATCCCGCCACTATGAATGCGATGAATACACAGACGCCGATGAAGACGTACTTCAATATGGCGAACCTGCGATATTCGGAAAGGTCTGAATCGCGTTCCGCATCATTCCCGGAACCGAGCCATTCATCCACGGCCTTCTCGACCAGATCGCCGGACATCGCAGATCCGCCCTCCGTTCACAGAGACAGCCTTTCGCTGTATGCAGGATATCCGTTGCCGGTGTAGTACCAGCCGCCCTGGGTCCTGACATCTATCTTCGCGGTCGTGAATCTGTCGAAGTAATCCTGAAGGGCGTCCCACCCGTCATCGGCATCGAACACGTCCGGATAGAGCAGATAGGCCAGGTACATCAGGTTCGCGTATCCTCCGAAGGAGTTGTACGAGTATGTCGTCCCGAGGATCTGGCCGTCCGTGTATGCCTTCGTATCCTTGTAGTATGAGATGGCATCCTCGAAACGCTCGTTGTACATAGCAGGGGTGTAGTAGGTGTCATTCACCTTCTTGGTGTCCGTTCCTTCCTGCTCGATGATGATGTAATCGAACTCCTTCCCGCAGTTCTGTATGAACCAGTCCTGTTCGACGTTGAGCCTGTAATCGCTGGTGGATTTCTTGGAGCTATCATAGACGTTCGCAATCTGCGACATCATATCCGCGGCTCCGGTTCCGACACACTCGACAATGAGATTCGCACGGGTGGACTGGTTGGCGTACATCAGGGTGATGACGACATCCGCCTTCTCCTTCACCTTGGACATGCCCTGCTGGAGCTTGTCCTGGATGCCGTAGACGAAATCGGCGTACTCCCTGGCCTTCTCGTTCTCGTTCACAAGAACGCCGAGCGTGAGAACGGTGCCGACATAGCTCGAGCTCTTCGAGACATCGACATAGTACGGGGTAATCGTCGGATCCACGTCGACGGCGGCCTGGACGATGCTGCTCTTCCCTTGGCTGGCAATGACGAGATCACACTTGCATTCGAGGATGAGCTCGCTGGTGATCTTGCTCCCGCCGAACGATTTCTGGATGTTCGATGTGTCGTACCTGTGGGAGTTCGATGATGTGGTGGATGTACTTGCGAGAACGACGTTGTCCCACATACCCATGAGGGCTGCGAGCTCCCCCTGCTGCCAATAGGATACTCCTATGCGATCGTGCTTCACAGGGTAGTCGACGCGTGTAAGGTTGTCGTAGATATCGTAATAGTAGACCTCGCAACGCTCGCCGTTGATGATCTTGCTGACAATGTCCACATCCTTGGATGTGATGACCCCGTCGTTATCCGCGTCTGCGTATGGGTAGAGAGTCTTGTCCCATTCGTCATCATCGACCAGCTTCTTCAGAAGATCGAGATCATGACTGTCGATGAAATCATCGTTATTGGCGTTGCCGAGAACCTTGACATTCCCGGTGACATTCGCCGCGTATTCGCTATCGCCGTTGTTGAGAACGAGAGCTGCTCCGCAGAAAGCCGCGATGAGGATGATCGCGACGACTGCTATCGTTGCCAATCTCTTCGATTGATTCATTGTATATCACTAGTAGTTGGACTATACATCCATCTTGATTTAAAGTTATCTTTAAATACTAGTTACGAAAAATTGACAACAAAAGTATTTTATCAAGTGATAAAAATCAATTGATTTTATGAATTAGTTTATGTGTAACCTAAATTATATGCGAATAGATTACGAGAAAGCCGTGATTTCAGATAGTTGAAAAAAAGTCCTCGAAAACCACGAACTCGGAGAGAATATGCGTACGAGAACAGACAGAAGATGATCCGCGATCTGATTTGACCGGATAGGCAATCAGGAAATCGTGAAGAGTATCGCTGCGATCGCCAATAACAGTATTCCGATGACTAAGGGTCCGTTAACAAATTAAATTAAGAATGCTCTCTTGCGGAGATGCAATAGTTC
>ERZ773194.933-NODE-933-length-35105-cov-24.610642_pt1 | contig 35105 bp, 35 predicted proteins | sample MGYA00511240_ERZ773194 | MGnify/ENA primary metagenome ERZ773194 (study PRJEB29015, sample SAMEA2737774) | human gut metagenome | biome: human gut; feature: human-associated habitat; material: faeces | place: China | collected 2012 ... | reverse complement strand
GCCCGGCGGTACTCACCAGACGAATGCCGACAGAAGGCAAGATACGCGTGAAACGGAAATACGGATAAAGCGAGACCATCAGCGGAAGGAATACCAGTAACGCCAAGGACAAATACCCATCGAAAGCTGTATAGGAGAAATCAAACCCGAAAAAGCGGGACACGGGCACCCGGGTCAGTTCAATGCATACCCACGCAAGCAACACCGCCAAAGCGGAAAGCAGAAAGTTCTCGGCAAAAATCTGTGCAAAGACAGCTCCTCTTCCTGCTCCAAACACCCGGCGTATACCGTATTCGTGCGTGCGTTTGAGCATAAAAATCATGTAAAGGTTGATGAAGTTCAGCAATCCGGTAACCAGCAGCAGCGCACAGATACCCATGAATATCTGCAACTGTCCCCAATTTCCCCATACATAAATAGATGCTTTATCCCTTATTTCCAAGTTGGAAAAGTAACATTCTTTCAACGGTACAAAACGAAAGGTGTACGCACGTGTATCCTCCGGATAGTGCGGATTCAGACGGCGTGGATGTTTCCCCACCTGGTTGAGCTTACTCATATCCGCTCCGGGCACAAAACGGTACAAATCCAGCGGCATCTTCTTCCACATATTGGAAGAAGTATTTGCCAGAAGCAAATCGAAATTCAGCCAGGTTTTGTTAACAGGAAGTCCTATCACTCCTTTCACCACATATTCTTGTCCGTTAGAATAAGTAATTGTCTTTCCGACAGGGTTGTCCGAACCAAAAACCTCCCGTGCATACGATTGGGTCAGTACTACTGAAGAAGGATCGGTCAAGTTCTTTTCTCCCTGTATCAGCGGATAAGAGAACAATTGAAGAAACGTGCTGTCCGTAGCAAGGGCATCGCAACGGTAACGGTGTCCCTCACTGACCAGAAAATCATTCTCCAACGGAACAAAACTACATTTTGTTTCTATCAGCTCCGGAGCAATCAGCACACTGTCATTCCGATAAGCTGCATAAGAGCCCCAATATACACCTCCAGACACATTCACTTGCACGGCATACACTTTTTCCCGGTCCACACAATGGGTATCGACCGTCAATTCCCGATGGATGTATCGGAGCAAAATGATGCAGCAAGCCAGACTGAATGCCAGCCCCAACAGATTAATCAGTGTGTACGTCCGTGCACGGAGCAGGAAACGTAATGCATAGCGTAGTGTGTTCATATAAATTTATCTCTCTTTCATTATTCACTTTTCATTACTTCACTCGGGTTGATGCGGGAGGCCCTGTTCATCTGCCAGTACAGCGTGAGGACTGATAATACCATTACCACCAGGAAGGGTATCAGGAACAAGCCGACAGTGACTGGAGCTTTTTCCACAAAAGTGGCAGTGTAATGCTGAATCATCAGCCAAGCCACAGGAGCCGCTACCACAAAAGCAAGCAACTGAACCAAAAGATACCTGCGTACCAACAAAAGGTACAAATCGCGGCGTGTAGCTCCATTTACTTTCCGAATGGCAATTTCCCGATAACGGCGACGAATCTCAAATAAGGAAATGCCCAACAAGCCCAAGCAGGAAACCCAAATAGCCATATACGAGAACAAGGTATAAATATCGGACGTCCGTTCGTCGTCCTTATACATTTCTGCCACTTTATCATCCATCCACTGATAAGTAAAATCATCCGTGTGATACACTTCCTGCTCTATCTTTTTCAAGTATGGCACAAGCTCTTTCTCTCTGCCGGGTACCGCTTTTATCAATGCACCCCCCAATGAATTGGAGGAAATGACCAGCAGCATCGGAGGAACACCATCGGTAAGTCGTTGCGGGAAGAAATCTTTTACCACCGTATTTACCTGCATCATGGACGTGCCGTATTCCACCACCTTTCCTTGCACCATGGCAATCCATAATGGCGAAACACTCCGCACAGCCGCTTTTTCCAAGGTATCATACCCCAAAGTCTTCATGGCAGTCTCATTCAAAGCAATCTGATAATGCTCATACGAATCAATTTCACCTATCTGTCCTTCCTTCACTTTCAATCCTAACATCTTCATGAAATCCGTTGAAGTAAACATAACGTACAAAGGAAACTTCTCTCCTTTGTCATTGATTATATCTGTAAAATAACCACGCAGGAAGTCCCGGGAAGAAGTCATCCAACTTTCTATGAAAGGACACTCATCCAGTTTCTGATTAATGGCCTCCCGGCATGCCCATTGCCTTTGCTGTTGCTCGGATGTAAGACTTTCGTAAGCACTATAGCTATTCTCCCGATACAAATCGGCAGACAAAATTCCCTGTGTAGTATAACCATGAGAAGTATGCATCAGAAAATCAAAGTGGTGCTGGAAGTAGAAGGCAAGTATCATCAGCAACATGGTAATGGCATACTGTATAAACAGAAAGACCTGACGATAGACCGACTTGCTCTTTCCGGCCTGATAGAAGCTCATGCAACTGACTGGATTCTTCAGTCCGTAGCGTACATAAAAAACGAAAGAGGCCAACAAAGGCAGCACAACCAGCAGACTCCCCGTCAGTATCCAGTCAAAAAAGGTGCCCGGCACAGATTCTCCAAACAGGTGGGTGATATAACGGGAAGAAAGTTCTATGATTCCCCAAGCCAACAAGATTGCCCCAGCCATCATCAGCAGATTCTCCAGGTACATCTCGACAAAGAGCCTGCCACGGGAAATGCCAAACACTTTCTTCAGACCGTACATCCTTGTACGCTTCAGCATGGTGACGGAATACAAATTGACGAAACTCAAAATGCCTATTAAAAACAAGAAGATGTCCACACCCAACAAAATATACACATAATTTCGGTTGCCAAACTGAAAGATACGATTGTATTTGTCGGCTATGGAAGATTCGAAATAAAAATCTTTCCAACCTATGTATCTATACCGGTACAACGCACGCTCATCATAAGGATACTTCCGATACACATTTGTTTGCTTGTTTACTTCCTCCAAGTTCAGATGCGAATCCACTCTCATCAATTCGATATTCAGCTTGCCCCAATTAGGCTTCAGTTGACGCGACACCAACAAATCAAAGTTCCATGTAGTCTTGCAGACCGGTTCTTTCAACACTCCTATCACCGTCAGCGTCCACTTACCGTACATCAGTTTTTTCCCGATGGGCGATTCCTTTCCAAAAAGCCTGCGGGCATACTTCTCGGTCAGAATCGCCACATCCGGACGAGACAGAGCCAGAGTTCCTTCTACCACCTGATAGGAAAAGAAATGAAAGAATGTGGAATCTACTGCAAACAAATCCGACTGGAAAGCCCGGTCACCGGAAAAAATGGAGGCGTTCTCCTCCTCCACTACCCGGCACTGTTCGCGTATCCATTTCCGGTCAAGTGCAAATACTCCGTCACTCTCCCGCACCGGATTCTCCCCTGGATATACCGTCCCCTCAATGTCCCGAAGCGGCACCACAATGGTTGACAGATCCTGTCCATGCGCATCGACCGTCAGTTCCCGATGGATGTATCGGAGCAAAATGATGCAGCAAGCCAGACTGAATGCCAGCCCCAACAGATTAATCAGTGTGTACGTCCGTGCACGGAGCAGGAAACGTAATGCATAGCGTAGTGTGTTCATATAAATTTCTTTATTTTTATTTCATTCTCTCTTTATCACTTCTGCCGGATTCTGCCGGGCAATCCGTAAGATACGGAAGATAACGGTCAGGGTCGTAACTGCAGCCACAGACATGAAGATACCTACCCAAAAAAAGAAGCCGTAATCAAAAAACACGGTATACATCCGCTTCCATTGTATCAGTACCAAGTAAAGCAAAGGAAAGGCTAATACCGCACTTCCAGTCAACAAGATAATATACAAACGGGCAAAAAGCAGAATAATCTGTGAAACACCTGCTCCATTCACTTTACGGATAGCCACCTCCTTCTGTCTTCGTTCTGTATCGAGTGTAATGCTGGAATATACTCCCAACAAAGTAAGGATGATGCTGACTATAGCAAAGAACAGGACAATGTCTTTCAGTTTATTTTCCAAAGGTTGATTCTCACGAATATCGTCCGTCAAAGTATTTACCCGTACAGAAACACTTTCCGGCAAGCTTTCCCGAAGTACCTGCTCCACCCATGTCCGAACAGCATCAACCTGTTCGCTCTCACATTTCAAGTAGCAATGTCCGATATAACCAGAATTTTCACTGCTGATAAAAACAAACCCGACACTCTGGGTATATGTATCGTTCTGGAAGGGCGGACAAATTCCACATACCGTATAGCCATGCTGCAAATTATAAAGAGACATACCCATCACATCTTTCTTCATTCGCTGCTGCCAGGTACGGTCGGCTACCATGTCTGTCGCCGTATTCAGACCGTGCCCCTGCTCCAGCGGTATGTTCATGAATGTAAAGAAATTTTTCGGTACAGCCATAATGCCTACCTCTATCCATGAATCTGGATTATCCTTTTCAGTCATCATGGAATTGCCGGAAATGCCCTGAAGATAGCCGATATCCGTCAGCAGAACATCCTTGATAGCGGCATGGTTCCTGAAACGGTCTATCAGTTGTTGCTTGTCTGCCTGAGCCAGAAACTGATAGTCTAATGGAATACTGAGAATGGAAGCCTTCTCCTGCCTGGATAATGTACTCAACAACGTACTGCTGGTCTTCTCTGCCTGTAGATATAGTCCTGTAGTCAATGTGACAAAAACCCAACAGATGAAAAACTGTACCCCCAACATCAGGTTGCGTCCCCGATGTCTTTGCTGGTAATGCTGCTCACCCCTCAAACCTGTCTGTATTGTCATACGCTGTATACGTATCGTAGAAACCCAGCAGATAACAACACACAGAACTATCAGCAAAAAGATATATTGCCTGTTCCAATAGCAAAGCCTTGTCGAAAGTCATGGAGAAAAATTGAAGCGAATAGTCCATCCGTCCTTCTGATAGTTCGATGCCGCACAGCATCAACAACGAGGCCGCCAACGTCACAAGCAATGATTGAGTCAGCAACAGGCAAAAGAGCTGCCAGTCTTTACATCCGTTCACCTTCATCAAACTGAATTCCCTAACCCGGTTGAAATAAGACCCAACCAAGAAGTGGAAGAAATTGAGCAATCCTACCAACAAGATAAGCAAGCCCATTGCAGCGGTTATTCCACTAATAACAGACAGTCCCCGACTAAACGAAGGAAACTGTCCGAGAAGAAAAGCTTTCACCTTATAAGTTGTTCCATACAATGTCCAGGTAGAATGCCGTTCGACCAAAACCGTTTCCAGTTTCCACAAATCGACTTCAGGCCTAAGCAAAGCATACGTGTTCCCTCCTGTCATCTCCCGGTTTTTGGAACTCTGAATCACTCCCTCACTATCATTCAAGACCAACATGTCGACCGATTCCATGAAATGAAGGGAATTATTCATCGGTGTATCCTCCATTACAGCCTGTATGGTATATGCAATACCTCCGTCACGAGGAGTTGACTCTGGTGAAGTGGGAAGTCTTCGGGTCATGGTACAGGTTTTACCGATAGCTTCATTTATATTTCCGAAGATACGGACTGCCGCCTCACGAGTCATTACCAATGCATTGGAAGTATGACTGGCCGTTTCCCAACTTCCGGCCAGAATACGGGGAGTGAACAGACGGGCATACAGGCTGTCTGTCTCCATCCGCCGAAGTTCGTAAGGCAATGACTTGCCGGGCTTCACTTCAATGTCGAAAGGGCACTCTCTTGGGTAGGACACAAACGACACAGCTTCAAACTGGTCAGTCCAGCTACGTAGATTGTGCGACAACGGAGCAGGAGTACCAGAAAAATAATGCCCGATTATGGGATCATACAAATGCAACTCTGCAATCCGTTCGTGATTAATAAAACAATGGTCTCTTGACTCTATGAAACGGCTGCAATAAAAACAGACAGTAAAACTGAACAGTCCCACCGCCAGCCCGATAATAGAGATAATACTCTGTGTGCGGTACTTCAGCAAGTTACGCCAAGCTATTTTCAGGTAATGTACAATCATATCTTTTTCACTCATTCGTATCAACAATTATAAAATCAGGTATTTTTAATACCACATTATATCGCCTTCAATTTCCAATCAAAAATTGAATCAGTTTCAGAAACCTTCTCCTTATTTTCCACCTTCATAAGAAATTCTAATGCATAATTATGTCCTTGGGCCGAAGCCTGTTGGAACAATTTCTTTGCTTTTGAATAATCCTTATTAACTCCTTTGCCCCAATAGTACATCAAGCCCAGATTGAACTGCGCCGCAGGAGAATTCAATTCAGCCGCTCTTGAAAGAAGCTCAGCTCCTTTCGACAAATCCTTGGGATATCCATGCCCTTCTATATGAAAGACAGCCAGATTAAACAATGCAACGACATTATCTCTTGCAGCGGATTTTTCAAACCAATATATGGCATCAGTCACGCTGGTAGAAGTTCCGTAACCAAATGTGTACATATATCCTAAATTGTTCATAGCATCAGTATTATCATGTGCAGCCGCCCTTCTATATAGCTTGAATGCTTCCGCATAGCTTTTGGTTACTCCCCAGCCATGCCTGTAAAGACTTCCCAAACCAACCTGTGCCTGGGAGTGCCCTTGCAAAGCTGCCATACTGAGATATTTTCTTGCTTTAGAATAATCTATGTCTGATCCTACACCATAAGCATACATATAGCCCACATTGTTTTGGGCATCTGAATTACCGTTATCTGCAGATTTCAGGAATAACTCCATGGCCTTTTTGTAATTCCTTACCCCTGTCTTACCCTGATAATATATATCACCTAAAATAAACTGACAACGTTTTGCTGTGTCTATTTTCGCCAGTTTTGAGTACAGAGTTACGGCATCCTCGTATCTTTTCTGTTTGTATAAACTATCTGCCTGCATATAAAGAGTCTGGACATCTCCCAAAAACCAAGTATATATATTATTACGGTTTTTAAGCCCCAATACAATCATTGCCAATAAAAGACAGATTCCCAGAGCAATGATTATATTTCTTATTTTCCCTTCCATACATCAATAATTATATTCGACTATATGATACTCTGGAGAGTCACTGATTCCATAAATTTTATGATGCTTGACATCTACATCAAAAGCAAAGATAGCATCGCTTAATAAATATCTGGTTTGCGGTATGCCATCCCACGAAAAGCCAAATAGTTCTTTGCACAAGTAACTATAAGATTTATCCATCGGTTTATTCCCATTATACAATACCAGAAAAGAGTCTCCAATGTTGCACGGAGAAAAATACGCATCACGCAATCTATTCGTATCCGGAGAAGATGTGACTACTTCTCCATTATGAACTTCCTTAAAGTAAGTAAAGAAATAATCAGGTCCTTGAAGTCTTTTGATTAATGTCCCATCCAGCCCATATATCTCAATCAAATCAGTCATGCAATAACATAATGCCAATTTGTCTTTTTCATTTGTTGTAAACCGCATATAATATGCATCCACTTTTTCAACATCTGAATAAGAAATAGAAGAAGCTGGATAAGGAATTAATTTGTCATGCAAGGCTCCATCCAATCCAAACGTGTAAATCTGATAATCAGGCTGGTGTGAACACCCTAGAAACTGTGTTCCTATTTGATTTGCACATATAAAAATTTTATTCTGCAGTTGTGCCTGCCTACAAGGTACTGATGAAGAGTTCTTTAAAAGGTCTGTTATTTCATATTCCATAACTTTTGAAGTTGCCACGTCAAAAAGCAAGACCTTGCTTTTATCATTCCCGACAAAACGAGGTTGCAACATTTCATTGGGACCTTGTCCCCTTAACAAACATTGATTTACTTGCTTTCGGGTATTCAAATTAAAAATATGCAGCATCTTTTCACAATCATAGTTTACCGTGATAAGTAAGGAATCAAAGACCCTCAGTTCAGTCGGATGCATAATTAAGCTGTCAAACTCCAACATTTTGCCTTCAAGTTCCCTGACTACTTTAAAATCATCAAGAGAAAATGTTTCCACATTCTGATATTTGTCACCAAACGTGCAAGAAGACAAAATAAAAACCAGTGCTAGCAAATATATACTTTTCATATGTAAAGATTTAGCGCCCTACACATACGTTAGGACAGGTTTATACGAAATTTATATTAGTGAATAGATTATCGTTTTCTATGGCTCGGACAAGTTACTCCATCTATACCAGGTCCCCATGATATAATACAATCCCAGCCTGGACAATAATTACAATATACTACACAATCTTGAGAACTACCTTCTCCACTTGCTAATGCTTCTATATTAGCCATAGCTAAATCTGACATTTCAACCTTCTGCTGTGAAGCATATACACTATAACCAGCAACCAAAGCAAATGCGGATACAAAAACTACTTTCAATATTTTCTTATTCATTTTAGTTTAAATTTTTACTTTAATTAATTTATAATTCTAATAATCTCTAGGGAGGAACACCCTCCAATTTGTGGTATTAAAAATAATAATTATCTTTGTATAGGTAACACCTCCTTTCTTCGATTGGACGGGTTTAACATGGAGTGGAATATGATGTTCATTGTTTGCAGACATATATTCATGTTTCCACTGTTTTCCATATCCTACCCGATTTTATATTATTCTTTTATTGATTCTTCCACAATTTTTTGTCTTCCAATATTTTCTTCACCTCCTGGCGCATTTCCCTTATAGCGGTAGAATTCACCTTAGGTTCAGCGTTAAGCACATACTCTGCCTCCCTGACAAGCTTTACCCTGTCAAAATACCCAGGTTCTGCATAAAGCTTAACCAGCAGATAGTGGGGATATACGCGCTCCGGCAATCTGTGGGTGGAACGTAGCAGATACATCTCCGCTTTCTCATACTCTCCGCTCTCCTGCGCACTGCGTCCCAGAATATTCAATATCATCGGATCTCCGCTCACCGTCATGGCTTTCAAAAGGACCTTTTCTGCCTTGCCGTAACTTCCGGTTTTGTATAATGCCCTTCCGTATTCGAAACAGAAATCTTTATGCCAGGACATTTTATCATAAAGCTTTCCATATTCCTCGGCAACCGCCTTAAATGCCCCGGAATGATACAGAACCCTGACAGGCATCCACTGGCGAACAGCCCGTGTGCGTGCGGAGTACATACCATACCTATTCACCGAAGCTGTTAATCCGGCCACAACAACCGGCAGCAGGATTATCACGGCAACTGATTTGCGTTTTATCATAACCAGGCCCTCGCCACAAAGCACCATTACCGCCAATAGCCATACAGAAACAATAGCCGGGATATGCAGCGGATAGGAAAAGCATGCAAATACCATAAGCGATACAAGACATCCGCCCATTCCCGCAAGAGATTTACGGCTCCCGGCTATCATTGACAACACAAGTAATACAGTTACAAGCAAAACGGATACCCACACTCCATATTCAACTGCTATCTGCAGATATTCGTTGAAGGCAAAATCGGGTGTTCCGGCTACCCATGCCTCCGACTCCGAATATTCACAATCAGTGAAGTATCTTTCCTGGGCATCACCGTAAATGGCGGAAAATGTCCTTCCGTTTTCTTCACCCCAAGGATTGCCGGCAATGGCCCGGGAAGTTATCTTCCCTATCAGCAAACGGCCGTCTGCCGAATCCCGTTTCATGAAATACGCACCGGAGGCAGACAGCAAGCCGAGTATAAGCACGCCCAATACGGCATATCTGTGTTCCGATACAAACGATTTTACTTTCACACGGTAAACCCTGAGAACCACATATCCGCACGAAATCAGGGAAGCAATCCATGCCGCACGGCTCATGCCCGCCGGAAGCACACAGCATATCAGCAACAGCACACACATCGATAGATAATACTGCACAACCGAAAGACGGTCTTTCTTCCCGTTCAATATTAACATCCGGTACAGAGCTACCGGAAGAACTGCCGCCAGATAGCCTGAATATGGACCCGGGTTATAGAATGTGCCCGTAAGGATAAAAAGCGAATGGTTTGACGGATATATACCTACAATCTGCCCCAGACCATGCAGGGCTTCCACTGCTCCGAATCCCATCAGCACCCATTGCACCGATTCCGACACGATACGGACAGTCCGCTGTGGATTCACAATATATCCGGCAAGCCACAAAGGTAATACAACAGTCATCACGGCAGAAAGCCACATCCACTGCGTTCCCTGAAGGTCGGACGGTAAACTTCCGTCTGTCACCAGCACGGTTCCACCCGCAAGTCCTGCAAGCAGCAGGCCTGCCAAACACGGTATGACTCTGCATAACCATTTCCTTAGTTCAACACTCATAATATGCATAGCTCGCTCAAAAAAAGTTCCATTTTCCTTTTTTATTCAATCTTCTTCCATACCCTGTCCCAGCAAATATCGCCTGTATAGCTGTCCACAGATTTCCATACCCTTGAAGCCACCCCCACGATATACTCCTCCGGAAGCAGCCCCCAGTAACGGGAATCCTGTGAGTTCTCACCATGGTCTCCCGCTACGAAATAATAGTTCTTACGGAACTGGTAAGAAGTTATCACACTGTCGTTCAGCAGTACTGTATCTCCCTTTACATACATCTTCTTCCCTTGTTCCCATTCAATGAGTTTACGGTACAATACACCACCCGTACGGTTCATCTTCACCACATCCCCCTCTCCGGGAACAAACAGAGGTCCGAACTCCTTTATGTTCCAGTCCAGCAGGGAGTCGTATGGGAAACACCTGTACACGCCCTCCGGAAAATCCTCGGGACGCGTCAATCCTATGCGCTTCTGTGAAGCAACATTCCCCAAAGGCATGTCTACACCTTTCACCTTGAACATCCCCTTCCTTATGGAGAGCGTATCTCCGGGCAATCCGATACAGCGCTTGATATAATACTTCATTATGTGCATCTCTATACGGTTCCAGTCGTTTGGATGTGGGAAATTGAAAACTACCACATCATTGCGCTTTATCTTCCTGAACCCTGGCAGACGGTAAATGTCTGTCTGTTCCAGATTGAGCGATTTATTCAGGTTGAACAGACGTGCCCCAACGATCGGTTTCCACACAAGCACGAAATCGCCCTCTCGGAGTTCAGGCGACATGGAATCACTTGGTATCCGGAAAGATGCAAACACAAATACTTGTGCCAGAATCCATAGTAATAATAGACATACACATACAAAAGCAAGGTTTGTTATTATATAAAGTAACCTTTTCATAATATCAGTTCTATTACATTCTACATAAAATAAACCTTTTAATAAATATAAGACAGATATAAAATTGTTAAGTTCTTATACTATTCATTATTTAAAGACTTATTGCCCTTATACAAATCAAGACAAGATTTTAAACTTTAAAACAATAGGATTATCCTCATTTTCAGAGTAAGTAATACAATAGAATGTATTGTTATTCACATATTTAGGCCAAGTAAAATACGTTTCATTACCAACTTTTATAGGAAGTCCCATCTTGTCTGATGGCTTTTGTACTATATTTCTATAACATAACTCTTTAGAATGTATATTCCATATATCAAAATAAATCTTTCTGTTATAATAATATCTTAGAAAACAATATTTGTTGGAAAAGCATATCTGTTCTCCCCAAATATAGCTATCCCTTTTACTCTTTTGAGTAATATCTGACGCTATTTCATCAGGTATACTCAATCCTCCTTTAGCTATATAAAGAAAAGATGTAATATCACCTGTTTCGGATATATGATATATAGTATCGTTTGTATAAGAATATGCTTCTCCATTGGAACTAAGAAAATCATTAATACTTATAATGCCTTTGTGTTCTGCCGTACCTTTTCTTTTGCATATTCCTCTTAACAGTTTCCATTGCTTGTCGTATATACAAATATCATATTTGGCAGAATGCAAAGGTGAGTTATAAGCCAGCCATCTGTTATCCTTTAATTGTTGGATGGATACTACTGTATCATTTGAAATACTGTTTACAAATTTTCCATCATTAATGGAATAGAAGTTTAATTTCTTTCCCATATTATCCAATATAAGAATCGACCCATCTTCAGAGGATATAGAAACATCCGATATACCTACATAGTCTTCCGGACCCTCACCCTTATGGGAAACACGAGAAAAGAAGGAACCATTCACATTATGAAATGCATATACATTCTGATAATCACAAATTATTATTTTATCATTAAAATCTTCCACTATATAACAATCGCCAAGTATGGAAGAATCTGTTAATTCCAATGGAATAATACTTGCATTTAATTTATTAATGAAAACATCTTCCTTTTTCATTCCTTCTGAGATACATTCCTCTATAGGTATAGAAAGTACATCAGTCTTTAGATTGTTTTTTTCCATACATGCATATAGCATATATGATAAAATAAGTAGAAAAAATATTCTTCTCATTGCAAATTCAACTTTTGTTTTACTATAGAAAGTCCATTTTCTTCAGGAGATTGATAATATATGTTTTTAATGAATCCATTATCTAATTCAAGCACACATGGATATATCTTCTTATCTGAAGGATAACAATCCATTATCTTATTGTCAATATCTAACAATGTATTAGATTCATTTATTTTAATTTTACTCTTCAACATTTTTTGAGATACGATATTTGAAAAAACAAAGAATAATGATTTAACTTTGTTATTTTGTAAATAAAATCTTACATATAACTCATACAACCAGAACAGCCAGCCTCAGGAATAACTACAATAAAAAGAAATTCTGTCTTCAGGATATAAAACAATTTGTAATAAACGCAGTTGCATCAACTATATAAGGCCATCGATAAAAGTAAAAAACTTATATAATCATCAATTAAATAAACGAAAATTATTAATGACATAATTTATCAAAAATTTTTCCTTTGAGACTCTTATCTAATTTATTCTCTGTAAGAACATGTATACTTCTTTTGCCTTTCTTTTTAGATATTCTACTATCCTTTACAATAAAATTATAGATTTCAAATCCAGCCATATTTTTTATTATTCGTAAATGAATCTTCTCACCATTATCATTAACGATAAAAATATTATAAAAGTCCTCTCCAATATCCTTCGTTGACACTTTTCCTTCTATTGCTAAAGGGTCTAATTCTTTTTTGTAAAAATCATCACAAGAAAACTGAGATTCTTGAAAAAACATCAAAAGTCCTAATAATAAAAGCTTCATAATTTTATGATTTAAATTGAACAAAAACTATATATGGGTTATTATCATTTTCTCCTTTTAAGCCTAACTTCTGATTTAACTGTTCAGCATTGATTGGCATAATAAAATAATTATTCCATGAAGTTAGAATCTCACCCATTAAATCTCCACAGTTTTTTGATTCATTAATAGAATATGTTGAAACATTTAGGTTTATTTTATTTATTAATGCACAATATTTTTGCTCCTTATACATAAAGTCTAGCCAAATCGTGGAATCAGTTTCCAACACATTTAAAAAAGTAATAAAATCACAATCCTTTAATTTGTTGATAAAATCCATAGGATTTTTTACTTCAGAATATACAAAAGACTCATCTACCCATTTATCAGAAAAATCTACAGAATATTTTGGAATAACTGAATTTTCATCTAAAGCAAAAACCGTATCGCAATATATGGGTACATAATGTAATTCATTATTAATATTATAAAATGAAGAACGTGAAGATAATAGTATATCAGCATATTTTGTATATGGAAAAAACTTATTAATAATTTTTCCATCTTCTGATATGACAACAATACTATATTTCCATTTTTCATCATTACGTCGTGTCTGTTGGTCAAACAAATAATATCCATTGAATTTTGTAAACCTAGATACACCATTAGGAAAAGGTAAAGATATTTCTTTAATAAAGTTTCCAGAGAAATCATAACGCATTACTTTTTTCTTCATTGGATCCAATAATTCAACATAACGCTCCTTAGAAGACGTGTAAAAGTCTCCTAATTGTACATATTCACCTGGCCCCATCCCTTTTTTATCTATCACGGTCATCAATTTACCATTCAATGAATATAAATGGATAGTTTGGTTCATTCCATCTAAGACAGATATAACACTGTCAATTTGAATTTTACTAATTTCTCCTAATAAATTGTTCTTTCCAGTTTCTAATGGAATATAATAAAAGGTATCAACCTTTTCCTCAAAATCTAACTCTGGTGCATTAATGAAATCTATCTGAAAATTTGATAATGAGGTTATATTTCTTTCTCTAGAATCATTAACACAACTTGATACTAATATGCAACTAAAAACTATTGATAGAATTCTATTCATATATTTATCACTTAAAAATAACTTTTCAATCATTCGAGCTAGCCCATCATTGTATTAAAATATTCAAGTTGATTATAGGACATAAACCAACTTGAATATTAATATTATATTAGTTAAATTGGACACTGTAGAACTCCACCATGTGTACAAGTCCATGAGCAATATCCAGTTAACGTAATATGATAAACAGGTTCACCAAACCAATTATTCCATTCACATCCAGCTAGTGCCTCTATATTTGCTTTTGCTAAATCTGACATTTCTACTTTTTGCTGTGATGTATATACACTATAACCGGCAACCAAAGCAAATGCGGATGCAAAAACTAATTTCAAGATATTATTTTTCATACGTAAATATTAAGCGTCCTACACACAAAGTAGGACAGGTTTATACTAAAATTGATATAAATCCGAGGTTTTGGATAAAAGAAAGATTAGCACTTATGAGAACACAAGTGCGGCTATTGTACAATAATAAATAGCAACAGCTAAGAATTTAAAAGTTTCATACACGTGTACATAAGTCACAATCTTTGGCGCTTAGCTGTTGAGACCAATTTCATTGTCGGGCTATGGTAATTCCAGTAAAAGTCGGCCTTTGGTCTATATTATTAGTTCAGTGTTACAGCTTGTGGAACTTTAGTAAGTGAGACATTGTATCCAAGCTTTTTAAGTTCAGAAGACAAATATACCTTGCGTTTCTGCTCTATCTTGGATTGCATATATTGTGCTCCAAGTTCATGGTAACGGGACCCTGTACTCAGTATCAGATAAACGGATATCAACTGAGAATGTCCCACTGCAATCAAGGCACGTTTCTTTCCTCTGCGGGCAGCTATACGATGGTATCTCTCACTAAAAAACGTATTCTTTGTACGGGTCGCAGCCCATGCGGCTTCTGTGATTACCGCCTTTACCTGTTTGTTTCCGTGAGTGATTCGTGCGCTTTTTTTTACCCGCACTATCAGACCGGCCCAGGACGAAAGATGCTTTTCAGAAGGGAAGTGGGACATGTCAAGACCTATCTCAGAAACCAGATCCTCTACAACCTTGGTGCTAAAACCGGGAATCTCCCTGAGAAGTTCAAGGACATTCTCGTACTTGGACAACAGTCTCTTTATACGTTCGGACAAATCATCAACCAAAGTCTGAGTCTGGTCTATATCCTTTCGGATCATCTGAAGAAGATAAATGTGATGCTCTTCAACAAAACCGGTACACGCCTCAAGCAATTCTTCAGGACTGGCTGACAGTTTACCGTGATAAACTGAATTTATATCATCAAGAGTAAGGACTTTGCCTTCACAAAGCATATCAATAAGAGAAGTAGCTGTCGTACCGCTTGTATTACTTACTACACTTGAAAGCTTGATGTTGCAGTCTTCAAGAATACGCATCATACGGTTCTTCTCTGAAGCTATCTGCTGAATAAGCTTGTTCCGGTAACGCGTCAGGTCACGAAGCTGACGCTGCTCCTTGGGAGGAATATAGCTCGGTTTGAGAAGACCTGCCAGAAGAAGCTTGCAGATCCATTCGCTGTCCATCTTGTCTGTCTTGTGACCCGGAACATTCTTAATGTGACGGGCATTGACTATCCAGACATTGGGAATGGAATCTTCAAGAACCTTATAAACCGGCTTCCAGTAAACACCGGTACTCTCCATTCCCACATGCGTTACACCATTGGACAATAGCCATTCTTTCAATTCATTCAAAGAACTCGTGAAGGTTTTGAATGAGCGGGTCTCGCGTTGGATGCCTGCTCCGTCAATTGTCGCCACCACAACCTTCAGGTGGACGTCGATACCGCAAGCGCGCTGTATCAACTGAGGGAATGTCACTTCTGCCATAACTGATACATTTTAGGGTTACACTATACAAAGGTAACTTCAGCTTGACTATTTACATTCTCTTGGGCGTGATTTTTTATCTCATGGGTATTTCATTTTACTTTAAATTTTGTTTGTTGACTTTCTTTCGTTTATTCACACATGAAGCAACAACAGACGTGCTCCAACGACAGGTTTCCACACAAGTACGAAATCCCCCTCTCGGAGTTCAGGCGACATGGAGTCACTTGGTATCCGGAAGGAGGCAAACACAAGCACTTGTGCCAGAATCCACAGCAGAAACAGGCATGTACACAAATAAGTAATATATATTATTGTATCAAACCATCTTTTCATAATTTTCTCTATTATTTTTTATAAATCTTCAAGACTATTATATAAATATGAAAGGTTGATTCTTCCTTATAACTTATAAGTTTATAAAACTATACTTAATTTATTTTGATTTATAAAAGATATAGAAATTATAATTGATATAATTTATTGATATGTATTCTTAGAACAGATTATTGCAAATACAAGTATTCCAGCTGAATTTTACCATCTAAACTGTCATCAACCCGCACCCATGTATGGTCATTCTTGTAAAACAAACCATAACCTTTTATCTCATATCCTGCATTCAAATCATTTATCAAAGATTTCGAAGTGGAAACCGTTCTTTTCCTTCTATCGAATAACATCCAGGTAATATCTTTCTGGCTCATATCATCTTGGTGAAATGTATGGAAGCTAAACAAAATAAAATTGTTCGAATAAGTAAAGTGGTGAACAATTGAGCGACCATCTAATTTTTGAGGAGTTAAATCACGTTCTCCCTTCACAGAAAGAGGTATTGCCTGTTTTATATCAAAGGCATACAATAGTTGCAGTGTATCGTTCGTCACAAGAGACAGCTCATCCCAGTTTCTATCGTAATAGTAAGCAGATGAGCCGTTCCAGTTATACATTATCGGGAAATAGTGAAATCTGCAAGATTCTGTCACATGCGAAGATATGCTCTTATTAAAATGTCCCATATTATCCAACCAGACACCTTCAGGCTGTTCATGACCGGCAAAAATAGGGTAAAAACAAACCATACTTTCTTTCCCCAACTTCACCATGTCCAGAAGAAAATATTCCATGGGAAAAGAGGATATATAATTGCCAGCATAATCATACTCCTTTACTTTCATGTCTCCTTTATCAAAGATGCATATGTGTTTCTGAAAGGAATCTAGGCACCACGCACCTATACGCTTTATCTCTTCCGGTCCCTCACCGAACGCATTCAAGTGTGCAAGTTGTTGCCCGCTTTTTTCATCAAAAACAAAAATACCTTCCTGCCCGCTGTCCTTGACAAAAAGTTTACCGTCATCAAAAAACAAACCTGAAACACCGTTGATTGGCAAGCTGTCACTCAACTCCAACGTGACAATCGTTGCTGAATCCACGAAACTTGAATAATTTATCGCACTTTCTGTATTTGTAAGGTCCACCTGTATCGGCCCTGATGAGCTTTTTTTCTGACAAGCAGTCAGAAAAAAAAGAAAACAAAGCAGGTAAAAACAATTCTTCATATTTTTATAATTAATTATTTATTCTACTACTTTTTAGAAGTAAGCACAAATAGTTCTTTGATTATATTTCTATAAAGTTAAAGAACTATTTGTGCTTATCCCGAGGGGGGAATTAATATTTTAACTCGTCCAATTCTAACGTGATGCCAGTGTCTTTATTTACAAAATGAAGAACTCCGGCATTCATCATTCCAGCGACCAGATTCACAACAACCTCCTTTTTCCCAATTGGCATAAGCACCTTTATAAGGTATTCCACTACCTTCTCCTCTAGCTAACGCTTCTACATTAGCCATAGCTAAATCTGACATTTCAATATTTTGCTGTGAATTATATACACTATAGCCGGCTACCAAAGCAAATGCGGATGCAAAAACTAATTTCAAGATATTCTTTTTCATTTTATTCAAAATTTGTTTATTGACTTAATTTGTCTATTCATACATAAAGCGGCAAATCACCGATTTGTATCACTTCAGAATTATTATTACTTTTGTATTTGTTACACCTCCTTTCTTCGATTGGATGGGTTTAACATGGAGTGGAACATGATGTTCATTGTTTGCAGACATATATTCATGTTTCCACTCTTTTCCATATCTCATTTTTTGACTGTTCCCCAAAAGTCCAAAGTAAAGGACTTCTCGGGGATATTGCCATATATCGTTATGGTACGCCAGAAATCACCCGGCTCTTCCGCCTTGTATTCAACCGTCATTGCAGCTTTCCCTCCGGGTGGAATCTCATCCCAGTCGTATTCCGCAGTCATGCAGTCGCATGAAGTTGTTGTTCCCTTTATTCGGAACACTTCCTTTCCGGTATTCCTCAGGATAATCTTCCTGCTTGCAGTCATGTTTTTACCTACCACACCATAGTGATATTCCGCAGAATCTGCCTGAATCGTGGTGACCGGCTGTGAAACAACTTCAATTCCCGTTATTTCCTTCAGGTAAAGGTCCTTTACAGAAAGATTATGAATCGGATTACCTATCACTTTTACTCTATTAGCCGAATCCACAAGAAAGGTCTGGAACATCATTTCCCCGGGAAAACGGTTCAGTCTGTAGAAACTGTCTTCCGTGTCCATACATACAGGATGCGAGAAATTGTCTCGTTTCAAAATGTATCTCAATTCACTGACATCTTTTGTCTGGAAGAAGAATACAAACGGGACATTACCATCACTAAGCGAATCCACCTTGTGCATGAATTCCTTCCATTTCGGCAGCTGAAGCTTACAACTGATACATCCCACAGAGTCTACAAAGACTACTACCTTATAGTCCGACTTAGGAATCCTATAAGGAACCGTATCTGTAACAAAACGCGTGAACACCGGATTATCGGGGAAACGGATTTCCTTGTTATTCCATTCCTTAACCAAAAATTCTATCTTTGCACGCTCATTCTTCTGGCAGGACATAGCAAAAAACAAGAGACAGATGAATGATATCTTTATGAGGCCATAAACAATTGAATGCTTTATTTCCATAAGTGCAAGAGTGACTTATTCGTTAAAACTCCAACCGGACATAACGTATTTTACTTTTATTGTACTAATTGGACAATCAACGCATCCCGATCCCGCACAATGAACCGGGGTTAAATTTTCTCCACCAGCTAAGGCTTCTACATTCTGCATTAAAATATTGTATTCTGTCTTCTTTAAAAAATGTAGAAACGCAACTGTACCCACAATACAAATAACGATAACCGTAAATAAAACCAATGTTCTCTTCATCTTAATTACATTTAAAATTTTGTCATGACGAAATTAAGTATAAAAATTGTCTTTATAAAAATTGTTCAGGACCTCAATCCATACAAGAAACACAATCCACTATAATACAGATACATGCAATCAATAAATGTCAGTTCATGTCAGTTGGATCCAAAGGGAGAATCAGACGATAAGCTCCGTTTCCGTCACTATGCAACGTAACGGATGAGAATTGTTTAAGCTTCTTCCTAAAGCGTTCAATCATTTTATAAAAGCTGTCCAATGAATATTCTTCAAGGTCTTTACCCATAATCTGATAAATCTCATATTTGGTCAATGTATGGTCGGATGCTTTGAGAAAGTGCTCCAACAGCACAGACATGGCAGGGGAAAGTTTCTCAATGACACCGTTAGCATCACAAAACAAACGCTGCTCGGCATCAAAAAGCACATCGTGCTCCAGTCTGTAGACACGGGCCTTTGAAATATGTCTGGTCTTATTGTGTGCTTTGACAGAAAGTGGTGCTTTTTCGACCACCTTTTCCACTACCACAGTCCGTTTCGAAACCAACTGATTCAGTCTGTCGTAAAACAACCAGAAAAAAATACACATACACCAAAGAAGGACAACCGTTATAACCATTCCGCCCGGTAGAAGACTCCACCGGGAATAAGAAATATAACCGGATAATTCAATCTCCAGACGATAACCCAAATAGGTAGAGACCAGACTATCCGACGGAGAAAACTCTTCCAGTGCTCCCGAAGCAAAGGTTGAAACTTTTCCCGACAAATCGGTTATTCTGGAACATACTCCTGTTTTTGCTTTTATATCGGATAATGCCAACTGCTTATCCCAGACATAGTGCAAGGAATCAAAAGGAAATGGATATTTCTCAAGAATTAAGCTAAGGTAAACATTCTTATCTCCATCTTTAAAATAAGCGTTATTCCGCCTGTGTAAAGGAAGATGATAAACATGAGTTCCATCCTGTAATGCAAACACCACAGAATCTGGAATATCGGTTTCTAATGTCACCTGCCGAAATAAAGAAGTGACGGTATGGCAACCATATATCTCCATTTTATCCAATTTCTTCAGTTCGTTTCCCACTGCCTCAAGAAAGACAGCTTTAGCCTGCCGATTCCATGCTTGCTCACGTTGCTTACACGCATTGAATATCAATATACCATATATTACGGTAAAAAGTATACAAGCAACTAGTACTCCTATCCTGATAATATTCTTCCTTTTAACTATATATGTCGTATTCATTATGTGAGCCCACTAATTCTTTAAATCAAATTTCGTTATCAGATTGTCTGTAAACACGTCTGTTGCAAGAAATAGTTTTTTTACTTCATCCACCCAAATTCCACAAACAGGGTTACTAAGTTCATAACACTTTACAGGTAATCCAGTCAATGTAAAGGTATAAAGCTTACTGCCTCCGTCAGGCAAATGTATTCCTTGCTTCTCACTCCGGGCAATTTCCTTGAATGAAATCCCCTGAAAAACTGCATAAATCAAATGTTCTGTTACTTTCACATCGTGGAAGCCCATAATGCCGATAGGTAAGCCATATCCTTGTGATATATGAAATAGGGGTTCCCCATGTGGACCGTAATAAACATAGTGTTCTCCGGTCTTTAAATTAAATATCTCTATGACTTCGCCCAACTGGGTAACCATGGCCAGCACACCGTTTTTCGGATTATAATCCACGAAACTGCGCCATGCCTGCGCCAAAGCAGTCTTTCCGGAGTCATCCATACTTCTTTCGGTGGGTATGGAGCCTATGCCCTCTTTAATCTGCCCGTGTGCATCCAATACATGGTAACGGTAATTACCGGTATAGTCTGTTACCAGAAATCCTTCATCTGTCTTGCAAAAGTCCAGGGTGCGTATAAGGCGCTCATCCAAAAGTATTTCTTCCGCACGTTCGACATTGCTTGACGAAGCGGATATACGCCAACGGGTTATCTGTCTGCGGTTGGAATCAAGCACCCACACAGAATCGGGAGAACAGATTCTGACGCGTTCGGCAGAAAGTACCTCTTCCGGTCCTTCTCCACGTCTGCCGAATGAAGTGATATACCTCCACTCCGGATAGGTGAATGCATGGAGAAAGCAACTGTCAGGATGCAGGTCAAGAATGACCGCAAGACTGTCCTTTATTTCCACCCGGTAAGGATAGCGCAGGTAAACGCTATCACAAGAGATGGCTTTCGCCAGCGACAGAGTTCTCACTTCTGGAAAATCCATATAACGTGGATATACTTCTTTGGACACGAAATGGCAATTATAAAACAATAACAACATTCCGATCACTATAATAATTTTCTTTTTCATAAAAATTAATCACTCATTTTTACAAATTAACTCATTTTCTAAACAAAATACAAAAACAAATTGAATTTCCTTTTGAAAATAAAGACATAAAATATTTTCTAAATTAATCTGGCTTCACAATATTTTTTATAACTTTAGACACTCGAAAAACACAAAGCGGAATCGTTTGTCTATTTATCGGACCTATTAAATAAACATATTACTATATTTTTAGCGACAATATAAAAACGTAATTAATTAACTTATATATAAAGTTCAATTTCAATTAAATAATTATGAATACAACAAAAACAACACTCACCCTCTTGTTTTCTATATTCTTTATTTCTTGTATACAACAAGATTCTGCTTATTTTCTAAAGCATGCTCTCAAACAGGCAGAAAATAACCGAAAAGAACTGGAAAAAGTTCTGAACAGATACAATAAAACTCCTGAAGATAGCCTTAAATATAAGGCTGCATGTTTTTTGATAGAAAACATGTCTTCACACTATTTTTTTGAAGGAAAGTTACTCGATCAGTACACAAGTTTCTATACTATTTTAAGAAATACAGAAGGCTCATCCAATCCGGCTCAAATTGCTGATTCTATCCGAAATTTATACCCGCCTTTTAATATAAGAAACCTACAAATAAAATATGATATAAAAACTATAGACTCAGCATTCATTTGCAAAAATATTGATCATGCATTTAAGGTATGGAAAGAACAACCCTGGGGTAAATCTGTATCTTTCAACACTTTCCTTCAATATATTTTACCATATCGCATTGACAATGAAAAGCTGACAGAATGGAGGGAGGTTTATTATAACAAATTCAACCATCTGTTAGATAGTTTACGCTCTTCAAATTCTCAAGATAAAGGAAATCCGGTAGCTGCAGCAAAAGTTTTAACAAAATATTTACAAGATAGCACACATACTTATTTTACAACTTATGCACCGGCTTCTCTTCCACATATCGGAGCCTTAGCGGCGCTACAGCAATGCGGAAGTTGTAGAGAAATTTCAGATTTTTTAGTTTACTTGTATCGCTCACTAGGAATTCCATGTGCTGTTGACAATATGCCTATACGTGCAAACGATAATGTCGGACATTCATGGGTAGTATTATGGGACAGTCAAGGCAAAGAATATTGTCAAGAATATATGGACGACATACAACCAATCGAAGAAAATGGGAACAGAATCGCTTCTACAAAAACAAAAGTATACAGAAAGACATTCAGTCTGAACAGGCAAATGGAAAAAAGCATGACTGAACTTGAAAAAGAAATTCATCCGTTCTTTAAGCATCCACATTTTATAGATGTGACATATCAATATGCCCCCAATTATAAACAATATTTCTTCATCCCGGATTCTTTGCTATATCCCAATCATCCAACTTCCGGTATTGCTTATCTATGCAATGCAGTACAATTATCATGGTCGCCTGTTGCCTGGGGACAAGTTGATGATCAGGGCATAGTCTTTCAATCTATTGAATGTGGAGGATTAGTGCGTGCTGCTACATGGATAAAAGGACAACAAATATTCCTGACTGATCCATTTATGATAAATTCCGACGGAACACTAGATATTTTCAATAAGCATGAAAAGAAATGTACAATAAATCTATATGCCAAATACAATACCCAGGATGAACCTTTTGGAGCATTGATGATAGGAGGAGTATTCCAAGGGAGCAATGATATTCATTTCAACAAGAGCGATACATTATACATCATTAAAGAAGCTCCTGTGCGATTGAACACAGTTGTAAAAGTCCAAACCAGCCGCAAGTATCAATACGTCCGCTACTATGGCCCCCAAAATAGTTACTGCAACATAGCAGAAGCCGTTTTTTTCGGAAAAAGCGCCTCTATACCTTTGAAAGGGAAAATAATAGGAACTCCAGGGTGTAAAGAAAATGATGGAAGTCATGAATATACAAACGTCTTTGATGGGAAAAGCTGGACTTCATTCAATTACAAAAACAGTTCCGGAGGATGGGCTGGTCTTGACCTCGAAGAGCCAAAGCAAATAACACACATCTCGTATACTCCACGCAATAGAGATAATTATATCCGTCCGGGAGATGTTTATGAATTGTTATATTGCGATAAAAATTGGATATCTGCCGGTTTACAAACAGCAACATCTGATTCATTAACATACAACAACATACCTCAAAATACATTACTTATCCTAAAAAATCATACTAGAGGACAACAAATAAGACCTTTTGTCTATAAAGAAGGAAAACAAATATGGCTATAAAAAGCAATGACACTGAAAAGCCTTTTTTCTTTGTACAAAAAATAAAAAAACATGCTGATATTTTATGACATTTTTCAGCATGTTTTATAAAACTCTTCAGCATGTTTTATTTATCACTCTTTCATCAACCAGTCGGGCGGCTCCGCCCCGTGATGTCCTGCCAGATTAGAACCGAAGACAAATACCTCACCCGGTTTCAGCGAGGAAATCCAGTCGGGGTATATTCTCTGGTTCTTGCCGGAGTGTATCCGGCTATATATTTTGCGTAACATGAGGCATAAGCTCCGTCTGCCAACTGCTTCAACAGACTGAGAAATTCTTCAGGTAATAAAGAAAGTACCTTGTCCGCTATAAACGAGGGAATTTCCTGATAGTATGCTTCGGCCACTGCCCCCGTGATGCAGGCAAGTGTATCGCTGTCGCCGCCCATGGAAACTGCCATGCGGAGAGCACTCTCCATGTCCTTGCTTTCGAGAAAAGCAATCAGTGCCTGCGGAACCGTGCCTTGGCAACTCGAATCCCAACGGTAGGTTTGATGCAAATGTTCCCAGCTTTCATTCAGGTTGTAACCGAAGCGTTTTTCGATATATTGTTTGATTTCTGCTTTTCCGCTGCCGGTACGCGCCAGATAGATGACTGCCGCTACTGCCTGCGCACCTTTTATTCCCTCGGGATGATTGTGTGTGATAGAAGCCGAAATGCCGGCCACTCTCTCGGTTTCTTCTAACGTATCAAACAGCCAGCCTATGGATGAAACTCGCATGGCAGAGCCGTTTCCCCAGGAATTGTAAGGACACCGACGTACTGCCGGCTTTCCGCTTGTGTCGTCTGTCAGGCTTTGAGGATAAAAAAGCCACAGACGGAACTTACCTCCGTAACCACCCATCGGACAAGGATAAGCGTTGGCTACTTTTACCATACACTCTTCCAGTAGCTGATGCGGGTAAGCCGTTTCGCCTGCCGCCTTGCACTTCATCGCCCAATCGGCAACTGCCATGGTCATAACGGTATCATCTGTATAATTACTGAAAGGAGAAAACATCGGAAAATTGTAATCGCGGGTATTGTGAAACTCGTACACGGAACCCACTACATCACCTATAACTGCACCTAACATAGCATGATATTTTAAAGATTATACAAATGTAAAGAATTTTTCTTCCAGTCAGACAAATAATACGCACTATTTATCACGAGATATTGCCAAGAAAGGTTCTCACACTATTTATAATTCTTAAAATTTATGTTAATATCACATTTCAGGTATCTACTCAGACGCGATATTGCTTTACTTTGTACTTCAAACAAGAGTGCACTTAAACAAGATCCGAACGCCTGCCATATCCAGACAGGCTCAGGATGTAATCACTAAATTGAAAAGAATGGACTTAACAAACAAACTCTATAAGGTATTTTTAATTGCTGGAAGTGAACCGCTGGGCACGGCGGGCATGCAGGCCGACATCAAATCCATATCGGCATGTGGAGGATATGCTGCCGGAGCAATTACCTGCATAGTCGATGAAGATACAATAAAGGTAAAAAGTATTCAGACTATCCCTGTTGAGATGGTTGTCAGCCAGACTTATTCGTTTCTGGAAGACGTAGGGGCCGACTGCATCAAGACGGGTATGCTATACTCTCAGGAGTTGGTAACGGCTATCGGGGATGTGGTGAAAAAACAGTCTATACCGATCGTGGTAGACCCCGTGATGGTTTCTTCTGCCGGCGACAAGCTATTGCAGGACGATGCAATCCAGGCCTACAAGGATTGTCTTTTCCCCTATTCTACCATCATCACGCCCAACCGGAGAGAAGCCGACCTGCTACTGGGAAAGAGCCTGACCAAAGATAACATGAAGGAGTATATTCCCGAACTGAGCAAGTGGGGAAACTGTGTCATCGTCAAATCCATAGAAGACGGAGATTACCTGATTGATGTATTTTACAACCCGATCAGCAAGTGCTTCAAGCTGTACAAGAAGGCACGCATACAGACCAAGAACGTAAACGGCACGGGAGATACGTTTGCTTCTTCCATCGCAACTTATCTGGCAAGGGGATACGACATGAATACGGCTGTCGACAAGGCAGAGAATTTCATCTACAATGCGATTCTCTACGGATCGAATGTCAAGTTCGGCTCCGGATATGGTCCGGTCTATCCGTTTTACGAAAATTTAAGCAACTTCCTGAAAGAAGATATCCAGTATGCAGCAGCCATACAGGTAGAGCAATATATTCTCTGAAAGACAGCAAAGCAGACAAAATATATTCGCATAAAAATTATAATACCCTTTACTTTTCAACTATTTTCAAAAGTAAGGGGTATTTTTTATCTAGCCTGATTTATTTCAGAAGGACTTCTTCGATTCCTTTCTCCAAAACTTCCTGTGGCAAAGCACCTTGTGAAACTTGTGGCGTATCTCCCAATGGGATGAATACGAGAGTAGGCAGACTTGTAATGCCGAAGGCTGCTGCAAGCTCACGCTCCTTATCGGTATTGACCTTATAAATTACAATCTTATCCTTATATTTTTCTGCCAGCTTCTCCAGTACGGGGGACAGCCTGCGGCAAGGTCCGCACCAGTCGGCGTAAAAATCAACAATGGCTGGTTTGCTTCCCTCATAAACCCATTTGTCCGGATTCTTCTTATAGTCGTATACCTTTTCTATAAACTCCGACTGGTTGATGTGAATAACTTTACCTGTCTGTCCGTAAACCAGACTGCCTGTCATAAAAACAGATACAATCAGCAATAATATCTTTTTCATATCAATTTTCTTTTATGTAACATTTATTTACCGCTCAACAGTACATTCTGAATAGCTTCTACCAGTGTTTTCTTAGGAAGTGCTCCCTGTGCCATCTGCGGTGCATCCGTCAACGGGACGAAAAGCAAGGTAGGTACGCTTCTGATTCTGAAAAGAGCTGCAAGTTCTTCTTCCTCGTCTACATTCACTTTGTATACATCAATCTGACCGTCGTATTCTTCGGCTACTTCATCCAATATGGGAGCCAGCATCTTGCATGGACCGCACCAGGTAGCGTAGAAATCGATTATTGCGGGACGTTCACCCAAAAACTTCCATTCGGGATTTACTTCATAGTTTGCTACTTTATTCAGGAAATCGGCTTTTGTAAGGTTTACTGCTTTCATATTCTTTTATCTTTATGGTTTATACTTTACTATCGGAACAAATTCTTCTCATTTTCAATGATCAGGTATTTGTTTCTGATGCAAAAATACAATCTGCCTGAAAGGTTTACAACAGCTTTTTTCTATCTTTGTATAGATAAAATCTATTGATGTATGACTTTACAGCAAATGGAATATATAGTAGCGCTGGACAGGTATCGTCACTTTGTGCTGGCTGCCGAGGCTTGTGGTGTGACTCAGCCTACTCTGAGTGCCATGATTCAGAAACTGGAAGAAGAGTTGGATGTGAAAATATTCAGCAGGGACCGGAAGAATATTTCTCCTACTGCCATCGGAGAAAAAATAATAAGGCAGGCAAGAATAGCCTTGAACGAAACCCAGAGAATCAGAGAGGTGGTAGCTGATGAAAGCAGCAGCATGAACGGCAGTCTGCGTATCGGCATCCTGCCAACCATCGCTCCCTATCTTGTTCCCGACTTTATCTATCATTTCAGAAATACATATCCCAATGTGAATCTTTCCATCGACGAAAAGGAGAACAAATCGCTGGTTCAGGATCTCAGATTCGGGAATCTGGACATTGCCATCACCACGCCTCCCGAAGCGCAGGCCAACATTCTGGAGATTCCGGTATATGTGGAAAAGTTTGTTGCCTACTTCTCGGAAAGATGCAGTAAAGCACGGCAGATAATCGCAAACGGCAATCTGCCACCGGAACACATGTGGATTCTGAAAGAGGGACACTGCCTTCCCAACAGTGGCATAAATTTCTGTAAAAACAAAGATATAGGTAACCATATCTATGAGGCGGGAAGTATTGATACGCTCATAAAAATAGTAGATAAAAACGGTGGATACACCATTATTCCGGAACTGCATATCAGTACATTGAGTGAAGAACAGAAAAAGAACATACAGACTCTCGATGTCAATCCGCCTGCACAAAGAAATGTCTCGATTCTTATAAAGGACGATTTTATAAGGGAGAGGATGGTAAATGCCGTACTCGACACCATAAAGGCAATCATACCTGCACACATGATGGATGAACGTTTCAACAGGCTTTCCATCAAACTGAGATAAACAGTCCGTTCCGCAGGGGTGTCGTACTATTATCCAATAATGTCTGTAGCCAGTCCATAATGAAATCAGTTTATCATTTCATTAATTTTATCCACTAATCCTTTCTTAAATTCTCCCGGAGATTTACGGGCATTCGAAAAAGCAAATTCAGTCATGTTTTCGGCTTTTTCCTGTCCGTTTTTATGACTGACAATATAAAGAGAAGACCATGTTACCTGATATTTCTCGGCTATTGCCTCATTTTCCGGTTTCGAGATGTCTATAATTCTGAAACTCAATGTACCGTCTGCCAGTCTGTCTGCAAAAGCACTGTCAATTGCTGCCCTTGCATTTTTTTCGATTGCAATACAGGTAGCACAGCGTTGCTTGCTGTGGAAACAAAGAACTTCTACACCATCTGGACGAACTGTCGTTTCTTTTTCTGCCGGCAAAACGGTTCCTTCAGTCTTGGATTTCATCCCACAAGCAACAAAAACAAAGCATGCAGCTAATAAAAATAAAATCTTTTTCATATTTACATATACTTAAAGTTAGTCTTTCGTAGAATAACGAACAATAAATAAAAAAAAGAGCCGCTTAGCCGCAACAGCTCTCTTTCTTGCACACCTGTTGTCCGAAGAAACCGGCAAACATTTTCTGCGCCAGTGCCCAGTTCTCCTTATTAATGCAATATTTCACTTTAGGAGCCTCTATTTCTCCTTGAATCAGACCTGCTTCTTTCAGCTCCTTGAGATGTTGTGAAACTGTAGCTTTCGCTATAGGCAGTTCTTCGTGAATATCACCAAAAAAACAGGTTTCCTGGCGGAGCAGAAACTGCAAGATGGCCATACGCGCAGGATGTCCCATCGCTTTGGCAAAACGGGCTATCTGTTCTTGTTCGTCTGTATATTTCTTATCAGCCATAGAATATTTATTATTTGTTGTTCGCGAAACAACGAATAAAATAATTATCCTGCAAATTCTTTCTGAATTTTAACTGTAGGGATATTGCACAACGAGTGCTTTACCATTATACTTCTTCCCTCGCATACATGCAGTAAAGAGCATAAAAGTAAACAATAAAATATAGTTTGAAATAAGATATGACTTCCAGAATGAGAAGCCAGAGAAAAGAAAATCAACGGAAGGTTATCCACTTGTTGCTCATGAAGTTGATTGCACCGTACACAAAAAGTCCAAGGAACTGAGCAAGATACTCATTACACCCGCAAATTTCGACAAGAAACAAAAGAAACAGGAATTGCGCTGCATACGCTACCGCAAAAGCACAGGCAAAAAACAAGATTTCATGCCAGATGGTATTCTTTTTCCGGTCAGCATCAAAAGGGAAAATCCAGAATTTACACCATATAAAGTTATGAATCTGCGCCACTACATAAGCCACTACATTGGCTATCATGTAATGTTCACCCTCTATATGCATGAGCAATCCTACAATCAGTGCAGTTATCAGGGCGTTCAATGTACCTACTATGGCAAAACGTAAAATACGGACAGACTCTCTCATCAAAAATAATCGGGAAAAGGCATAAAAAGATTTCGAGGCAAAGCAAGTACAGTCGTCGCGACTATCTTGCCTTGCTCGAAATTATAATATCTGAAAATAACTTTATTTTATTCTTTTATTTCAACTTTCAAGTTAAGCTCGTCGAGCTGTTTCTGATCGAGATAACCCGGTGCATCCAACATGACATCGCGTCCGGAATTGTTTTTCGGGAAAGCAATACAGTCGCGGATAGAATCGAGTCCGGCAAACAGCGAAACCCAACGATCGAGTCCGTATGCCAAACCACCGTGAGGAGGCGCACCAAACTTAAAGGCGTTCATCAGGAAGCCAAACTGTTCCTGAGCCTTTTCGGGAGTGAATCCCAAAATCTCAAACATCTTGGCCTGAAGCTGTGAATCGTGAATACGGATAGAACCACCACCTACTTCTACTCCATTTACTACCATATCGTAAGCGTCTGCACGGACAGCAGCCGGATTAGTATCAAGCAACGGAATATCTTCGTCCTTCGGATGAGTGAACGGATGGTGCATTGCCATCAATCGGCCTTCTTCTTCGCTCCATTCGAACATCGGGAAGTCTACTACCCACAAGCAAGCAAACTGGTTTTTGTCGCGCAAGCCCAGCTGATTACCCATTTCAAGACGAAGCTCGCACAACTGCTTGCGTGTCTTCATCACATCATCACCGCTAAGAATCAGAATCAGGTCACCCGGTTTAGCACCGAAAGCTTCCTTCATCTGCTGAAGCACTTCCTGACTGTAGAACTTGTCAACGCTTGATTTCACATTACCGTCGGCTTCCACACGTGCATAAACCAATCCTTTCGCACCAATCTGCGGACGTTTTACAAATTCTGTCAGCTGATCGAGCTGCTTACGTGTATAGTGCGCTGCACCTTCGGCACAAATACCGCCGATATAAGCCGCATTATCGAATACAGAGAAACCGTAACCTTTCAGAATATCCATCAGTTCGACAAACTTCATACCGAAACGCAAATCGGGCTTGTCGCTACCATAGTATTTCATGGCATCAGCCCATGGCATGCGGATAAACGGTTCTGTCAGTTCCACGCCACGCAATTCTTTAAACAAATGCTTAGCCATACCCTCGAACATCTGGATAATGTCTTCCTGTTCTACGAAACTCATTTCACAGTCAATCTGTGTAAACTCAGGCTGACGGTCGGCACGAAGGTCTTCATCGCGGAAGCATTTTACAATCTGGAAATAACGGTCGAAACCAGAAACCATAAGTAACTGTTTCAGTGTTTGAGGCGACTGCGGAAGTGCATAGAACTGTCCCGGGTTCATACGAGAAGGAACAACGAAATCGCGTGCACCTTCAGGAGTAGAACCAATCAGCATCGGAGTTTCTACTTCGAGAAATCCCTTGCTGTCGAGATAACGGCGTACTTCCATCGTCATACGATGACGCAATTCCAGATTTTTACGGACTGCCGTACGGCGCAAATCAAGGTAACGGTATTTCATACGGAGGTCATCGCCACCGTCGGTATTGTCTTCGATTGTAAACGGAGGAGTCAGTGCAGTATTCAGCACATTCAGTTCTGAAACAATGATTTCAATATCTCCTGTCGGAAGATTGGCATTCTTGCTTGAGCGTTCGCTAACCTGGCCTTTCACCTGTATGACAAACTCACGGCCCAAATGATTGGCACGTTCGCACAATTCTGCATTCACATCTGTATTGAACACCAACTGAGTGATGCCATAACGGTCGCGGAGATCAACAAATGTCATTCCGCCCATTTTACGTGTACGCTGTACCCATCCGGCAAGTGTCACGTTTTTACCTGCATCGGCAAGTCTTAACTCGCCGCATGTATACGTTCTGAACATATCTTTTTCTATTTATAGACACTTATAATTTGTGACAAAGGTAGCACATGTTTTTGATTTATGCAATAAATTTGCGCCTGCAAAAGAGGGAAAGGGCTGTATGGCCCTTACAAATTAGCAGTAAAAATGAATTTACATTATAACAGAGCAAACGATTTAACCCAAGGTAGCATCATGGGAACGATGTTGCGCTTTGCCGTTCCGATGATTCTGGGCAATCTGCTGCAGCAGTGCTACAACATAGCCGACACACTGATAGTAGGTCATTATCTGGGGGCAGATGCACTGGCTGCCGTAGGATCGGCTTATACGCTTATGGTATTTATCACATCGGTGTTTATCGGTCTGTGCATGGGCAGCGGCGCTGTCTTTTCGATACAATACGGAGCTAAAGATTATGAAGGTATGAAGCAAAGTCTGGTTTCATCGCTGGTGCTGACAGGAGGTGTCACACTGGTGTTGAACATAATTGCACTGGCTGGTATCCATCCTATCATCCGCCTGCTTCAGACTCCCGCAGAAATAAAAGACCTGATGTTCGACTATCTGTTCATCATATTCCTGGGCATAGCAAGTACATTCATTTATAATTATTACGCATACCTGCTGCGCGCACTGGGTAATTCAATAGTACCTCTCTATTTTCTGGCAGTTTCTGTAGTATTGAATATTGTGCTCGACTTACTTTTTATTCCGATATTTCATTGGGGAGTATCAGGAGCAGCAGCGGCTACTGTCATTTCGCAAACCATAGCAGCGGCAGGACTTTGTATCTATGCATTGTATCGTTTTCCGATATTCAGACTGAAGCGTAACCAAATCCGCCTGCACCGGAAATCGGTAAAAGAAATTGCTACTTATTCGTCGCTGACGTGTATGCAACAATCCGTTATGAATTTCGGTATTCTGATGGTACAGGGACTGGTTAACAGCTTCGGGACAAGCGTCATGGCAGCTTTTGCTGTTGCGGTAAAAATTGATTCGCTTGCCTACATGCCGGTACAGGATTTCGGAAACGCCTTTTCTACATTTGTAGCACAGAACTTCGGTGCCGGACAAAAAGAACGTATCCGGCGAGGTATCCGCAGTGCTGTCAGTGTTACAACGTGGTTTTGCCTGATAATCTCGGCAGTGGTGTTCATCTTTGCCCGCCCGCTGATGCAGTTCTTTATCGATAACACGGAAACTGAAATTATCAATATTGGAGTCGAATATCTGCGGGTAGAGGGCAGCTTCTACGTAGGTATAGGTTATCTGTTTCTTTTATACGGGTTTTACCGGGCTGTACGCATGCCGGGCATGTCGGTTGTACTGACTGTTTTTTCACTGGGTACACGTGTCGTTCTGGCATATGCACTGGCAGCAATACCAGCCATAGGTGTTCACGGCATCTGGTGGTCGATTCCTATAGGATGGATATTAGCCGACTGCTTTGGTGTTTGGTATTACCATAATGTCAGGCACGGTCTTTGGAGTTCAGGATATGGCTCTGTGCAAGATACTCGGGAGTAGCAGCATAGATATACATCACACTTCCTCCTTTGATGGTATCGATAAGCGGCCGGGAAAGTTTTTGCGGAACGGCAGGACATCCGAAACTTCTTCCTAGCCTACCCCCTGCACGAATGACGGAAGGATCGGCATAGGCAGCTCCATGTACTACGATGGCACGTTCGCGGGCGCGGTCGTTTATACCTTTCTCCAGTCCGTCGAGTATCAACGAATAACCGTTCTTTCCCTGATAGGTAGAAGCCGTAAGATAGAATCCCAATGAACTTTTGTACGAGCCATATTCATTGGAGAAAGACGTTGCATATACTCCTCCGCTATTCTTTCCATGAGCTACTACCGAAGAAAAAAGCATTTTCTTTTCTTTCATATCAAATACATACAGACGCTTTTCGGTAGAAGGTTTGGAAAAATCTATCAGAGTCAGTATTTCTTTTTTGCGCTGAGCAATCCGGTAATATCCTGTTACCGCCTGACGAAAAGCGGTGTAATTCACTTCACCCTCCAATTGCATTTCTCTAAAAAGTTCAGCACACCGGTCGGGTTTTGCCATACTTTTAACTTCAGGTACGGCAGATGCTCCCTCACCCAGTCCGGTAAAGGAATACAAAAAAGAAACAAACAGGAAAAATACAGTTAATGATATACGCAGCATGGTCTTTCTTAAAAATAACGGCTGCAAAATTACTCATTTTATCTGTAACTATTTATTATCAGATAGTTAAAAGCAACAAGTTTTATTATTTATTCACTCTATTACGACTATCAGCGTAGCTTCGGCAGGCATATTGTCGAATATAAACTTGGAATGTGAAGTAGCATTACGCACACACATGTGCGAACGGGGAATGGTTCCCAGCGACCAGCTGTATTCTATCATTGCTGTACGGGGTACATTAACGGGCACTCCATGTATATATGCCCCGTTGGTAAACCGTGAGGCATAAGGAGCATATCCGCCCGTAGCTGAACCTCCGTCTTTCAGGAACACCATTTTTGTTTTCTTTTCCTGAAGCAGAAACATTCCCAATGGCGTTTCTTGAGCATAAGGCGGACGATGCACGCCTGTAGTAGCCGGATTCATGCTTCGTATCACCCACTCACCTTCTGACAGACGTTCTAAAGTTGCTATATTCTGATCGCCCCGGTCGACAAAAACGACATAGTGAAAAACAGTGCTGTCGGGCAAGACACGAAGATAGCGCGGCGGTACAAGATATTCTTCATCTTCCACCACCGGAGCTATACGCAGGAAACTGCCAGCCTTTCCACGGAGATATGCCAGCGAGCCGTCACGTCCATAACGTTCCGGGACAGAAGAATCTGTCGTTAGATACAGGGGAACAGACTGATATCGCTCCACACCAAGCGTATCGGCAACCCGTCCGTAAGCATTGCGTATATAACGTCGTACCAGAGGAGCCTCACTGTTTAGGTTTTTATAGTTTCGCAACACTACCCATTGTGACGTATCACGATGCATGTTTTCGATAAAGGCAAGACACTTCCGTATCGTTTCCCATTTGAAACTGCGCACGGTATCACCATAGGGATAAGTATCCTCAAGTGTATATTTATCGTAGAGCAAATCTTTGGTCAGATTGATATCAGCCGCAACGAGAAGTTCCGGAGTATGAGCCGGAAGAACCGGAAGAAGAAGACTGTCGGGAGTTAGTTCTGTTTCTTCTGACAGACGGGGCATACCGGTTTGTTGTTCGCCGCAGGCAAATAAAAACAAGCAAACGGTCAACAGCAATATGGAGAAGCCCTTTTTCATAGCAAGGAGGTTAATGTTCATTGTAAAAGTAATAAAAAAATTTCAAAAAAAGAATCTTTTACCTAAAAAACAAACCACTTTGCCCACGGCTCTTTCATTTAAAACAACCTCTATAATCCTTGTTATTCCCCGAAAAACCATTATTTTTGCGCACAGCGATGCAGGAAGCACCGCTTCCGGTGTT